>Ga0210109_1000061_pt1 | contig 19376 bp, 14 predicted proteins | sample China_Bullhead_C_FD_184857 | JGI IMG/M metagenome (GOLD analysis project Ga0210109, IMG submission 184857) | Wetland microbial communities from San Francisco Bay, California, USA, that impact long-term carbon sequestration -... | ecosystem: Environmental > Aquatic > Marine > Wetlands ...
GGGGAGGGGGAATTGAGAAATCAGGGAATTAAGAAGGGGAAGTTATGAGACAAACAAGAATTCTCGGCGTGGGCATTTATTTACCGGAGCGAGAAGTTACAAACCAAGAACTCGAAGCCATCGAGGAACTGCAAACCTCCGACGAATGGATCAGACAACGGACCGGAATCATGGCTCGGCGCTTTGTTTCAGAGGGAGAAACCGGCACTGACCTCGCAGTACACGCCTCAAAAGAAGCTATCGACAATGCCGGGCTCAGCCCTGATGATATCGACTTCGTCATATATGCCACCTTAAGTCCGGACTATTTCTTCCCTGGCAATGGCTGCTTCTTGCAGGACAGGCTCTTCGGCGACAGAACAATCGGTGCCTTGGATGTCCGCAATCAATGCTCGGGCTTTATATACAGTCTTGCCATGGCTGATAGTTTGATAAAAAGTGGCCAGTATGAACGTATCCTCATCGTCGGCACGGAGATTCACTCCACGGCTCTAGATTTTACCTTCAGCGGCCGAGACCTGTCAGTATTGTTCGGTGACGGCGCAGGAGCAGCGGTGGTGGGCCTGGCCCCGGATGGCCACCCTGGCATACTGGCAAGCGCTCTGCACTCAGAGGGAAAGTACGCAAAGGAACTGTGGACTGAGTATCCTGCCAGCGCACACCACCCAAGGATTTCTCATGAAAGCCTCGATCAAGGCAGGCACTACCCGCAGATGAATGGACGGATGGTATTCAAACATGCGATCACCCGCATGGTTGAAGTTAGCCACCAGGTCTTGTCCGAAGCTGGTAAAACAGTGGCGGAGGTGGATTTACTGTTGCCTCATCAGGCCAACATGCGCATCAATCAAATGGTGGCGTCCCAGTTGGGCATCCCTGAAGAAAAGGTGGTGAACACCATCGCCTGGACCGGTAACACCACAGCTGCCACCATCCCTATTTGTATGCATGAGGCTTTGAAACAGGGAAAGTTAAAGGAAAACGATCTTGTACTCCTCACTGCCTTTGGGGCTGGTTTCACCTGGGCAGCCACACTACTGCATTGGTAATGCGTTAAAGCTGGCAGTCCAATAATCTTTTGGACTATGAATATCCTTGACGTCCCTTATAGTCATTTGGCCACTAGATGTGGCCGTCACTACGCTACGCTGTCATTATGCCTGCGGCGTCATTTATGGTCATTAGGTCAACACACTACGCTGTCCTTTATTGTTAATTGTCATTGTAGGACTGAGACAACTTAATGACGGCCGTAAGGCTTAGTGACGGGCGTCAGGCCAAGTGACAACGAAGCGCCTAGGAGGCGCGAAGTGTAATGACTTGTAGGCACCTAGTGCCTACTTCGCACTGCACCTTGCGCTACCATCGGAGATGGTCTATGAGCATTCGCTGGAAATTCCTTATCCTCTTCATGACCTTCAGTCTTGCGCCCCTTCTCGTTGTTACCTTAGTAGGGCAGCGGGGAATTGTACGAATGGGTGAGACCATATCCGGTTTGGCAAAAAAGAACCGGACCGAAATCGTCAGCAAAGAGCTTCAGCAAACGGCAACGGACTATGCCAAGATACTTGGCCGTGAGAAAGAGGTGCTGGAACTCACACTTAGAATCATTGCCAGAGATGCAGAGCGCTTTTTGTCCGAACCGCCGAAGGGCGCTGCTAAGGTCTATTTTGCTGATGACTACGACAACCCCGCCAAGGCTCCTAAAGATATCGTATTTTCTCATAAGCATATCAGAGGTGCCGCTGAGGAGGGAACCGAACCAATGGTTGTGAGCTTCGGTCATCAGGTCTTTTTGGTCCGACCGGGAGCTGACTGGAGGTATGTGGCAACTGACATTGGTCGCCTGAGAAGGCTTCTTCCTTTGCACAGTGAGTTTGAGAACCAATTGAGCGACATCCTCTATTGGCAGTATGTCAGCCTGGAGAGCGGCGTTCACGCAGCCTATCCCGGCCACGGCAGCTACCCTGCCACATACAACCCACAAACTCGTCCGTGGTATATCTTGGCCAAAAAAAGGGGTGAGTTGGCCTGGAGCACCCCTTACATAGATGCCTCCACGCGTCAGGTAATCATGACTGCCTCTATGCCCGTCCGTCACTCTGACGGTTCATTTGCAGGAGTAGCCGCCATTGACGTACTTCTTTCAGAGGTTTTACAGGTCCATGAATTATCTTCTCAGTGGTCAACGGCCATGCGCTCCTTTCTCGTCTGGTCAGGGGTAAAAGAAGAGACTGGTGAGTACGGCCTCTGGGTAGTGGCTCAAAAAGACTATGTGGAGAATGCCGCTGCCTGGAGCGGCGCCATGGGGGTGGAACGACTAGCATCTTCAGATGTGGAGATAATGGAATTGATGGAAGGGGAAATAAAAGCCAGACAAGCCGGCTACATCGACATGCCTTATTTCGGCGTGGACTCTGTCTGGGCCTATGGTCACGCCGGTGATGACTTGAATCTTATACTCATCGTACCCAAAAGGATTATTTTGGAGCAGTTTGAACGGGTACGAGAGTCCTTACATTCAATGGTTAAAAAACAGTGGCTCATTACCGGGGTTGTCGCCATTGGAGTGATTCTTTTGCTTATTTTGGCTGGTCTGTGGTTCGCCCACGCCATGATCAGGCCTTTATTCGTCATGGTTGAGGCGGTCAAGCGTCTGGCAAAGGGAGATTTCTCTGCGCGCATCAATATAAACACAGGCGATGAACGCGATCTGCTGGCTAAGTCCTTCAATGAAATGGTTCCCCAACTTGAAGACAGAGTACAAATACGTAAGTCTCTGGAAGTGGCCAAGGAGGTGCAACAAAATCTCCTGCCACAGGAGATACCAAACCTACGCGGCTTTGATATTGCTGCCAAGAGCGTCTACTGTGACGAGACTGGTGGGGACTATTTTGACTTTTTCCCTTGTGAGGATGAAGACTGCGCCCGCTTTGGCATTGTGGTGGGCGATGTCACCGGCCATGGAGTTGGAGCTGCTTTGCTCATGGCCACAGCGAGGGCGCTCATAAGGGGGCTGGTAACGAGACCGGAAAATCTGGCCGAGAGTCTCACCCAAGTGAACAGCCTTCTCGCCGCCGATGTCAGAGATAGCGGCAGATTTATAAGCCTGTTTTTTCTTATGATAGAGGAGGGCTCAGGCGCAATCAGTTGGGTCAGGGCCGGCCATGATCCAGCAATCCTCTATGATCCCGCCACGGATACCGTGGAAGAGCTCATGGGGCCAGGAATGGTCCTAGGAGTGGAGGAAGATTATTCTTACGAACAGGTTGAAAAGACCATCGAAACGGACGGTACAATTATTCTCATCGGTACGGACGGTATCTGGGAGACCCACAACGGCGAGGGAGAGATGTTCGGCAAGGACCGTCTTTCCCACATCATCCGGAAAAACAATCAAAAGTCCGCTGGAGCTATTCAAGACGCTGTGCTTGAGGCAGTCAGCGACTTTCGTGGGGACACAGAGCAAGAAGACGACATCACAATTGTGGTGATTAAGGTGCTGCTGTAAGCTATCAAGAACGGAATGACCGATACTGGTTGGTGGTACTCTCCATGCAAAACCGGGAGTCTGGTAAAACGGCCCAACCGAGGCCAAAAGTGTTTCGCGCTTTGGGCAAAGCCGATCCCCCAGAGCAGGCCGAGATTGACGGCCATCCCTATCGGCGGATTGACATTCTGAAGCACGACTCCTGGGCGGCAACGGCGCTGTACCAAGGTCCGCGAGGCATGGTCGTCGCCAAGTTCAACCGTCAGCAATCAGTTTTTGGGTTGCCAATGAAGTGGTTGGGCAGGAGACTGGCGCGACGTGAGGCCCGCATGCTGCAACGATTGGACGACTTGCCCAACATCCCCGACTACAGCGGCAACTTGACGATAAATGGCGTGAGCCAGCGACACGCTGTTACTCACGACTACGTGGCCGGCCACCCCTTGGAGAGACGCGAGCCTGTCAATGATGCTTTTTTCCCGACACTCCAGCAACTAATCAAGGATATGCACGCGCGTGACCTTGCCTATGTTGACCTCAGCAAACGCCAGAATATCATTGTCGGGGATGATGACAAGCCTTACCTGATAGACTTCCAGATCAGTCTCAACCTGCCGGCTTGGTGGCCGGGCAGTGGTTGGCCGATGCGAGCAGTACTTCGCCTCTTGCAGGGCATGGACGACTACCATGTGCTCAAACACTACAGAGACTGTCGGCCGGATCTGCTCAGCCCTGAACAGCTTGATCTGGAGAGATATCGGCCCTGGACTATCCGGTTCGGCCGCCGCATCGGCAAGCCACTGCGTGAGATGCGCCGTAAATTTCTGGTGTTCATTGGCGTGCGCACAGGCAAAGGCCGGGCTCAATCCGAAACGGCCCCCGAAGATGCTGTGCGACGTGAAATGGAGTAATATGGAGCACTGCAAAATTTCAAATTCCAAACACCAAATCTCAGGGTTTCAGGTTTCAGGTGTCAGGAAAGAAAAAAACTGAAATCTGAACAGTGAAACCCCTTACTGAAATTTGAAACTTACCTCTTTACCTTCCCTTTCTCGCCTTTCTCGCTTTGACCCTTTCTCGCCGAACCTTACTCCTTATTGATCTTCGCTCTTTCCAATATATCTCCCTCCACAGATCTAAAAAGTTCGCGGCTTTCTACCTGAACCTGGTTTAGCTTATTTTGATAGTGACTGCGGAGGGAAGGGTCCCCCATTACACCTAGATTTGCCTGAGCAACACGGTGGTTTCCATCTATGGCCGCCCGGAGGAGTTCACAGACAACCAGAAGGTCTGAAAGGAGATGGCCCTTGCAGTGGTTTCCGGCTCTGGCCACAAGGTCTAGACTTCTTTTGGCCTCTTTCATTATCGCTATGGGTGATTCGATTGCTTGCTTCAGCAGGTCGAGAATTTCTTCAGCACCCTTTCCGAACGTTCTTGCTTGGGCAAAACGCACATAGGCCTCGCCATCTTCATCACGAAGCCGCAAGAGGGTTGCAGATGACTTCCTCACCTCGTCGAGCAAATTCTGCCAGCGAGACTCAGAAGGAATGTCGCTGCGCCGTAGTTCAACCAGGACAATTTTCTCGAGAAGCGCCAACCCCACACAGGCTCCATGGGCAGCTGCTGCACCACCTCCCGGCACAGGCTCTGGTCTGGCAAGGGCTTCCAGAAACGAGTCGTGCATAACCAGAATCTCCAGAAGAAAACATTGATTTAGGTACTGCTGATTGGGCCACCAATCATCCGCTGCTCGATTTTTCTTTTACCAATTCGGGCAGCAATAGTTCTCTACCCATTCTCTAACCTTCCTTGACAACCTTCTTTTGCATCCTATCCAAATACCTATCTAGTTCTTCTATATCCTTAAAAATTTGCTGGTCGGGTAAAGCCTTTATAATTTCAAAAACTTTCTCTATCTGCGGCTGCAAATTCACTAGTAATACTTCCCCATTGTTATTTTTCATAATTTTTCTCGTTTTGATAACCACACCCACTCCGGAACTAGTTATGTAATCTAAGTCTTTTAAGTCTAAAATGATCATCTTAGGAGATTTTTGCAGCAGTGAATCTATTGCTTCTTGTAGTGTCGTATAGTTCATAATATCAAGCGAACCCATTGGACTCACAACATGAATCCCTGGAGCCTTTTCATCTAACTTAACTGTCAAAGTCATAACTTCCTCCTTTTAAAATTCTTAGTTTTGAAACGTTCAACAAAAAATCTAATAACCAATCTTCTAATCTGAAGAACGGTTTGTAATGTGTTTTCTTAAGAGTAATACATTATTATCTTTTTCTCTGTTGTATCTGAGCTCGTCCATCAACTGTTGGACTATGTAAATACCCATACCTCCTATTTCCCTTTCATCAAATGGTTTCTCAAGGTTAGCATTCTTGACTTCCAGTGGATTGAAAGGCTTGCCGTCGTCTTTGATTTTTATGGTCACGGTTTCACCCTGCAGATTCATCTCAATGGAAATCTGATGTTCATAATTATCCTCAAAGCCATATTTGATAATGTTGGAAACGACTTCCTCGAGGGCTAATCTTACATCATATATGACTTCACTGGATAAATTATTTTTTTTCCCGAATTCAGCCACAGCCTTGCTTAGCTTCTCAATCTCAGAGAGGTTATTATTGATGAGTATGTTTTTGCTCACTTCTTGTCCAGCCATCATCTAAAACTAGGATTTGAGAACCATGGGAACTTTTTGCAGCCAGCTAGCCCGGATATTTCAAGCGTCAATTCGCCTTAATTCCTGCTGGGTATGGCTGTAGCTCCTTCAAAGACACACCTGTCATTGCACATAACGAGCCAATGCCTTCAAATAGATATTTTCTCGAGCAATATCTGAACCACAGCCAATATGTCAATTTATTTATTTGATGATATCCTCTCTTCCTGAATGGACTTGACATAAAAAATAGGGTTCTTAACTGACTACAAGGGTTTGAGTCCACCTTACCTACAATCAAGGAGTCAAAGAAATGAAAACCATAGCTATAAACGAGTTTGGCGGGCGAGATAAACTGCAATTCATGGATCTACCCGTACCTGAGATCAAACCAGGGGAAATTCTTGTTAAGGTGAAAGCAGCCGGGGTCAACCCGGTAGACTGGAAGATTAGGGAGGGATATATAAAAGATCTTTTTCCATACGAGTTTCCAATTATCCTGGGTTGGGACGCGGCGGGAATTGTGGAACAGGCTGGTGAAGAGGTGACGCGTTTTAAAGAGGGAGATGAGATTTTTGCTTATTGCCGCAAACCCATGGTCCAGGGAGGCGCATACGCAGAATACATTGTGCTGGAAGAAGAGCATGCGGCCATAAAGCCGAAGAATATTTCCTTTGAAGAAGCTGCCTCAATTCCACTTACTGCACTAACTGCTTACCAGTCACTGTTTGACGCGGCAAAACTACAGTCGGGAGAAACCGTTTTAATCCATGCTGCAGCGGGAGGAGTGGGAGGCTTCGGGGTACAGTTGGCAAGAGATCATGGGGCTGTGGTCTGGGCAACGGCTAGTGCCCGTAACAAAGAATATGTCCAAGACCTGGGGGCGGCTCAGGTAGTGGACTACAACCAGGTGGACTTCTGCGACTCGGTCCGCTCAGAGTACCCAGATGGCGTGGACGTAGTTTTTGATTGTGTAGGAGGAGAAGTTCTCCAAAAAAGTACTGATATTGTAAAAAAGGGGGGAAGACTCATATCAATTGTGGATGATCCCACTGGTTTGGCAAGAAGAGATATACATAAAGAGTTTGTTTTCGTGGCCCCCAACAGTACACAATTAACTGAACTGGCCGGGATGGTAGAGCAAGGACGTATTAAGACTCACCTCTCGCAGATTTTTCCTTTTGGCCTAGAAGAAGCCAGAAGAGCCCATGAACTCAGTGAATCTAGTCGTACCAGGGGTAAAATGGTACTTGTTATTTGATCACCTAGGCAGTAGACACCGATAGTCGTATGCTCCGCGTCATCTGGCTGCGCCGTCATTATGCCTTGCGGCTGTCATTAGGTCGTTACAATGAATGACCATGCTTGACAGCGTAGCGTAATGACAGTGAAGCCTAGTGACCTGATGGTAAAATAGCCAAAGGCCTACATGACCAACGAGACAATATGTCAACTAACTTCGACCACATTCTGCTCATCGCCGACATCGAGGGGAGTTCCGGTTGCTGGGACTATCGGGGCTCATCATTTATGACCGATGAGTGGGGCCGAGCTTGTGTGGAAATGAGCTTGGATGTCAACGCAGTGGTCAGGGCCCTTTTTGATGCAGGTGTTAAGTTCGTCACAGTAAAGGACTTCCACCGAACAGGCTACAATCTTCTCTCGGAACTAATCGATCCGCGAGCTCAGGTGGTCTTGGGCTACAAGCGCGGACCGGTACCCGGCGTAGGAGATCCGGGCAATGCGCAAGCTGTCATGTTTCTGGGTATGCATGCTGCTTCAGGTACTGAGGGGTTCATGGCTCATACCCTTACCTCAAGCATAAGCTGGCTAGAGGTGAACAGAAAGCCGCTGACCGAGATAGAGCTCTTTTCGGCATCGCTGGCACCTTTTGGGGTGAGACCTATCTTTTTTTCGGGTTGCCCCACTGCCTGTGCGCAGGCGAGCGCTGCAATTAGAAAAATAGATTCCTATCCAATTGACAAGTCGGCCGGGCCTGATTTGTTTGATGCTGATTCATGGCGGTCCGGCCTTGTGAACGCTGCGCTGGATTCCCTCAACAACGTAGCCACGGAGCCATATACTCCGTCCGGGCCCTTTCAGGCAGAAGTGACCTGGCGGGGTGGCGACATCGCAGCCCAAAATCTTGCGCGAAGGTGGGGCTTTGACCAGGAAGGTGCTCGAATCTTCATTGAGGCTGCTGACATCCATGCACTCTACAGAGATCTCATCAAGCTCTGTTATCTCACACCTTTAACGGAGAGGATTCTTCCATTCGGGCTTTTTTTGTATAACCTGACTGGCCGGCTCGGCCTGACATGGGCACGTCGACGGCTCAAGAAAGACAAATATTTACCGCAGAGTAGGCGGAGAACGCAGACAATTGAAAAACGGCTATCAAATTAGCTCCGCAGGATAACCACATGTCCCCTCTCATCTCAATAGACTATGTCGCAATTCGTCATCCCGGCCAAGTCCGGCGGACGCGAGCCGGGATCCAGAAAGCAATTGATTATATTGAACTTTCACTGGATTTCGGATCTCGCCCCGCGAAGCGGCGCTCGTCCGGAATGACGGGTTCGGCGAATTGTGACATAGTTTCCAAGGGGAGAGGATATTTTTGCGGAGCTAAATAAATAAGCGTTAATTAAAATAGACCTCGAATAAATCGGTTCATGTTTTCTCGGCGCTCTCTGCGGTCTCTGCGGTGCATGATTCGGGTTAGGGGAAAGGATTAATTGTGATGATATCAGGTTGCGATGTATCGGCGCTAGATCAGCCAGAGGTACTTAAGTACTTGTTTCACCCTAGGAAGGATCACGTACAAACTGTACCCCAGGGTGCCGTTGATTTCTTCATACCTGTTGAGAAAGGGGTGCAGCTTGGCGCACGCTTCTACCCTGCTGACCCCGAAGAGCCCCACATTCTCTTTTTTCACGGCAATGGGGAGCTCGCCAGCGACTATGACGCCATCGGGCCGGTATACAACAACCACGGAATCAGTTTTCTAGTGGTGGATTACCGGGGTTACGGACAGAGCACTGGATTACCGACCGCCAGCAACCTGCTGTCTGACGCACACACCGCCTTCAGAGAGGTGTGCCGTTGGCTCGAGGGCCAGGGTCGAACCGGGCTCATTATTATTATGGGAAGATCCCTTGGGAGCGTACCCGCTTTGGAAATATGTTCCTCCTATCAAAATGAAATCGACGGTCTGATTCTTGACAGCGGCTTTGCCAGAACAGTACCGCTTCTCGATCGTCTAGGGGTAGCAACTGAAACCCTTGGAATTTCGGAGGCAGACGGTTTTGCCAACTTTGGCAAAATAAGGGACATCGGCAAGCCCACTCTTATTATCCACGGCCAGAATGATGACATTATTCCCCCCAAGGATGCGGATATTTTGCTGGCAAACTCGGGTACCATGACAAAGCAGCTGTTGCTCGCCCCTGGCTGCGGCCACAATGACATTTTACTGCTCTATGGCGAGGCCTACTTCAAGACTATTGGCCGCTTTGCAGAAATGCTGAAAAGATTGAAGAGAAAGGCTGCCAAGGGGCAAGAGTTCGATAGGAGGTATCCCAGGAGATAGCGAGCAGCTAGCAGATGGCAGTATTGAAACGAAATCAGTTGAATCCCATTCCATCACCGTATGCTGCCCGCTGCCCGCCTGTCCCGCGCGCAGTCGCGGGGTTGTCGGCTGCTAGCTGATTAGGCGGGCGGTGTTTCCCTCCTCAGAATTCTGACTTTTAACCTTTCCACCAGATTGTGCATGTCATCCAGGATCACATAGCCGCAGGGGACCAAGAGCAGGGTGATGAAGGTCGCAAAAAGCACACCGAACCCAAGGCTCACGGCCATGGGTATGAGAAATTGAGCCTGGAGGCTGCGTTCCAAAATCATTGGCGTCAAGCCGGCAAAGGTGGTCAAAGACGTCAGAATGACGGCCCTGAACCTAAGGGCCCCACCCTGAGTGATAGCATCTTGTACACTGGCGCCCTCTCTGCGAATTCGATTGGTAGCGTCCACCAGCACCAGGGAGTCGTTGACCACTACCCCAGTCAGACCGACGATGCCAAATAAGCTCAACAGGCTCAGGTTAACACCCATGAGCAAATGTCCGAACACAGCGCCCACAATGCCGAAAGGAATGGCCGACATGACCACCAGGGGCTGAGAAAAGGACTTGAACGGAATGGCCAACAGAGCGTAAATGAGAAAAAGCGCGATAACAAAACCACTGATAATATCGTCCAGGGACTCCTTCTGTTCCTTGCCTTCCCCTTCCATGGAGTATCGCAAGCCTGGATAACGCAGTTTCAGTTTCGGCATTACCCGGCCCTCCAGATCAGTACGCACTTCATTGGCGTTGGTGATAGTCTCATCCACGTCAGCGGTCACCTTGATTACCCGGAAACGTTGAGCTCGTTCGATGGAGGCGTAGCCCTCCTCCATCCTCACTTCAGCCACCTGGTTGAATGGAACCTCGGAGCCGTCCGGCGTCCGGATATACATATCCTCAACAGAACCCAATGACTTGCGCTTGGACTCCGGGTACCGTACCATAACCTTGACCTCATCCTGATCACGCTGCAAGCGGAGGGCTTCGGCACCGTAGAAAGCATGCCGGACCTGCTTGGCCAGATCATCCAAGGTCAAACCTAAACTGCGGGCAGTGAGTTTCAGTTTGAGCTGCATTTCGTCTTTGCCAGGCAGGAAGCTGTCACTTACATCTAATACTCCGGGGTAGGTTTTAAGCTCCGCTTGCAGTTCCTCTGCCGCCGCCTCCAGCAGATCGTGATCGTCCAGCGACATATGAACCTCAACGGCATTGCCGGCGCTGAAGAGTACACTCTGATAAGTGATGGCCTCGGCGTCCGGCACAATTCCCACCTTCTGGCGCCACAAGTTGCCCAGTTGAGTTGCGGTCACATCCCTTTTCTCTCCCTCCAGAAGCTCCATTGTAATCTGGGCCAAATGGCTTCCCGACTGCGGTCCACTGGCCATGGGTCCGTGCCCTCTGCCGTGCCTCCCTACTCTGGTGATGATACCCTTCAAGAGCGAAGTCGCATCTTCAGACCGCTTCTCGTCCGCTTCGGCCAGGGCTTCTTTACCAGCCTGCTCCACTAGACCGGCGATTTCTGCTGTCCGCTCCACCGGAGTGCCTGCCGGCATGGTCAAACTGCAAGTCAAGAAGTCACTTTCAACCTTTGGAAACAGGGTGAATTTGATCCAGCCTGCCCGCCATGTTCCCACAGTCACCAGCAAGATGGCGATACCCAGCGCAACTGTGGCATAACGCCAGCGCACACAAAAGTGCACCGCCCAGGCATAAGGCCGCCTGATGAACCATTTCAGCCAGCGGGCCGTACGCTTTTCCTCCATGCTTCGCTTTGTTCGGTGCTTGGATGCCACCAGATGGGCAGGCAGAATCAACAAGCATTCCACCAGAGAGCCCAGAAGCACCAGAATGACCACGGTGGGAATGTTGCGGATGAGTTTCCCCATAACGCCGCTTCCCAAGAGTAGGGGATAGAAGGCAGCCACCGTGGTCAGGACTGCAAAAACCACCGGCCGCCCTACCTCCAGGGTTCCCGCAACAGCTCCTTTCAGAGGTTCGAGCCCCTCCTCCTGCCTCCGAAAAATGTTCTCACCCACGACTATGGCGTCATCCACCACGATACCCAGAACCATGATGAAGGCAAATAAAGAGATCATGTTGATGGACACGCCAAAGGTGGGCAAGAGCATCAGACCAGCCATAAAGGAGATGGGTATTCCGAGTGTGACCCAAAAGGCAAGGCGCGCATTCAGAAACATTCCCAGCAGTAAACTCACCAGGATCAAGCCGAAGGCCATATTTTTCAGCAACAGCCGAATTCTGCTCTTCAGTATTCTCGATCTGTCCCGATAGATACTTATGTCCACTCCCTCTGGCAGGCTTGGCCTGGTCTCCTCGATATACTGTTTGACAGTGGCGGCCACTTCCAGGGCGTTCTGATCTGCAACCCTGTAGACTTCGATAAGGCCGGCTGGTTTGCCCTGAAATCGGGTAAAAAGATCCACATCCTCGAAGCCATCCCTGAGCTGGGCGATCTGTGCCAAAGTGACCTTGCTGCCATCGGTCCTGGAAATTACAGCGATATCTCGATAATCCCCCGCGTAGTAACGACGACCCTTGGTTCTGACCAGGATCTCGCCTCCCGCCGTCTTGACGCTACCCGCCGGTAGGTCCAGGCTAGCCCTGCGAACCGCCTCGGCGACCTTGCCCAAGGTGAGACCATAACGCCGGAGAGATTTCTCGGAGACCTCGATATGAATTTCTCCCTTGCGGAGACCTGCGAGTTCGGCCAGGGTAATGCCAGGTAAATTGGTTATGTCGTCTTTTATTCTCTCCGTCAGGTGTTTGATCGTTGACTCGGGTGCATCGCCAAAGACGGTGACATTGAGAACCTGGCGTCGCCGGGTCACTTCCCGGACAATCGGTTCTTCGGTTTCGTTGGGAAAGGTGGAGATCCGGTCTACCTCTGCCTTTACTTCATCCAGGAGTTCCTGCAAATCCCAATCGTTCATTACCTCTATGGTCACCGTCGCCAACGATTCTCTGGCTACTGAATCAATCCGCTTGATGCCGGCCAACCCCGCCACTTTTTCTTCAATTCTCCGGACGATGGCCTCCTCCACCTCTGCCGGCGAGGCACCAGGGTATTCCATGGTGATGGAAATCATGTCCAGTGAGGTCTCAGGAAATATCTCAAGCTTGGTGGTCAGCCCTGTTACCGCACCGGCCAACAAGAAAAAAAGCATCAGCAAATTGGCGGCAACGTGATTCTCGGCAAACCAAGCAACGGCGCCTTTCATAGTCAGTCCTCAGTAGTGAAATGTCTAAAATGAACTAAAATGTCTAAAGTGTCTAAAATTAGTAATTGTCAATCTACAATCTGAAATCTGAAATCTACTCTCTGCCTAGTTCTTACTTGGCCGCTAATGGCTTGCTTACCACCCTAACCGTCATCCCATCGGTAACAGCCTTAAGGGGCGTGATGACCACAGCTTCTCCATCATCTAAACCCTCGGTAACAACAACCTCGTCACCCTGAATCCGAGCAACCTCCACTTTTCGGAAGCGAAGACGACTTTCTTGGTCTAACACCCAGACGACATTTCCCTGATGCAGTGCTCCGCGAGGAATAATCGCTGCTTTCTCGATTTTGCGGCCTTCGATATCTACCGTGACAAAAAGGCCAAGGATGAGTGGCGGCTTCCTGGCATAGGGTTTATCCACCCGCACCACCACATGAATCATCCGAGTTCGCTCGTCCAATCTTCCTTCAGTTCGGACTACTTTGCCTGGCCAACTCAATTCTCTACCTGCAAGACTGGCCCGAATCACCGCGGGAGCCCCGCGTCCGTCTTTTGAGGTGAACGCGGGCACATCAAACCAAAACAAATCTCCCCCTTCCAGAGGCACAACAATCTCGGCCGCCTCAGTAGAATAGAGAGTTCCCAGGGTCTGACCTGGCGAGACATATTGACCGATATCAACTTTTTCCTCACCCACACGTCCACTAAAAGGAGCCTTAAGTTTGGTGCGTTCCAGATGCAAGAGAGCTTTGCTTAGGTCCGCCATGTCAGCCTCCAATCTAGCCTGGGCTGCGGCCAACTGTGGTTCCTTGGCCACCAGGGCCGACGGCTTGCTATTTTCACTGGAACTATCTGGATAGAGTAAGCGCCACTCTTCCACTGCTGCTAAGGCCTCTTCCTCGGCCAATTGGAGCCGACTTTCAGCGTCCTTCACCTTGGCTTTGGCCAGGGTTACGGCTAACTCGTAATCCACCGGGTCGATCTGGAGCAGAGTGTCATCTTTTTTAAATACGCCTCCATTTACCATAGCAGGAGACACGCCTACCACCTTCCCGCCTACTTCCGACACCAGATTGATTTCCCGCAAAGGTCGAACCGTGCCCTCACCCTGGATAGACACAGTTTGCGGTCCGCTCTTTGTCTGGATGGTCCGGACCATCGGCACAGGGGCGGGAGGTCTACGCTTCTTCATTTCAGGTTTGCTCGCCGTCAGTACAAGCAAGCCCACGACCCCCATGACGATAAGAACCGCACTAATGCCAAACTGAATAAGTTTTTTCTTCCTAGTACTCATATCGGGCAATTCTCCATTCATGAAAAACGCTTGGCGTTTTTGCGAGAAAAGCAGGAAAGGCAAGTAAGGCGAGAACCAAAGTTGTCTTGGCTTTATTATCTCTTTTCTAGCCTTGGCCCTTTCTCGCCTGTCTCGCACAGGCCATAACGTTAGGCCAGCCTATCGTCTTACTTACCTATTTCGCCGCGTCCCCGCATCTCCGCGTCATTCCCCTTCGTGTTCTTCGTGGTTTCAGTTTCCTTTTCAACCATGACCGGCCCTGGATCCGCCCAGCCGCCACCAAGAGCCCGGTGGAGATTGACGCGGTTGTTCAGAAGCACGAAATCAACCTCCACCAAATCACTTTCGCCTTGAAATCTGGTTCGCTGGGTGTCCAGTACCGTGAGAAAATCAACCAGACCTTTTTCGTATCGACTCTCAGCTATCCTCTGTGCCGCTCTCGCCTCATGTAGAAACCTAACTATATAATCCCGACGTTTCAACTGCTCCTCCCGAGTCAAGAATGTGCCTTCTACTTCAGCAAAAGCGGTCAGGACTGTTTTGGCGTAGGCAACCACCCCTTGTTGATATCTCGCCTCGGCCGCCCGTTGGCCTGCCTGTAATTTGCCGGCATCAAACAATGGCTGCGCTATGCCCAGAGCAATGCTCCACAATTCATTTTCGGGCTTGAAAAGCCGGTCCAGATCTTTGCTGGTGTAGCCATAAGTCCCTGTCAATACAATCCGGGGGAAGCGGCTGGCCTTGGCCACACCAACCAGAGCGTTCAACGCCACCAGTTGAGCCTCGGCGGCTCTGATGTCCGGGCGCCGAAGCAGGAGTTCAGAGGGCAGACCTGGTGGTACTGGATCAAGTCGTTTGTAATAGTCCTCCGGCTGAAGCCGAGGTGGCCGGGTCTCTGGATAGCGTCCCAAAAGGACTGCCAGTGCCTGCTGCGTGATACCCAAGTTCTGCCGCAGGGAGGGAAGGGTTGATTCGGCCCCGGCCAGAACTCTTCGGGCCTGTCTTACATCCAGGACAGAGGTCAGGCCTCTCTTGTATCTGCTCTCCACGAGAGCCAAGCTGCGGCGGAAGGATTCGACCAGTCGTTCGGCAATTTCTATTGCCCGTTCAAAAGACTCCATCTGCAAATAGAGGGTGATGGCCTCCGCCACCACGGTCTGGGCAACGGTGCGACGGTTTCCCTCGGCTTCCAGGAGATTAGCCCGCGCTGCCTCTTCGGCCCGAGCAAGACGACCCCACAGGTCAATCTCAAAGGAAGCAGGCAGTGATAGATCATACGTTGTAATTTCTCTATCGACGGAAAAGGCCTGGCCTGGTACTGAGGTCTGTTTGGGTCTTTGCTGCCGTTGGCCCTGGCCATCAAGGCCCACCTGGGGAAAACGATCCGCTCTCGTCGAAACCAGTTGCGCTCGTACCTCGAGGACCGCCGCTGTCGCTATTCTTATATCCAGGTTGTTTTTAAGTACCTCATCCACTAACTGGTTCAACTCCGGGTCATTAAAAACAAGCCACCACTGATCATCAGGCTCCGGCATCGTTCGTTCGGTGGGGGCGTACTGGTAACCAGCAGGCACTTGAATACCAATGCCGGGTTTCTGATAATCGGGGCCCAGCTTCATGCAACCAGCCAACATGAAAATAACAACGAGGACCACGTGGCTATACATTAACGAGCGCTTCACCCTTACGCCTCCATTTCACTCACACCCAAACCTTTCAGAGAAAACTGGGTGATCTGTTCCACCAAGTGAGCCCTAAAAGCGGTGTCATACTCACGTCCGGTGATACTACTTACCGCCACCCTGGCGAAATTAAAATAGAGCACCATTGAGAAGATGCTGAAGATGTTGAGCAGCATCTGCTCCTGGCCCACCTCATCGGTTTGAACAGAACGCAACTTGTCGGCAAACTCCTTGAAAAAGGGTTGAATTACTTTTTGGGCCACAAGTTCGAAAGCCCTGGTGGGCTGGGTCATTTCCCTGGTCATCAGTTGACTATGGCGAAGACGCTCTTCATCCGATAGCGGCCCTTCCACGAAGGCCTGGGCCAGAGCTTTCACTACTTTGCGCGGCGACAGGGAGTCTTGCCCCGCCAGGGCCTTCCTGAAACTCTCACGTATTCGCGTAGCACGGGGTACCCAACGAGAACGGAAAACCTCCAGATAGAGATTTTCTTTCTTGCCAAAGTGGTAGTTCACTGCCGCCAGATTGCATTCTGCCGCCGAGGTAATTTCGCGAACGCTCACAGCTCGATAACCCTTTTGGGCAAACAGGACCTCGGCTTTGTCCAGAATACGATCCCTGGTGAGGTCTTCTCCATTTTTTTGATTCATCGGCTCCCCCCACTATTCTTACGAACGTTTGTATCAAACGTTCGTTTGAATGTCAACTATTTTCTCCACCCTTATTCTTGTTGTTTGAAAATACGGGCAAGATATCGAGCATTCAGGTAGGATTACAGAATAGACATAGGAGTGATCTTTATATGTAATTTTGGCGGGATAACTACTACATGCGGTAGCAGGATCTCAAACGATAGAGTGTAGATTAAAGTATGTAATCCACAGTCAGACCAAAAACCCATCGAAATTGTTAGCCCGTCCGAATGCAGCGGTAGGAGGAAATGATGATAAGTTCTAGCTTGCCTGAATCTCCTATCCTCGAGTACTATCTTCGCAAGGAATGGACAAGGTCGTGGGGCCTCCCTTTGGATCATACTTGATCACGAGAATGCGAATGAAAGTTAGTACTTCCAAGAGTGCAGTTATGTTAGCCGTGCTCTGCATCCTCTTGGCAGGCACCTATGGGTGTACTGCGTGCCTTGTGGGTTCCAGCGCGGCCACAGTGGGGGCAGGTGCTGCGGGGGCTGGCGTCACTCGCTTCGAGATGGGTAGAGTAACGAGGTTCGAGATTGCTCAGTACGAAGATGTCATCGAGGCGAGTCGTCTCGCTGCTGAAAACCTTTCACTAAATCTCAAAGAGGAAAAGATTGAAGAGAATCGAGCATCATTTAGCTATCTCGATGACAAAGACCAGAAGATTGATCTCCTGATTGAACGTCGCACCGACACGATTACCTATATTAAAGTCGACGTTGGCATATTCGGTCCCCAAGGCTTAGGCCTTCTCACGCTTAATCAGATTCTTAATGAACTGGCTGAATATGAAACCTAACTTGCGGGGTCAAAGCACCTTTCACGCAACAGAGTATTTACCCCAGGATATGTAGCTGGATCTCGGGAGAGAAAGCGAAAAATTGCTATGAGTGATCAGTCGAAAGATAAGAGGGGCATCTCTCTTTCCACCCAAATCCTCATCGGTTTAACGCTTGGGCTTTTGGTCGGCTTATTTTTAGGAGAAAAAGCATCGCCACTCGCCATCGTTGGCAGAGCCTACATAGGCCTGATTCAGATGTCGATTCTACCATACATGGTGGTTGCACTAATGCTCGGCATCGGGTCTTTGAGCTACGGGAAGGCAAGAAACCTTGCTATCACAGGGGGCATCGTACTGGTCGCATCATGGTTTCTGGCCTTTACTTTCGTATTCTTATTACCCCTTGCCTTTCCCTCCATTGAAGCTGGCTCTTTTTACAGCCCCAGCCTGGTTGAAGTAGCTGAGGTGGACTTTATCGACCTTTACATTCCAGTCAACCCGTTCAGCTCCCTGGCTCGCACAGTGGTACCCGCAGCAGCGGTGTTTAGCATCGCCTTTGGTGTTGCGCTTATCGGGGTGGAAAAAAAGCAGAGCCTGCTGGACATTTTGGCTGCCACATCAAAGACTCTCACCCGTATTGCGATGATGGTGGTAAAGATCACACCTATTGGTGTTTTCGGCATCGCCGCGAATGCTGCCGGCACTATGACCATCGAGGAATTCGGTCGGCTGCAAACCTATATCATACCCTTTATCGCTGCGACCCTTTTACTGACTTTTTGGGTTCTTCCGGGACTGACCGCAGCCCTTACACCTTTTAGCTACCGTGAAATCCTCAAATCTGCCCGTGATGCACTGACCACCGGCTTCGTAACAGGAAATCTGTTCATTACGCTACCAATGCTGGTGGAAAGCGCCAAAGAGCTTTTTGAGGATCGTCAGATAAAAAGTGATGATACGGATAGCTATGTTGAGGTACTGGTTCCTACATCCTTCAATTTTCCCAACGTCGGTAAGTTGCTGACACTGCTCTTTGTCCTCTTTGCCGGCTGGTTTGTCGGCAAAAGAATTGCTCTTACAGCCTATCCAGGATTCGCAGTGCTAGGGTTGTTTACTTTGTTTGGTGGTGTGGATTTAGCACTACCTTTCCTGTTGGATCAAATGCAGATTCCTTCCGACATCTATCAGCTCTATGTTGTTACGGGAGTCGCCAACAGCTGGTTTGCGACACTTCTTGCAGTCATGAACCTGTTTGCATTCACGTTGGTGGCTGCATGCGTAGCAACTGGTGCAATGAGAATCAATTGGTCACGCATTCTTAGGTTTGCAATAATTTCGTTGGGGATGTTTGTCGTTGTCATCCTGGGAACGCGTTTCATGCTGTCTGAGATGGTAAGCAAAGAAGACATTCAGCGGCGTACCCTGATGCAATCGGAGATAAAAGATGCACAGAAGGCGGACGTCAAAAAGACAGGCTCAAGAGTGGAGGGAACTCAAAAAAGCCATCTTAAATCGATTATTAAGCGCGGCAGGCTGCGGGTAGGCTACAACCCTGAAAACCTGCCGTTCTCTTATCATAACGACAACGGCGATCTGGTTGGTTTCGACGTGGAGCTTATGAATGAACTGGCCCGGGAGCTGGGGGTAGAGCTGGAGTTTATCCAATGGACATACGAAACCCTTTTCAAAGAACTCGAGCAGAACAAATTTGATGTTGTAATAGGAGGAATGATTGCCAATTCGGAGCGCCTCACCAAGGCAAATTTCTCCGAGCCCTACATGAATATGACAGCAGCAGTAGTTGTAGAGGATTACCGACGCCATGAGTTTAAGAACTGGCGCTCGATAGACGAAAAACTCAATATTCGTCTGGGTGTGATAGGGGAAAAACGGGC
>Ga0210109_1000066_pt1 | contig 18316 bp, 12 predicted proteins | sample China_Bullhead_C_FD_184857 | JGI IMG/M metagenome (GOLD analysis project Ga0210109, IMG submission 184857) | Wetland microbial communities from San Francisco Bay, California, USA, that impact long-term carbon sequestration -... | ecosystem: Environmental > Aquatic > Marine > Wetlands ...
GTTCTAAATGCCTAAAATACTCTTAAATCTGAAATCCCAAATCCCAAGTACCAAATTACAAATAAATCTCAAATTCCAATATTCAATGACCCAAACATATTTGGGTTTCTCTTTTTTTAAGACGATATGGAAGTTTGGAATTTTGAAACTGGGGACCCGCCCGCAGGGTGGGGAGTCCAAGCGAAGCGCGGACAATTTCGGTCATTGTTATTTGTTTGTTATTTGGGTTTTGTGATTTGTAATTTCCATGTTTCAATCTGCAATCTGCAATCTACAATCTCTCAATTTAAGGTTCTGGAGCATGTTCCAGAATCCGTTCTATTGCTTTTTGATCTTCGGGAGTCAAGGGTTGTCCATTTTTTTGGACCAACTTCCAAGCAGCCAGTACTGCCGGGATGATTCGGGCGGGGGCGTGGTCATAGTATTTCTGCAAAGTCCGGACCCGCTGTCCGCTTTCCCAGAGATGGCGGAAGCGACCCGCCTGATCCGGATGGCTGTCGTCCAGATTCAGGGAGGAAAGCGTAATGGTCCTCCATTCCTGAGGCAAGAGATTGGCACCCACCGAAACGACACCACTAGCACTGGGTCGCTCAAGGAAACCGCGTTCCCCACCATCATAGACGAGAAAGTTGGGCTGACCCCGAACGGCCCGCTGGTAATTCAAGCCTCGTCCAAGGTCACCACGATGCACAAGTCCAGCCAGTCGAGGCTCCTGGGCTAGTTTTTTCAAAACAGCTGTGCGAATGTTGTTACGTTTGGTCTTGTTTCCAATTTTTTGAATCAAAAGAGGATCGTTGTCGGCTATGAGGTTGAATTCAGTTTCAGCAAGGAGGTTACGGTAGTGCTCGGGTAAACCACGATTGCTGTGGTAAAAAAGTGGCGTATCCACCCAGGCGAGGGGGCCTTGGTAGTTAAGGTGACGGCAGATTGTTTCCAGTTGGCGGCAGATGTGTATGGTCTGTTCAGCAGATGTGCCGGTAATTCGAACCCAAAGAGGAAGTCCTGAAGGCACCAGTGAGATGATCTCCTCGAGCAAGGAGGAGGAAACCGGGCCGCAGTTGTTTGCATCGGGGCACCAGAACATGGGGTCCAGCAGCAGCCCTGCCGCTGCCGGCTGCAAACGAGCTATGAGCGACTCAAGACCCAGATACAAACCGCGGTTTTCGGGATTTGGCACCAGCGCCAAGGAGCAAATCAGGCCTCTGGGGGTAACGATCGGGTTCATGAAAGCACACTTTCCCGAGTTCGAAGAAGAAAGCGCGAAGCAAGTCCAAGTATCTGATGTGGGATGTGGGATTTCACATCGCACATCTACAGACTGGCATTGTTTCGGATTTCGGATTTGTTTACATAGTAAATTTGATGTATCCCTTGCCGAGGAGATCGTGGAGATGAATGATTCCCAGAAGCTCATCCTTCGGGCCGGTAACTGCTAGCACTGTGATTTGGTATTCTTCCATGATTTCCAGAGCGTCTGCAACCGAGTCTTTTACCTGGATAGTCTTGGGGTTTTTGCCCATAATGGCGTTTACCGGCTTTTCCAATAGCCGCTCATACTTACGTAAACCGCGACGGAGGTCGCCGTCTGTGACGATACCCAGTAACCTAGCCGTGTCTCCAATCACCAGGGTCGCTCCCAGGGCCTTGGCGTCCATCTCTTTGATTGCCTCGGCCACCGAGGTATTCTCCTGGACTTTTGGGATGCTGGAACCGGTGCGCATAATTGCTTCAATTGGTACTCGAAGTCGCTCTCCCAGTACTCCTCCTGGATGGCAGCGGCGAAAATCCTCCAGCTGAAACTCGTGCCTGTTTAAGAGTGTTACGCATACTGCGTCTCCCAAGGCAAGCATGGCGGTAGTGCTGGCGGTGGGGGCCAACCCCAGGGGGCAAGCCTCCCGTTCCACCCCGGCGTAGACAGTTAGATCGCTATTGCGGCCCAAGGTCGACTCGGTATTTCCAGTGAAACAGATGATTCGTGTTCCCAAATCCTTCAAAGTGGGCAGGATCGCTGTCAACTCTTCCGTTTCACCGCTACTGGACAGAACGAGGACGATGTCATCTGAGCTCACCATGCCCAGATCGCCGTGCATGGCCTCCACTGGATGTAAAAAAAGCGATTTGGTACCGGTACTGTTAAGCGTGGCAACAATCTTCCGTCCGACTATTCCTGACTTGCCAATGCCGGTGACAATGACCCGGCCGCGACTTTCATAAATCCAGTTTACGGCTTCTGCAAATTCGGAGTCTACCCGGTCGATGAGACCCAATATGCCCTCGGCTTCAATTCGAAGCACATCCTTCGCTTCTTTAATGATTTCGGCTGTATCCCGGCGAATCTTTTTTTTGTTAGGCCTAACCATAGTACCTTCTCATAGGTATTTGTTGTGGTGGGAAACTGACACCTTATTCAACATCGAAAACCTGGTCCTTAGGGTCAGGTCAGAGTTCGATGGCTTTGCCGGTAAAGATTGCGAACTTATGAAATCCCAAATTTCAAGCACCAAATTACAAACAAATCTCAAATTCCAATAATCAATGACCCAAACATATTTGGAATTTCGAATTTTGGTCATTGTGATTTGTTTGATATTTGTGATTTGTGATTTGGAATTTCTATTCCTCCATTACTCCAGCAGACTGCCGCAAGAGGGGAAAGACCATTGAAGCCCCCTCAGGGGGCAGCCCAAAGCCTGGTTCTTTGGGCCCGGATTCTTTACTTGCCGACCGAAGTACTAGTTTCTAAACAGTGCTTGTGGAGGTCATCAGCGAAACTGACCGGGTATTCTCCATTGAAACAGGCGAGGCAAAAGCCAGCAGTGTCCATGTTGATGGCCCTAAGAAGTCCCTCTAGACTCAGATAGTGCATACTATCGAGCCTCAGGAATTTCTTGATTTCTTCAGTAGAGTGGGTGGCTGCCAGGAGTTCCTTGCGGGAGGGAAAATCAATACCATAATAGCAGGGATAACGGTGCGGCGGACAACTCACAACCATGTGTACTTCCTGGGCTCCTGCCTCCCTAAGTGTTTTGACACGATTTCGAGTGGTAGTTCCTCGAACGATGGAGTCCTCAACGATGACGAGTCGCTTGTCCTTCAACAGCGGGCGCACCGGATTGAGTTTTACTTTTACATGGAAGTCTCGCATGGCCTGGGTGGGCTCAATAAAAGTACGGCCCACGTAGTGGTTACGGATTACGCCCATTTCCAATGGGATACCGGAGGCCTCGGCGAATCCCAGGGCTGCATAGTTGCCCGAGTCGGGAAACGGCATGACTATGTCGGCGTCCACTTGATATTCCCGGGACATCTCGTGGCCCAGGCGTTTGCGGGCCATGTAAACATTCTGGCCAAAAATGTTGCTGTCCGGTCGGGCAAAGTAGATAAACTCAAAGATGCAGAAGGCGGTGCGGCCGGAATCAGGGAGGTGTCGAGACCTGATCCCATTGTCGTCGATGAATACGATCTCTCCCGGTTCAACGTCCCGCAGGTAAGTGGCCCCTATGAGATCCAAGGCACAGGTCTCCGAGGCAATGACATAGGCGTTGTCGTCTAGAACACCCAGGCACAGGGGTCGAAAGCCGTAAGGATCTCGGGCGCCAATGATCTGGTCTTCTGTGGCCATCACCAATGAATAAGCGCCTTTAATCTCACTCAAGGAGGCGATCAGTGCCTCTTCCAGGCCATGAACAAGTTGCCGGGCCATAAGATGCACGATCACTTCACTGTCCATGCTTGTTTGAAAAATTGAACCCTGCTGTTCCAGTTCACACCTCAGATGATGGGCATTAACCAGGTTGCCGTTGTGGGCGATGGCGAGGCTACAGCCGGAGTGAGTGATGCAGAAAGGTTGTGCGTTGACGAGCACGGACGAGCCGGTGGTGGAATAACGCACGTGTCCAACACCTAGATAGCCCTTCAGGCTGGCAAGGGCATCTTCGTTGAAAATTTCGCTCACCAACCCCATGCCCTTATGATGGCGCATCAGTCGACCATCACCGACGCTGATGCCGGCACTCTCTTGGCCCCGGTGCTGGAGGGCATAGAGGCCGAAATAGGTAAGACGGGCGGTGTCCTCGTGTCCATAAATGGCGAAGATGCCGCACTCTTCCTTTGGTCTGCCGTCAGGGATAATTATGGGATGCGAGTGGTTGCGCAAAGTAAATTCCTTGAATGTCTAAATAGAAAATGCCTAAAATGAACTAAAGTGTACTAAAATGCCTACAATACACTAAAATCTCAAATCCGCAATCCGCAATTCTGTCCTCTACCGATTACAATAAATGACAGCGAAGCGTAGTGACCTAATGACGCCGCAGGCATATGACTAATGTCCTACCCCATGCTCTATGCCCTATGCTCTTTGCCTTCTCTAATCTGCACATCGCTCTCGTGATATTCCTGAATCGAAGTAACCTCCAAATCGCCGCTGCATAGCGCAGCGATGGCCTGGGCAAAAGCTCTGGCACCGGCAATGGTCGTGGCGTATGGGAGATTATAAACCAAGGTGGCCCGCCGAATCAAATAGGCGTCGGAGGCCGTTTTGCTTCCAGTGCTGGTATTGATGACCAGGTTGATTTCCTCGTTCTTGATATGGTCTATGACATGAGGGCGTCCCTCACTCAATTTTGCCACCATACGGTTGTGCACTCCGTGCTTTGTCAGGAAATCAGAGGTCCCCTGGGTAGCATAGATCCCAAAGTCTATCTGGGCGAAGTCCCTGGCAACGGGAAGAATGGCCTGTTTGTCCTGGTCACGGACGCTAATAAATACATTTCCATTCAATGGTAGAGAATACCCTGCCGCCAGTTGGGCTTTGGCGAAGGCCATACCAAAGGTCCTGTCAATTCCCATTACCTCGCCGGTGGATTTCATTTCCGGGCCTAAAAGGATATCTACCTCTGGGAAACGTATGAAAGGAAATACTGACTCTTTGACCGCAATGTGAGTAGGTTCCACCTCTCGGGTAAAGCCAAGTTCGGATAGGGTCTTCCCCAGCATAATCTTGGTGGCGAGCTTGGCAAGAGGCACACCAATTGCCTTACTTACAAAAGGCGCCGAGCGAGAGGCCCTGGGGTTTACCTCCAGCACGTAAATTAAATTGTCTTTAACTGCGTATTGTATATTCATAAGGCCCACCACCCCTAATTCCTGCGCCAGAGCCCTTGTCTGAACCTTGATCTCCTGAATGAGTTCCTGGGAAATACTGATGGGAGGGAGCACGCAGGCGCTGTCACCAGAGTGAATCCCTGCCTCCTCAATGTGCTCCATGATGCCGCCAATCACCGTGGTTGTACCGTCGGAAATGGCATCCACATCTATTTCTATAGCGTCCCGGAGGAATTGATCCACCAGGATGGGATGGCCAGAAGAAACATGGACCGCCTTATGAATGAAGGCTTCCAGTTGTTCTTGTTCGTAAACGATTTCCATAGCCCGGCCACCCAAAACGTAAGATGGCCGGACCAAAACCGGGTAGCCAATCTTGGCAGCTGCTTCTAGAGCTTCAGAGGCGCTAGCGGCAATGGCATTTTTCGGCTGTCTCAGCCCGAGTTTCTTTATGAGGGCTTGGAAACGCTCCCGGTCCTCGGCCCTATCGATACTGTCCGGGGTTGTACCGATGATGGGGGCACCAGCCTTTGCCAGAGGAACGGCGAGGTTCAACGGCGTCTGACCACCGAACTGGACAATGAGGCCGTCCGGTGACTCCCTCTCAATTATGTGAAGAACGTCCTCGTAAGTGAGAGGCTCGAAGTACAGTTTGTCTGAAGTGTCATAGTCGGTACTTACCGTTTCCGGATTGGAATTTACCATGATCGACTGCACCCCCTCCTCACGCAGGGCAAAGGAGGCGTGGACACAGCAGTAATCAAATTCGATACCCTGACCGATGCGGTTGGGGCCGCCCCCCAGGATCATCACTTTGCGGACCTCGTCGGGCCGTGCTTCATCCTCGGACTCATAAGTGGAATAGTAGTAAGGGGTATACGCTTCGAATTCGGCTGCACAGGTATCCACCAACTTGTAAACTGGAACGATATCAGCCTGTGTTCGACGTTCGCGGATGGTATCGTCATCCGTTCCCGTAAGTTCCGCCAAGCGACGGTCGGAAAATCCGTATGCCTTGGACTGTCGCAAGAGGTCATCGCTCAAGGGCTGCTGGCGCAGATGAGTCTCAAAATTCAGAATTTGCTCGATGTTGTAGAGGAACCAGGGGTCGATTTTGGTAAGTTGGTGGATTTCTTCCAGTTCTATTCCTGCCTCCATGGCCGCGGTAAGATAAAAGAGCCTCTCTGAGTTGGGTTCGCGTAGCTTTTGGCGAATAAGACTCTGGTATTCCGGGTTTTTGAGTGACTCGGGAGATAGACCGCTGTTCATGGAAAAACGGCCGATTTCCAAGGAGCGCACTGCTTTCTGTAGGGCTTCCTTAAAGGTACGGCCGATGGCCATGGTCTCGCCCACCGATTTCATTGTTGTGGTCAGGTAATCAGGAGTTTGAGAGAATTTTTCGAAAGTCCAGCGGGGAATTTTTACCACGCAATAGTCAATGGCGGGTTCGAACGAGGCCCGCGTTTCTCGAGTAATATCGTTGGCGATCTCATCCAGGCTGTAGCCAACAGCAAGTTTGGCGGCAATTTTGGCGATGGGGAAGCCGGTGGCTTTGGAGGCCAGGGCGGAGGAGCGTGATACCCGGGGGTTCATTTCTATGATAACCATCTCGCCGTCTTCCGGGTTGATGGCAAATTGAATGTTTGAACCGCCGGTTTCCACGCCGATTTCTCTGATCACATCGATGGACGCATCCCGCATTGCCTGATATTCACGGTCAGTTAAGGTCTGAGCCGGAGCCACGGTGATGCTGTCACCAGTGTGGATACCCATGGGATCGAAATTTTCGATGGAGCAGATGATAACCACATTGTCCATGTGGTCTCTCATCACCTCCAGTTCGAATTCCTTCCACCCCAAAACTGATTCTTCCAGCATGATGGAGCGGTTCATACTGGCATCCAGGCCTGCGCGGGCCATACGTTCCAAATCTTCCCGGTTGTAGACTACACCGCCACCAGTGCCTCCGAGAGTGAAGGACGGGCGAATAATCAAGGGAAAACCGATCTCTTCTGCCACCTGGCGGACTTCTTCCATGGTACGGGCAATTCCACTGGCAGGTACCCTCAGACCTATCTTCTCCATGGCAGCCCGGAAAAGCTCGCGATCCTCCCCCTTTTTGATCACCGGCAGGGAGGCGCCAATTACCTCCACCCCGTAGCGCTCCAGAACTCCCATCTCACCCACTGCCACCGCCACGTTTAAGGCTGTCTGACCTCCTAGAGTGGGAAGCAACGCCTGGGGTCTTTCCCGTTCAATGACTTTGGCCACACATTCGGGAGTGATGGGTTCAATATAGGTGCGCTGAGCCATCTCGGGGTCGGTCATAATGGTGGCGGGATTACTGTTGATGAGAACGATCTCGAAACCCTCTTCCCGCAGGGCCTTGCATGCCTGGGTGCCAGAATAGTCAAATTCACAGGCCTGACTGATAATTATGGGTCCTGAACCGATGATGAGAATTTTCTGAATATCTGTTCTTTTAGGCATAGACTTGGTTAAACTGAGGTTAGTTCTCTATGACTCCCTTGAGTGAATTAATACCACGCCAATCTCCGAAGGTTGCGACGCGGAGACGCGGCGAACCGGTGACACGGTGAGACGGCGAAAAATCATGCGGCTCCTGAATCCCTTTCATCTTTGCCTTCTCCAGGCGCCATTGCTCAGCTACCATTAATCAATTTCCCCGTGTCGTCGTGTCCCCGCGTCCCCGTGTCATCTTGCACCGCGTCTCCCCGTCCAGAATTACGGCACATTACCAACTTTTTCTCTGCATGAGGGTAAGGAAGTTATCGAAGAGATAAGTGGCATCATGGGGTCCGGGTGAGGCTTCCGGGTGGTATTGGACCGAATAGATGGGCAGTTTCCGGTGCCGCATACCTTCAAGAGTCTGGTCATTGAGGTTAATGTGGGTGAGTTCCACATCTTTACCCTTGAGTGAATTGATATCCACACAGAAGCCATGGTTCTGCGAGGTGATTTCCACCTTGCCGGTGAGCAGGTCCTTCACTGGCTGGTTGCTACCCCGGTGACCGAACTTGAGCTTGAAGGTTGTGCCGCCCATGGCTAATCCTAGGAGTTGGTGGCCCAAACAGATGCCGAAAATGGGGAGTTCAGGCAAAAGAAGGCGAACCGTGTTGATGGCGTAGGTAACGGCTGCAGGATCTCCCGGTCCGTTGGACAGAAACAGGCCGTCCGGCTCGAGGGCCAGGATATCGGCTGGTTCAGCCTGGGCTGGGAGGATGATGGTGTGGCAGTCGCGGCCAGCCAGATGGCGGAGGATGTTGTATTTGATACCGTAATCCAGGGCTACAACTTTGAAGGGGTGACTGCGGTCTGGCCAGACATCGGCTGCGGTGATCCCGGACTTCCAGGGGAGCGGCCGCCTCTCTCCATTCCAAAGGAAAGGAGATGGGGTGGTGACTTTTTCAACCATGTCACGACCCACCAAGCCGGGATAACTTTGAACCCTCTGCAACAGTTCCTCAGGATCTCTATCCCCCGTTGCAATAATGCCCTTCATGGCACCCGCGGTGCGAATGTGTTTCGTGAGGGCCCTGGTGTCAAGGCCCTCAATGCCTATGACTTGCCCTTCATCCAAGAACTCCTTGAGGCTCTTCTGGCTTCGCCAATTGCTGGGATAGGGCAGGTACTCGCGGACTATGAACCCCTCAACTTGAATTGCTGCCGATTCCATGTCTTCATCGTTAATCCCATAATTACCAATGAGCGGATAGGTCATGGACACTATCTGGCCCTTGTAAGATGGGTCGGTAAGAACTTCCTGGTAACCCGTCATGGCAGTATTGAAGACCACTTCACCCAGGGTCTCGCCCTGGCCGGCGAAGGTCTGCCCATAAAATGTCCTGCCGTCCTCCAAAACCAGGGTGGCGCGGGGTTGGTTGAAACTTGCCATGGTGTAACGTTACCTCAGTACCTTATCGGCTGTCCGAAGACCGGGCTTACGAGTCACTCAACATAATCGGTTTGATAAGGTAAGGCAAGCATTTTAGACGGGCAAAAAAACCTTTTCAGTGGGGCTAATTTCCCCCCATTCAAAGACAGCTGCACTGCAAAGAATCTTAGCCCGGATATTTCATGAATCACTTGCTGCGACCACGGATATGGCTGTCCTTCCTGGCGTCCTCGGGTGTTCCTTCGACAGGCTCATGACAGGCGGCCCCTGCGACGTACCGTTAAGGTACGCCTCGGAACCAACACCCTGTGGTTGCCAGGTGGCACGCCCATCTTCATGGTCTCGCGACAGCAATTCATGAAATATCCGGGTTAGGGATGAAGGTGGGTCTTGCCGGTACTATTGTTCCATGATTTTTCTGACCAGGGCGAGATCTTCAGGCGTGTCTACACTTACGGAATCATGAGGGGTGATGACCACAGATATGCGGAAGCCGTGCTCCAAAGCGCGAAGTTGTTCTAGCTTTTCCTGCCTTTCCAAAACACCCGGAGAAAGCTTGGTAAACTCCTGCAAAAAACCATTGCGGTATCCGTAGAAGCCGAGGTGCTTATAGTACTGCGGCGCCGACGATGCCTCACGAGGAGCTGGAATTGGGGTTCGGGAAAAATAGAGAGCCCGGCCTTCAGAGTCCAAGACGACTTTGACAACTGCTGGGTCATGGAAATCATTGCTGTCTGTGCCAGGGTGTGCAAGGGTGGCCATGTCCACCTCACCCTTCGCTTTAAGAGTATCGACAAGACTGTCAATCATTTCAGTCCGGAGCAGGGGTTCATCCCCCTGAATATTCACCACAATGGTATGGTCAGAGAGCATCAATTGGCGAGCTGCCTCAGCAACCCGATCCGTGCCGCTCTTATGAGCACCCGTGGTCATGAGTACTTCTCCACCAAAGCGGGCAATCGCCTTCTGAATGCGCGAGTCATCCGTGGCCACCACCAGTCGTTGAAGGCTGGCCGCTCTGACGGCACGCTCGTAAACGTGTTGAATCATGGGACGGTCCTGGATCAAAGCCAATGGCTTCCCAGGTAAGCGCTTTGCATCGTAACGGGCCGGAATAATACCTACCACGTCTGTCATAAGATACCCTTACGCTGAATTCTGTTTTACTGGCGGGCATAAAGCCCACCAGCAAATGTCTAAAATGTCTAAAGTGAACTAAAATGCCTAAAATTATATAGGATCACCCTTATTAAGGGTATTTAGAAAGCCCAAAGACCATAAGAATCGTCATGCCGGACGAGGCGAAGTCCCGCCTAGGCGGGATATCCAGATAAGCTATGGATATCCCTGGATTCCGGATATCCGCCTGCGACGGATTCCGGAATGACGCAAAAGAGCAGCCTCCTGGTTGCGATGAGAGATTATGAAACTAGCTTTTATCGCAAGCGGCCTCCGGCCCGGAGGGGCCTACGACCCGGAGGGAGCGTTCTCCTACATGAAGGCTATGGTCACTCTACATTACTATAATTATATGAATATGGTGCGCCTGAATTTAGTTAAATGGTTGAGGGGATTAAACCACAGAGATCATCAAGAGTACAAAGAAAAATGTAATACCTCTTTGGAACTGATACCAACGATCTGTTTCACTTCCACATTATCTGTGGCTACCTTAACCCTAAAGTTGCATACCCAAACCGGCAAAAATCGCTGCGCTCGCGTGATAGTACGCCATCTGCGAGCGTGCTCGCCTCGGACAGGATCTCACGTACGGTCAAGTACTGTTCATCCTGTCCCAGGCTGCGCGCGCCCACATCTGACGCACTCTGACGCGCTTTGCCTAGGCGTGGGTATGCAATTTTAGGGTTGCGTTACTGATCTCTGGATGTTGTCTAATGGTAAGAATCTAAAAAATTTTTTCAGTCTAGCCTCCGCGCCATATCCCCGTTTATACTTGACATCAACAGTTACATGAGTAAGATTAGGGGCAGCGTCGAACGCTATGTTCTCCCAATGGGGATTCGCTAAGGCATTCCCTCTGAAGAAACGCTACGATATCGATCATCTGTCACTAATGCGAAAAAACCCTTGATGGAAGGAGGTGAGACCGCTAATTCATGGGGTCAACTAGTGTTCTATTCGTCCAACCTAAAGAGATAGGAGAAATCTTATGAAAAGAATTGGCTTACTTACTCTAATCGCAACCATTTGTCTGGCGCTCGGCCTCATGGTGAGCCCAACTCCAGTTGTGGCCAAGACCACCTTCGTCACCATTGGAACCGGCGGTATCACCGGAGTGTATTATCCCACCGGCGGCGCCATTGCCAGAATCGTCAACAAGAAAAGAGAGGTCTACGGGCTCCGCTGTACAGTGGAATCCACCGGCGGATCGGTCTTTAACGTCAATGCGGTTATGTCCGGTGACCTGGAGTTTGGCGTGGTCCAGTCCGACCGCCAGTACCAGGCTTTTAACGGGCTGGCTGAATGGAAGGAGAAAGGCCCCCAGAAAGATCTCCGGGCCGTATTCACCATCCATCCGGAATCCATAACCCTGGTGGCCGCGGATGATGCCGGGATCAAGTCGATCAAAGACCTCAGGGGTAAAAGGGTTAACATCGGCAACCCCGGCTCAGGTCAGCGGCAGAACTCCATTGACGGCTTGGATAATGCCGGTATCAACTACGAGAAAGACCTGCAGGCAGAAGGGGTCAAGGCGGCTGAGGCTCCCGGCTTGCTTCAGGACGGCCGTATTGATGCCTTCTTTTACACCGTGGGTCACCCCAGCGGCGCCATCAAAGAGGCCACCGCCGGCAGGAGGAAGGTCCATTTTGTCCCCATCACCGGGGTGGAGAAACTCCTGAAAAAGTATCCTTACTACGCCAAGGCATTCATCCCGATCAAACTCTACCCGGGTGCCACCAACACCAAAGACGTGGAGACTTTTGGTGTGAAGGCCACCTTCGTCACTTCGGCCAAAGTGCCTGATCGGGTGGTTTACGCCATCACCAAGGAGGTTTTTGACAACTTCGAAGACTTCAAGAAGCTGCATCCGGCCTACCAGGTTCTGACCAAGCAAAATATGCTTGAAGGTATGTCGGCACCAATTCACCCGGGTGCCATGAAGTACTACAAAGAGGCTGGTTTGATGTAGAACCGGCACGCATTCAATCAGGCGGCGGGACATTCCCGCCGCCTGATTTTTCCGTCTTCAAAACCCCCACCCTTCTGGTGGGTCTCCTCAGTCTTGAATGTTGGGGTAATGGAATAGTGGAATGATGGATGTTGCGGAAAGCGCCCAATCAGTCTGATTTACCCCTCTTTTGGTCCCATTATTCCAATAATCCAATACTCCAATCTACCCATAATGCACCAGCTAGGATAAGAATCGGATAGCCTTTAAAGGTTGTTTCGCCTCAATGACTGAACCCGGATATTTCATGAATTACTTGCTACGACCACGGATATGGCCGTCCTTCCTGGCGTCCTCAGGTGTTGGCCCCTGCGACGTACCGTTCAGGTACGCCTCGGAACCAACACCCTGCGGCTGCCTGGTGGCACGACCATCTTTGTGGTCTCGCGAAAGCAATTCGTGAAACATCCGGGTTAAAGAACCCTCAAAACGTCAGGTGATCCAATGAGTGACATTGAAAAGCACGAAAAGGAAGAGGGGCTTGAACTGGCAAGGAAGTTGGCCGAAGAGGAAGAAGGGGTCGGTAGGCTACCAAGCGGACCTTCCAAGTACGTCATTCCCACTATAGCGGTAATCTGGTCATTTTTTCAGTTGTCCACAGCCAGTTGGCTCATTCTGGATACGGTATACATCAGGTCCATCCACCTTGGTTTTGCCCTGCTGATTGTTTTTTTGAACTATCCTTTTCTCAAGAAAACACGTTTTGGCCTCAAATTCCTCTCTGCCACCGACAAGATTCCTGTCCTGGACTATGTAGTCGGCATTATTGCTGCCTTTTCAGCCATGTATATCATGATTGACTTTGGTGGGATCATCGAGCGCTATGGTGACCCTAACACCCGCGATCTTGTTTTCGGGTTCGCCCTGACAATCCTACTCCTGGAGGCCTCGCGTCGCGTGATCGGCCCGGCGCTTCCTGTCATTGCCACCGCCTTTATCGCCTACTCTTTTTTGGGGCCCCATATGCCTGACCTCATTGCCTTCAAGGGTGTGTCTCTGGATCGATTCATAGGCCAGATGACCATGTCCACCGAAGGCATCTACGGCATCCCCTTGGATGTTTCGGCCACCATTGTTTTCCTGTTTGTTCTCTTCGGGGCCATGCTGGACAAGGCGGGGGCGGGCAAGTATTTCATCGATCTGGCTTTGGGTCTTCTGGGGGGCTTCAAGGGCGGGCCGGCCAAGGCTGCCATTGTGGGCAGCGGGCTGACCGGGCTGGTATCCGGGTCGAGCATTGCCAATATTGTTACCACCGGCACTTTTACCATACCCTTGATGAAAAAGGTGGGATATCCTGCCACGAAGGCTGCTGCCGTGGAGGTGGCGGCCAGCACCGACGGTCAGCTCGCCCCCCCCATCATGGGAGCGGCCGCCTTCATTATTGCCGAGTATGTTAATGTGCCCTACCTCGCGGTGATCAAGGCAGCAGCCGTCCCTGCCTTTGCCTCCTACGCGGCTCTCTTTTACATCACCCACATCGAGGCTTCCAAATTGGGCTTAAAGGGCATACCACGGGCAGAATTGCCGCCATTTTTTAAAACGCTAATTGGCGGCGCCCACTACCTCATTCCCATGGTACTGCTGCTCTATGAATTGATAGTAGTACGTCACTCACCCGAGCTGGCCGCCTTTCATGCCATCTGGGCCATGGCTGCGGTTATGCTTTTTCAGAATCCGGTTAAAGCCTATTTCAACAAGGAACCCATTGGCGCGGCCTTCAAGCAGAGTGTGGTTGATATCTTTGCATCGCTGGCAGCGGGTGGCAGGAATATGGTTTCCGTGGCCCTGGCCACGGCCGCCGCCGGTATCATCGTCGGGGTGGTGGCCATGGGTCTGGGTGGGCTCATCACCCAGATCATCGATACCCTCTCCGGGGGCAACATCTATCTGCTGCTGATCATCGCGGCCCTTGCCAGCCTGGTCATCGGCATGGGACTGCCCACCACCGCCACCTACATTGTTATGGCCTCACTCACAGCACCGGCTATCGTTGAGATCGGCGGCATGTACGGTTTTATTGTGCCTTTGATGGCTGCTCATCTGTTTTGTTTCTATTTCGGCATTCTGGCTGACGACACGCCGCCTGTGGGTCTGGCTGCCTACGCGGCCGCCGCCATCGCCAAATCGGACCCCATCGCTACGGGCATTCAGGGGTTCATGTACGATATCCGCACGGCCATTTTGCCCTTCATGTTCATTTTCAACAGTGATCTTATCTTGCACAACATCACGAGCTGGCCGGCAGGGCTGCTGATCTTTGCCATGGCCTGCATGGGCAATTTCGCTTTCGCCTCGGCCACGCAAGGGTGGTTAGTGGCAAAAAACAGGTTTTACGAGTTACCCTTTTTGTTGGCTGCCACCTTCATCTTGATGCGGCCGGATGCAATTGCCAGATGGCTTGGAGTTGCCCATGAGAAGCGTTTCTGGATGTACCTCATAGGCCTTGCTGTTTTTGGAGTGATCTTCCTGATGCAATGGCCGAGGAGGCCGCGAGATGCAGCTCCCGCCACTGCATAGGGCAAGCATGAAGGGGTGCCTGCTAGGGGGGGGTGATTAACCACGAAGTACACGAAGGACACAAAGTAGTTCAAGGAAGGCTCATGCAAATTATCTGCAATTAGTTCTTTGTGACCTTTGTGGTTTTTGATCCGTCCTGCCGCAGCCAACTAAGAATTGGCAAGCGGTATCGACGGTTCACGAGGAGAGAAGAAATGTTGAGACTTAGAGCTTCGTGCTTAGGTTTGTGCATAGTTTTTCTGCTGGTTTTCGTATCGTTGGCTTTTGCTGGGGAGCGCTTTACCGACAATGGCGACGGCACGGTAACTGACCACCAGTTGGGAGTAATGTGGGCGAAATACGACAATCTGGGCGATATTGATTGGCGGGGAGCTCAGAGATATTGCAGATGGGGGCCACCCCAGATCATGGGCAAGTACGACAACTGGCGGCTGCCCACCACGGAGGAGCTTAAGAGCCTATTCGTGCGCGACAAAAAATACAAAGGTTATGAGACCCATTGTGGCCAGAAGGTCAAGATGGTCCCCGAGATCGAGCTGAGCTGTGGCTGGGTGTGGACGAGCGAGGTCAAGAGCATAACAGCCCGGGTTTATAACTTCCAGCGGGGCTATCATTATATGGAGCTCAAGCGTCATTGGAAAGCTTACCGAGCCTTACCGATTCGAGATCTGCAAGAGGGGAAATGAAGTCGGTTAGCCAGTTATGCCGGTTGAACCAATTGCCAGATAGACTCTCTAGTGGGACCGGCTAAACCGCCTGAACTGCCTAAACCGGGTAAACTCTAAGGAGAAACCATGCCTGAAGTAAACAAAATCTTGGTGGCGATATGCTTCTCAGAATACTGTGGTGGTACCTTTGCTTATGCAGCCCGGTTGGCGCACCAACTGCAAGCTGAGTTGATTGTGGTAAACGTCATTGATACAAAGGCTGTGCGTGCAATCAGCAAAATTGAATCCATGGGCTATAATATAAGTGCTGGAGATTACGTCGAAGGCGTTAAAGAAGAGCGCAAGGCGGAACTCAAGAAGATGATAGCTGAGTCTGGACTTCGCAAAGAGGAAGTCAAATTATACTTTAAAGTTGGTCATCCTTTTGAGAAACTCATTAAGGTCGTCAAAGACGAAGGTGTTGACCTGGTGGTCATGGGATCCAAGGGCCAAAGCGATCACCCGCGGTTGCTGACTGGATCTGTGGCAGAAAAAATGTTCCGGCATTCTCCGGTGAGTGTTGTTTTCTACAAGAAGAAATAGATCTCTCGACCAGCCCGTATCCCACTAGTACGAAGGGATTCGGGTTCCTACGGCAAGTCCTGGAAATTCAGTACTGTATTGCTGCCTAGATGTCTCGGAACCGGTAACGGGGCCACGAACCCTATATATTCACGGCTAAAATGGCAAAAGATATAAAAGCAAAAACCGCAGAAGAGCTCCTGAGAGAAGAACGGGCTGAAGTCCGTGATTTGCGTCCATTCGAATACTATCTGGTAGCGATTATCTCCATTGCCTGGGCGCTTTTTCAGCTGGCGCTCCCCAGTGTTCTCGTGATTGACAGCACCCAGGAAAGGGCGATCCATCTCGCCTTCGCCATGTCTCTTCTCTTTCTTTTGATGCCGTGTTTTAAACGACCCAAGAAATATCTTGGCTTCCTCTCGGTCACCGAACGAATTCCGTTTATTGACTACTTTTTCGCTGGGCTGGGAGCGTTTACCGCACTGTACCTGGCGATATTCTACGAAGGAATCGCCATGAGAGCCGGAGCACCGTCCACTGCGGACATGATTTCCGGAACGATCCTGGTAATACTACTCCTTGAGGCGACAAGAAGAATAATCGGGCCGGCTCTTTCGGTCATTGCCCTTGGTTTTACACTCTATGCCTTCCTTGGCCCTTATATGCCCGATCTAATAGCATTCAAAGGGGTTTCACTCAGCAAATACTTGAGCAACATCACCAATTCAACAGAAGGAATCTACGGTATTCCCCTCGGAGTTTCCTCTGCCATTGTCTACCTGTTTGTGCTCATGGGAGCGCTATTGGATAAGGCGGGGGCAGGAAAATTTTTCACCGACCTTGCCCTCTCCTTTCTCGGTCGGTTCAAGGGGGGTGCTGCAAAAGCTGCCATTGTAGCGAGCGGTGCCACCGGTCTTGTTTCCGGCTCCAGCATTGCCAATATCGTTACCACCGGACCATTCACCATACCCTTGATGAAAAAAATAGGCTATCCCGCCAAGAAAGCAGCGGCAGTAGAGGTTGCCGCCAGCACGGACGGGCAGTTGATGCCGCCTATCATGGGGGCAGCGGCATTCATCATTGCCGAATACGTAAACGTTCCTTACATCGAGGTGGTGAAGGCTGCCGCCATTCCGGCTTTCGCTTCTTATTTTGGGCTTTTCTGCATAGCTCATCTCGAAGCATCAAAACTGGGAATCGAAGGCCTTCCTCGTGAAGACATCCCCAGCTTCTGGGGGACGCTGAAAAGTGGAGCACATTACTTGCTGCCACTGGCAGTGCTGCTGTATGAACTCATCTATCTTCGCCACTCTCCTGAACTGGCAGCCTTCAGATCAATACTGCTCTTGTTTGTGGTTATCTTCTATCAGGAAATAAGAAGAGCGATCCTGGAAAAGAGGGGAGTCGGCTCTGCCATTAAAAGTGGATTTCTGCTTATTCGGGATGGCTTTGTCCAGGGCTCGAAGAACATGATGTCGGTGGCGCTCGCATGTGCATCGGCGGGAATAATCGTGGGCGTTGTCAACATGGGCATCGGAGGGATGATATCAGCTGTTGTGGAGATCCTCTCCTATGGCAATATCTTTCTCTTACTTATCATCACCGCCATCGCCAGTCTCATAATTGGTATGGGACTTCCCACTACAGCCACCTATATCGTAATGGCGTCCTTGACGGCGCCAATCATTGTTGAAGTGGGAGGCCTTTTTGACTTTGTCATTCCATTAATGGCGGCTCATCTGTTCTGTTTCTACTTCGGCATATTGGCTGATGATACACCACCCGTGGGTCTTGCTGCCTATGCTGCCGCTGCCATAGCGGAGTCTGATCCGATTCCCACCGGCATCCAGGGCTTTTTGTATGATATAAGGACCTCCTGTATCGCCTTCATGTTCGTATTCAATCCGGAGCTGATACTACACAACATCAATAGTTGGCCACAGGGTATCATGATCTTCATCATGTCCCTGATTGGGATGTCTTCTTTTGAGTGTTTTGCTCAGGGGTGGTGTTTTACCAAGAACAAACTGTATGAGATTCCTTTCTTCCTGGCAGCATGGTTTACCCTTTTTCACCCAGGTGGAGTCGCCTCGTTTTTCCATGTAGATCTTTCCATGAAGTATTACTTCTATCCGCTCGGTATAGCCATTTACGCTTTGGTAGCATTCCTGCAGTATATGAGGATGACGGCGGCGGAAAGGGCAAAAACCAGGTCGGCTGTTTAACCCGGATATTTCATGAATCACTTGCTGCGACCATGGATATGGCCGTCCTTCCTGGCGTCCTCGGGTGTCGGCCCCTGCGACGTACCGTTCAGGTACGCCTCGGAACCAACACCCTGCGGTTGCCAGGTGGCAC
>Ga0210109_1000067_pt1 | contig 18272 bp, 19 predicted proteins | sample China_Bullhead_C_FD_184857 | JGI IMG/M metagenome (GOLD analysis project Ga0210109, IMG submission 184857) | Wetland microbial communities from San Francisco Bay, California, USA, that impact long-term carbon sequestration -... | ecosystem: Environmental > Aquatic > Marine > Wetlands ...
GGGATCGTGGACCTTTATTTACTGGTGGACAGCTACCGCACTGCTTTCCGCAGCTGCAGACAGGCCTTCACCAATAAGCTGCTACCACCCAATGTCTTCTATCTGGAATTGCCGGTCCAGGATCGAGTGGTGCGCACCAAGTATGCAGTTCTTACCCTCAAAGACTTCCAGCGTGGCACCTCGGTACAATGGTTTCATTCCTACCTGTGGGGACGCTTTGCTCAGCCTGTTGGCTTGGTCTATGCTCGTGACAGTCAAGCGGCAAGCCAGGTACGAGCAGCATTGGCGCGGGCCGTCATTACCTTCATAACTCGCGTCTTGCCTCAGATAACCGACAACTTTACTGCTAGAGATTTGTGGCGCCAGGGGCTATTACTCAGCTACCGGGCCGAACTCAGGTCAGAGCGACCACAGAACCTCGTCCATCTGTTTGACGATGCGGAGGACTACTATGAGCAACTGACCCGAGCCGCCATGGTTTCAGTGCCTTTTGCGGTGGAGGTTTTTGACAGGCCTGACGGTTTTCATTATCAAGCCAACATTCCGGCGAGGGTGCGTAACCGCAATCGTTTGGCCTGGGGGTTGCGCAACGTTCAAGGCAAAATGCTTTCAATCTTGCGGCTAAGTAAAGCGTTTTTTACCTTTGAGGGTGGGCTGGGATATATCCAGTGGAAGATAGAACGGCACTCGGGTGTCAAGGTTGAATGGACTCCACGACTTAAAAAGTATCCATTGCTGGCAGTGGTAGTGCTAGCCTGGCGGTTGTACCGGAGGGGGGGCTTTCGTTAGGGCTAAGGGAATCACTTCGCCAGTAATTCGCCAATGACCTCTTTCACCTTCTTCGGTGACAGGAGGGTAATACACGGAAAATTATCACAATCTTTGCGTTTGATCTGGCAATCATCACACGGCTCTTGACCTCTCAGCACTACAGAATTGGGAGAAAGTGGTCTCCATCTCCTCTCATCCACCGGTCCAAAAAGAGCGACAATAGGGGTTCCCATGGCAGCAGCAAGGTGCATGGGACCGCTGTCATTGCCCAAAAAGAGGGAACTCATTTCAAAAAGGGCCATCAACTCACCGATGGATAAACTGCCTCCAAGATTGTATGCTTTGTGACTTATCAAGGACATTGTGGCATCCATCTTGTCCTGGTCGCGGCCAGCGCCGACAAAGATGACCTGGAAACCTTGAGCGGACAGCCAGTCTGCAACCTCCGCGAAACCTTCTGTGGACCACTGCTTGTGAATGTTGCCGGCACCGGCATGGATGGAAATAATCGGTTTTTCAGAGGTTATTCCATGTTTCCTAAGAACAGGGCCAAGTGAGTTTCTCCTTCTCTCGGAGGCGTGCAACCGGTAGTGTGGATCGTCTATGTTAGCTCCGAGAGCGATGGCAATCTCCAGGTAACTGTGAACCTTATGCTTCCCAACTGGAAGGTCGATTTTTGTATTATAGACATACGATCTTCTGGCGGAGGAGTTACTAAGGCGGTATGCTGCACCTGACAAAAAACTCACTGCAGAAGAAGCACTTCCACCCTGTAAGTCGATGACAGCATCTGGGGATATACTTCTGATTTTTTTGATGAATTTGAGATACAGTACTGTCCTTCTCAACACATTACGTCCGTAGATCTCTGTTCTCGGGAAGTAGAATATTCTATCGAAGCCATCAATACTCTCGACAGCCTCTCGGTAAGCACTGTCCACCACAAAATGTACATTTTTCCCCCTAAAATACTCTTGTAATGCGACGATTGATGAGAGAGAGACCACAAGGTTTCCCAAGTGTCTATCCATCATTACAATAAGCACTGTGCGTATTTTGTCGTAGCTAATAAGCATTTTGTTGATAGTACCGGATGGACACGAGCTAGCTTTTTGAACGGGCCTTGAGCCAAGAAGCAACCAGTTCCGCGCTTCGCTGTACAAGGAGAATAGGCTTGAACGGAGATTCTCTTGCGGTTTTGATCCAAAGAATAACTGCAAGTACCCCGAAGATAACATTCGGCAGCCACAGACCGATGGCGGGTGGATAGGGCCCGTCTTTCCCCAGGGCCTTGGCTGCTGACACAAAAAGATAATAGAGCAGAAACAGGACTAGTCCCAGAACCACTCCGGAGAGTCGGGAACCTGTCCTCGATTGAACGCTCAAGGGCGCAGCAATAAAGCCCAAGACAATACAGGCGAAAGGGAGGGACAGGCGACGATGCCATTCAAATGACAAGTTGTTGCGTTTTTTTGAGTCGAGTTTGGTCGAAGTCAACGCCTGCCTTAGCTCAGTGAAACTGAGGTGCCGTTCTCTTTTGCGGAAATCCTTCTCATTGAAAGCAAATGAGTCCAGATCCAGGTTGAAATCATAGTTCTGGAAGCGAATGGTTTGCAGGCTTTCCATCTCATCTCCCACCCTAAAAATCTGACCTCGAAGAAGCCTAAGGGTAATTCTCATGCCGCTGGGATCGTGGACAAGAAAGCCTTCCTCGGCAATGATAGTGCTCTTGGTCTCAGGGGATCTCTCGTCAGTAATAAAGACCTCGCGTAGGTGTCTGCCATCCGGGGACATGGTGTTAATGAAAAAAACGAGTCCATCAAACTGATCATTGAAAATTCGCTCTTTGAGACCCAACTGACCTCTAGAGCGAGCCATCTCCAAAAGAACGCGCTGAAAACCACTGTTGCTATGTGGCAGAACAAAACTGGAGAGACCGAGGGTGGTCAGCCAGGCAAAGCCTGTCAGCAGAGCCACTGCAGGAAGCGTCTGATAAAAGCTGATGCCAGCAGTTTTCATGGCGGTGATCTCGTTGTCATGAGCGAGCCTGGCAAATGCTAGAAGTACTGCGAGTAAGGTGGCCATAGGAATGGTGAAAACGAGAAAGTAGGGGAGCGAATAGAGCAAGAGCATACCGAGATCGGCCAAACCGGAGTCGCTTGCAAAGAGCAGTTGAGTGTAGCGCATGATTTTGCCCAGAAAGAGAACGAGAGTCAGAACCAAGAGGCTGACAAAAAAAGGCACCGCCTGCTCAACGAGAAGATATCTTAGCAATATCCGTTTCATAGATGTGGAGTGTAATGAATGATAGTGAGTTTGTAAATGGCGAACTACTATGTTTTATTCGCAGACCGTAGAGGGAAAGCGCAGAGCGTTCGAGGGCAGAGCTATTTTGCAATGCTCTTTGGAATCTACCAGGTAAAAAAGTGCTGGTTTCCTTTAACTGCTGTGCTATATTCATCGGCAGCGCACTCAAAGTCACCATGGTTGAGAGGTAGATTCGATAGATGTCAACCACCTATGATTCTAAGGTTCTCTCTGAAGGCATAGACAAGTTTTCATCCTGCCGGATCCTGGTAGTGGGCGATGTGATTATGGACGAGTTCCTCTGGGGTCGCGTTGAAAGGATTTCGCCTGAGGCACCGGTACCGGTGGTACAGGTCGAAGAAGAGTCCCTTGTGCTGGGTGGAGCTGGCAATGTGGTTAACAATATCATTTCTCTGGGCGGGCAAGCACTCCTATGCGGGGTCACTGGCAATGATGCCATGGGTAGGGAATTGGTTCACATGCTGCAAAAGATGAACAGTCCCACTCACGGCCTGGTGGTTGAAAATCGGCGACCCACCACCATAAAAACCAGAGTAGTCGCCCACTCCCAGCAAGTGGTTCGAGTGGATCGCGAGGAAAGGGAGCCTGTAACTGAGGCTAGCATCGAGAAAATTATTACCACCGTCGAAGAACAGATCGATTCCATCGATGCAATTGTAGTTTCCGACTACGGCAAGGGTGTCGTTGTTCGAGACCTCATGGAAAACATTCGCCTACTCACAGGTGGCAGGCAAATTACCTTGACAGTTGATCCCAAAGTACAGAACGTGGCTCTCTATAAGGGGGTTACCTTAATTACCCCCAACCATCAAGAGGCAGAGCTCATGTCCGGGATTGTCATCAATGACGAAGAGAGCCTCAGGCGAGCTGGGACCAGCCTGCTTGATGAACTTGGTTGCCAGATGGTTTTGCTCACCCAGGGCGACAGAGGTATGATGCTGTTTGAGGACAACGGTCAGACCACCCAAATTCCCACGGTGGCCAGAAAGGTTTTTGACGTATCCGGTGCGGGTGACACTGTAACAGGAACTTTCACTCTGGCTCTGGCAGCCGGTCTGACACCGAGGCAGGCGGCGGTGTTGGCAAATCTCGCCGCTGGGATTGTAGTTGGAGAGATTGGCACCGCCACAGTTGCAGCTTCTCGACTAAAAGAGGTTTTGTTGAGCGGCAGGGCGGATCTTGACTGAAGTGATCGGTGATGCAGCTGAAAACAGCCATCCGGGTTAGAGGATTGGAATGATTATTGCTAAAAACTAGTGCGTCCACAGGGAATTGAGTAAAAGAGATTGGCTAGCCCGGATGACGACTATCCTTTCCCTGTGTTTACTATACACCTCCACCGCTTCTATCGTGATCTATAGCTCATATCTGCGGGGTAACACCAATGCATATCTGTGTAGTCGGCGTTGGTTATGTGGGATTGGTAACCGGTGCCTGTTTTGCTGAGTTTGATGTCAGCGTCACCTGCGTAGACAAGGATGAGGCCAGGATCGAGCTCCTGAAACAGGGAGAAGTGCCGTTTTATGAGCCGGGGCTCGCTGAGCTCGTCTCTAAGAATGTCAAGCAAGGCCGCTTGAGTTTCACAACCGACGCGGGAAGTGCAATCAGGCAAGCCCTGGTTGTTTTCATTGCAGTAGGCACTCCTTCTGCGCCTGACGGTGGTGCTGATCTCAAATACATACGTGAGGTGGCAGTCACCATCGGTCAGAATCTCGACGGCTATAAGGTGATCGTAACGAAAAGCACGGTCCCCGTCGGCACAGGTCAGATGATCAGCCAGATAATCGAAGAACAACGCGAGTCCGAGGTGGCCTTCGATGTGGTGTCGAATCCTGAATTTCTTAGAGAGGGGGCGGCAATAGAGGATTTCATGCGGCCCAATCGGGTGGTGATAGGAGCTGAGAGCGACCAGGCCGTCGCCATTTTGAAGGACCTCTACAGTCCGCTTTATCTTATTGAGACCCCTTTTGTGGTCACTGATGTACAGACTTCGGAGATGATCAAATACGCCTCCAATGCTTTTCTTGCCACCAAGGTTTCGTTTATCAATGAGATGGCCAATATCTGTGAACAAGTGGGTGCCGATGTTCACCAAGTGGCCAAAGGAATGGGATTAGACGGTCGCATAGGGCCAAAATTCCTCCATGCCGGCCCCGGTTTTGGTGGCTCCTGTTTTCCGAAAGACATTAAGGCTATCGACAAGATTGGCCACGATCACGGCTACAGCTTTGAGATTGTAAAGGCGGTAATCAGAGTTAACAAACGGCAAAGAAAACTCATGGTCGCAAAGATCAACCAAGCTTTGGGAGGAGTGAAGGGTAAGAGCCTGGCAATTTTGGGCCTTACGTTCAAGCCCAATACAGATGACATGCGAGAGGCTCCATCCATTGCCATTATTAGGAGTTTGCAACGGCAGGGTGCCAAGATTCGTGCCTTCGACCCGGCAGGGATGAAGGAAGCCCGGAAAATGCTGAAAAGTATATACTACGCCAAGGATGCCTACGATGCTGCCAATGGTGCTCACGGCCTGGTAATTATTACGGAATGGAACCAGTTTCGGAACCTGAACTGGAAACGGATGGCCGAACTCTTGAAAGAGCCGGTGGTGGTTGATCTCAGAAATATTTACGAGCCGAAGAAAATGCAGGCCCTCGGATTTCACTATACCTGCGTTGGCCGACAAACCTCTGCCTGACAAACTTCCGGCCATTGTAGAAGCGTATATGAGCATTCCCCAAGATCCGAAACCAGCAAAGCTCTTTGTGAGTGTAATTGCCGGTTCTGCGGAGCACATCGTCAAAGTATTGTCTAAACTGACCGGACCTTGTGGGATACTGGATTTTGTTAGTGAACTGATAGCGTTTGACCATACCGACTACTACTATGCCGAGATGGGACAGCCTCTGTTCAGACGATTTGCCAGCTTCGATGGTCTCATCTCACAGGAGGACTTGGCACAGATCAAAGTACAGACCAATCTTCTGGAGACTGAACAGAGTGCAGGGGGAAGTCGACGCGTAAACATCGATCCGGGCTATCTGCTGGCCGAACGGTTGGTGTTGGCGAGCGGCAAGAACTACGCCCATCGGATCTATCTGAGTAGTGGTATCTACGCAAATTTGACTCTGATTTATCGTGATCGGGACTATCGACCGCTGGTTTGGACCTTCCCAGATTATGCAGAACCCAAAGTACGGAACTGGCTTAGAGCCTTAAGACAGAAATATTTGCTGCAGCTACGCACTGAAGGAAGAACCACGGAGAGCAAATAGGATAAGGAAAATAGGTTAAGCGACTCTCATAAATGTAGGGGCGGGGTTTATCCCCGCCCGCCTGGACGTGCGACTTGGATTTTTCGGGCGGGCGTAAAGCCCGCCCCTACGAAATCTTCATACTATCCTCTGAGGGCTAGCATAACCAGATCGGAGTAGAGTAGTGCTTCATAGCATGACAGCTTTTGGACGTGGCGAGGCCGGGGCTGATGGTTACCGGTTCACGATTGAGCTCCGGACACTCAATCACCGTTTCTGTGATATCCGAATTAAATTACCTCGCAAATACAGCGATTTTGAAGAGGATATTAAGAAAAGGGTCAGTTCAAAGTTTTCCAGAGGACGCATAGAGGTCAGTGTTCTTGCCGATGATACGTTGGATAAAGTGCAGCATCTCACTGTAGATACCGAGCTGGCCAAAACGTACAAAAGGCTGCTTCTCATTCTCCAAGAGGAACTGGGACTCGAAGGGGATCTCAGGTTGGAATCTCTTTTAAATTTCCGGGACCTATTTGCTTTCCAAGAAGACGAGGAAAGCAGGGGAAAAGCTTGGAGAGCCGTGGAGACGGCTCTCGATCAGGCGGTCAGTAACTGTCTCCTCATGCGGAAGGAGGAAGGGGAGGCAATGACAAGTGATCTCAGCAGGCGACTGCACCAACTTGAGGTTCTAACCGGGGAAGTTGAGACCCGGGCACCGCTTGTGGTTCAAGACGTCCGGGATCGACTACAGAAAAGGATTCAGGATCTGCTTGGTGAGGCGGAGTTGGATGAGGCGCGTTTGGCTCAGGAAGTTGCTTTTTTCGCCGAAAAAAGCGATATCACTGAGGAGTTAGTGCGCTTGCAAAGCCATATCCGACAGTTCAGTGATCTACTCGAAGCAGAAGGTCCCCGGGGTCGCCAGTTGGAATTTCTCCTGCAGGAAATGCACCGGGAGGTCAACACCATAGGCTCCAAGACGAACGATCTGGAAATCGCTCAAAAAGTAATCCAGATGAAGACAGAGCTTGAGAGGTTCCGGGAACAGTTACAAAACGTTGAATAGGGGCTTTTAGTAGAAAGACTGAGGCAAAAAAGGCAAGGTGACAGTCTGAACTGACGAACGTCAGGATAGTTCTGGACTCGAATTTGCTCTCAACACAGCTCGGGCGAAATTGCCTCAGGGCACCATTCGTCGGAAGGTGGAGTTGAAATGGAGGGAAGACTTTTAAACATCGGTTTTGGTAACACGGTGGTGGTAGATCGAGTAGTTGCTATTGTTTCCCCCGGATCTGCACCAATGAAGCGGCTGAAAGAGGACGCCAAGATGGCCAAGAAACTCATTGATGCCACCATGGGGCGACGCACTCGGGCAATCATCATTACCGACAGCAATCACGTCATTCTTTCCGGAGTGCAGGCTGAGACAATTGCCCAACGGTTTATGGCCGATTCTCTTGGCAAAGATGGCGATAGCAAGATAAAGTGATGGACTCTACTGGGCAACTCTTCGTGCTTTCTGGCCCATCAGGGGTGGGAAAGTCAAGTTTGCGGGAAGGAGTGCGGAAGAGATTTCCCGAGCTCGCCTACTCGATTTCCTATACCACCAGGGCACCGCGCCAAGGAGAGTCAGATGGTCGAGATTACCATTTCGTCTCATTGGAGACTTTTCTTGAGATGAAAGAGGCGGGTGCTTTTGTTGAGTGTGCCCAAGTCCACGGGAATTACTACGGAACTTCTCGTACGCAGTTAGAAAAACACCTGAATGACCGGCGGGACCTGCTTCTGGAGATTGACGTCCAGGGTGCTCGCCAGGTGAAAGAGCATTTTCCCCACGCCTGTTTCATTTTCGTTTTGCCTCCTGATCGTGAGACCTTGAAGAAACGTCTTAATGAAAGGGGTACCGAACGGGGGGGGGATGTGGAGGCCAGGCTTGACAGCGCCTCCAGAGAACTTGGAGAGGCGTCTTGGTATGATTACTTGATAATCAATGATGTTCTGGAGGAAGCTGTAGAGGCGCTCGCAGCTATCATCCTCTCCACACGTTGCCGGCGACAGGCGATTCTCCCGCGAGTACGTAATCTGATCCAACCGGACTGAGTTCTGCACTTTACATGATAGAAACTATTTACGGTATACATCCAGTCCGCGAAGCGCTTACAGCTCGTGGCCACAGGGTCAGGGAAATCTGGGTAAGCCGGAGTGGACAGAACCGCACTGTTGCAGAAATCCTCGCCCAGGCGAGGGAACTCGGCATCAAAATCCGCTCTCACGAGCGGCAACGGTTGGACGCCAGGGCAGGGACCACTGCCCACCAAGGAATTGTAGCGCTCCTCTCTCCTTCTTCATTCGTCGATCTGGATGACATCCTCGAAGCGGCCCAGCGTGACGACCCTGCACTTATCTTAGTATTGGACGGTATCCAGGATCCCCAGAATCTGGGTGGTCTCATACGTAGCGCCTATGTCTGTGGAGCTCACGGAGTGGTGGTGCCAAAAGATCGGGCTGCCTCTCTGACTGCTGCGGTAGCCAAGGCCTCAGCCGGCGCTCTTGAGCACATGGACGTTGCTCGGGTCACCAATTTGAAGCGAACCCTGGAGCTTTTCAAAAAACAAGGAATCTGGGTGGTGGGATTGACCATGGAAGCGGACCGGTATCTTTATGAACTCGATCTCTGTCAGCCGACGGCTCTGGTGATCGGCGGAGAGGCCAAAGGCATCCGACCGCTGGTGAGGCAGACTTGCGATCTACTCGCTGCAATTCCCCAGCAAGGACGGCTCGATTCGTTCAATGCTGCAGCGGCTGGTGCTATGGCTTTGTATGAGACAATGCGGCAACGACTTACGGTCGCTCTCCAAAAATAGCAGTTCCCACTCGAATAAGTGTTGCGCCTTCCTCGATGGCCACCTCAAAATCGCCAGACATACCCATGGACAGTTCATGCATTTCAACATCAGGTAACTGAGCCTCGGCTATCTCCTGGCTCAGCTCTCTCAACCGGCGAAAGTGTGGCCTGGCACGTTCCGGATCGTTGAAGAAAGGCGGCATGGTCATAAGCCCTCGGATTTGTAGATTAGTGAATTCGGAGATCTCTCGGATTAGTTGGATGCACTTGGCCGGATGAACACCACCCTTACTCGCTTCGCCGGCGAGGTTCACCTGGATGATGATGGGAAGCACTCGCCCTAAAGGTTGAGCGCGGCGGTTCAATTCAGTAGCCAGTTTCAGAGTATCGACAGTTTGAATAAGGTCGAAGAGCTTAACCGCGTATTTTGCTTTGTTACTCTGCAAACGCCCAATGAAATGCCAACTTGCCTGGCCTCCCACCTGTTCGATTTTGTTTTGGGCTTCTTGGACGTAATTCTCTCCCAATATTTGCAGACCCGCTGATACCGCTTCCTTGATACGTTCAAACTCTACGGTCTTAGTGACACCGACCAGTTTCACCGATTCGGGTGAGCGGTTAGAGCGGATGGCAGCATCCGCTACCTGCTCTCTGACCCGGGCGAGGTTTTCTGCAACCGACATTTTCTCACCACTGAAGCTAGAAGGGATCAGCAACTCGATGACGACGTAATAACTCCACGGTCTCGCAAAGGGGCAAACCCACCACGTTCGAGTAAGAACCCTCGATCCGTTGAACCAAACAACCGCCAATGCCCTGGATACCATAAGCGCCAGCCTTATCCATAGGCTCACCAGTTGCAATGTAGCCTTCAATATCTGCAGTGTCGAGCCTTCTCATAAAAACCTCGGTCTCAACTGCTTGGCTCTCCTCCACCCCACATTGTGTGTGTAACAGGCAGACTCCGGTAATGACATGATGGCTGCGCCCACTTAAGCGAGAAAGCATGGCCGTGGCCTCGGTTACGTTGACTGGTTTTCCCAAGATTTCCTCAGCAACAACGACGATGGTGTCTGCCGCCAATACCCATTGTTCGGGGTACCGTTGCGCCACTTCCCTGGCTTTCTCTTTGGCGTAATAGGTGGCGTGACCTCTCGGTTCCATGCCCCTCTGGTTGGTTTCCTCCAGTCTGCTGGGAATGACCGTGAAAGAGAACCCTAGCTGGCGCAAGAGTTCTCGACGCCGCGGAGAACCTGAGGCGAGGATAAAGGCTTCATTCTTTTTGTTCTTATTCATTTCGCTCAGATGTTGTCTCCCCGCCTACCTTTGGCAACTTGAAAAGTTTACGGGCGTTTAAGGTCGTCTGCAGGGCAACCTCTTCTAAGGGGAGATTTCGTAGTGAGGCAATTTTTTCTGCAGTGTGGATGAGAAAAGCTGGCTCGTTTCGTTTTCCTCTTTTGGGTACCGGAGCCAGAAAAGGGGCATCGGTTTCCAGGAGCAACCGGTCAAGAGGACATTGTCGGGCCACATTCTGCAGGATTTGTGCTTTAGCAAAAGTCACGGGACCTGCGATGGAGAGATAAAAGCCCAGATCCAAACATTTTTTTGCAAAGGACCAATCACCTGAGAAACAATGCATGGCCCCACCTATTTCCCAGGCTTTCTGTTCTTGCAAAACCTGCAAAACTTCTTCGTGAGCATCCCGGTCATGGATTACAACGGGCAACCCCAGCTGTCGGGCCACATTGAGCTGTTCATGCAGACAGGAGATCTGTACTGGCTGCGGTTTATAGTTGCGGTAGAAGTCGAGGCCGATCTCGCCGTAAGCTACCACCTGCGATTTACGGCCCAGGGTCAGCAATTCTTGGAAATCCTTGGACGAGAGGGCGCAGGCATTGTGGGGGTGGATGCCTATGGTGGCATAGATCTCTTCGTTGGCCTCAGCCAGAGCAATGGCCCGCCGGGAGGTGGGAAGGTCGATGCCTATGGTAATGATTTGCTGAACACCCACCTGCCTTGCTCTTGCCAAGATATCCTTTTGCTCGGCAACCAAGTCCTCGAAGTCCAGATGGCAATGGGTGTCAACGAACAGGTTCATCTGTTTTTTCCCGACTACTATTACGTATCTTAAGCTCTCAGCAGTTAGCTATCAGCAAAAAACAAACCTTGCAATAGAACCGGTGCGGAGAGTACTAGAGCAATGGAGTCTCTCCGGAGTGAGATATCTCAGAGAGCTACTTAAGAGTAATGGTTTAACAATTACAAATCATTCTTTCGCTGAGGGCTGAGCGCTGATAGCTGAGTGCTAATTCCGGCTGCACTATAGGAAGAAAAGCTAGGGGTGTCAACGATTGGGGTGATATTTGTGGTTTAATCTCGCCCACTGTTGGGATAAAACAAGAAAAAGGAGCAATGCAGATGGAAACATTTTTGATTCTCGGAGCCGGACGCTTCGGATCCCTGGCACTACAAAGAATTTTGGCACGAAAGAAGGTCCCCCGCCTGGTGGTGGTGGACCGAGATGGACACGTTTTGGAAAAACGAAGAGAGAATTCAGTCGAGACAGTTGAGCAGGATGCCATAGATTTCCTCCTTCACTATCCTGGTCTTGGTTCCGAATGGATCGTTCCGGCCATTCCGTTGCACGTTGCCTTTGCCTGGTTGTGCCGACAATTGGCCAGAGAGGGGGCAGTTACTCAACTTGCAGTTCCATCCATACTCGACCAAAAAGTCCCCAATTCTCTACGAGCAAAGACGGGGGCTCTCTATGCCAGTTTTGCCACCTTTCGCTGTCCTGACGACTGCGATGAACCGGAGGAGAGTTGCACGGTGACAGGGGAGGTTCGTGAAGCTGATTTGTTTGATGTTGTTCGGAACATAGAGGTGGAGGGCTATGTAACCTTGGTGGTACGCAGCCATCAGCTGGCGCCGGGGGTGGGCGGTTACCAGTTGTCAGTTCTTTGGCGGCTCCTTGAAGAGGCGCGATCAACAGAGAAGGACATCTTGGTTGCCACTGCCTGTCGCTGTCATGGGGTGATCGATGCACTACGATGGGAGCCCACTAGGTAATAGGCACAGAGCACAACCAAGTTATTTGTTATCCGTTATTAGTTATACGGCAAAGACGATGCTGAATGACTGGGAAGTTCTGTCAGATACATCCATAGTCCAGGGCACCGAATAACGATTAACGAATAACTCCTTTGTCTCGCTCGTCTCGCCCGACCGCTCGTCCACCTCAAATGCTGTGCGCTCTGCGCTTTGCCCTTTGCGATTACCATTGACGCTCTTGATCGATGTCGCTATACTTTCGAAAAAGTCAAATAGTAAAAGGGGTTATGGGAGTGGCCGACTGCAGCGACTATATTGGGGAGGATCTATGGGCGAAACTGGACAGGCGGTGCTGGATGCGATTCGCTCTAGAAGAAGTATTAGACAATATAGCGACGACCCGGTAAGCGACGACGATGTGAGAGCTATCTTGGAGGCGGGTCGCTGGGCTCCCTCAGGATTGAACAATCAGCCATGGCGCTTTGGTGTGGTTCGGGATCCGGAATGTAAGAACACAATTTCTGAACTGACCCGCTACCGGGAGATCATTCGCAACGCTCCAGTTATTATTGCGGTCTTCTTAGATAATGATGCCGGTTATGACCGGGTCAAAGACTGCCAGTCAATAGGTGCCTGCCTGCAAAACATGTGGCTGGCCACTCACACTTTGGGTCTGGGAGGCGTCTGGATCGGTGAGATTTTGAAGAACAAAGAGAGGGTAGCTGAGATTCTTGAAACACCTGAGTCGCATGAACTCATGGCGGTTTTCGCAGTTGGACATCCGAAACATCAGCAGCAGGAATCCCAGCGGAAAGAGCTATCAGAACTCATCTTCAAAGAATTATGAAGAGAGAGTCAGGCAGTAAAGGGTGTAGGGACGGCGTATCATAGGGAGGTTCGCTCCAGCGGAGCAAGGAGGGGAGGATATGAAAATGGATGGTGGTGTTGCCAGTAAAAGTCGTTTGCTCGTCTTAATGCTTACGATTTTTCTCCTTGTTGGCGCCGGGTGTGCGGCCTGGAAAAAGTCTCAGGACACCTCTGAGGAAACTGGCGAGAAGAAAAACGAGGTTCAGGCTCCGGCTCCGGTTTACTATGACTTTGTTGATATTCTGATTCCTGCGGAACTTTCCCTGGTCAAGAAAAGCTCCTTTGTTTACAGTACACCCTCTTTTACAGCGGGCGTCCTGGTATTCGAGGGCTATGTGCAGGGAGAATCTTTGGTAAATTTCTTCACCACGAACATGCCCAAAGATGGCTGGACCCTCAAATCCAGTTTTCGCTATCGACGGGTGATACTCAGCTTCGAAAAAGAAGAACGCAGCTGCTTGGTATCTGTGGCCGAGTTTCCCCTGAAGACCAGGGTCGAGATCTGGGTAGCACCCCAATTGAGAGCAACCATGCCTTGAGAAGAAGAATTAGGCTATAGTCGGGGCAGTAATGGAGGTAAGTAGACTTAACTTACTAGGCACTAGACACCAGGAACTAAGCACTTCACACTGCTACCTGAATTATTTGTGCCTAGTAGCCCAAGAGTTGAAGACTGGCTGCCAAGACCTAAAGATCCGAGGTATGCATGACCACGCTTAAGGACCGCAAAATTTTGTTGGGAGTAACCGGCGGCATCGCCGCATACAAGGCCTTGGAGTTGACCAGGCTTTTGGCCCTGGAAGGAGCTAAGGTTCGGGTAATTATGACCCGGAGCGGTGTGGAATTCGTCCAACCTCTTTCCTTCCAGGTGCTTTCCGGCCAGCCGGTTTGCACTCATCTCTTTGATCTGGAGGCAGAATCGCGAATTGGCCACATTGAAGTGGCCACCGAGGCTGAAGTGGCCGTGATTGCGCCCGCCACCGCCAATATCATTGGCAAACTAGCCCATGGGATTGGTGATGATTACCTGACAACGGCCCTGTTGGCGTGCACAGCTCCCAAAATCATTTGCCCAGCTATGAATGTGAACATGTTTGAGAACCAGGCGGTCCAAGAGAATCTGGCCAAGCTGCGCAGTTGGGGATTTTATCAGGTTGGTCCGGATGCCGGTGACCTGGCCTGTGGTGTCCAGGGCCTCGGGAGGTTGGCGCCTGTGGATGAGATCGTGGAGAAAATTCGCCAGGTATTGACTCCGCAATCTCTTCAGGGAAAACAGGTGCTGGTAACCGCGGGTCCCACCAGGGAAGCGCTGGACCCGGTGAGACATCTGACAAACCCTTCTTCAGGAAAAATGGGCTATGCTTTGGCGAGAGTGGCGCACAGGAGGGGAGCAGATGTCACCCTGGTTAGCGGACCCACTTTTCTGACCCCGCCATCTGGGGTGAAGGAGGTTCGAGTAGCCACTGCCAAGGAGATGCACCAGGCTGTTGTTGAGAAAATGGTGCAGGTGGATGTGGTCGTGATGGCTGCGGCAGTTTCCGATTATCGCCCAAAGGTGATGGCATCCGGAAAAATAAAGAAGAGCGACGATAATGAGTCTTTAGAGTTGGAGCGAACTGAAGACATCCTCTTTCGCCTGGGGGAACTGAAAAAAAACCAGATTCTGGTTGGGTTCGCTGCAGAAACTGAAAACTTGCTGGGCAATGCCAAGGAAAAACTACAGCAGAAAAATTTGGATTTTATTGTGGCTAACGATCTCACCGTAGACGGTGCCGGGTTTGGTAGCGACACCAATGAGGTAACCATTTTGTGGCCGGGAGGCGAGGTAGAGAACCTACCTTTAGAAAGCAAAGAAGTGATTGCGGCCCACATTTGGAATCGGGTGGAACGTCTGTGGCAGACATGAGATGGTCAGTATTTGAGGTGCTTCAGAATAAATGGGCCTTACATCTATGGGTGCCTCAGAAACCTGCTATAATGGAACTCAAGAATAACCTTTACCGGGCAAGAGAAGCATGCGTTTTGCCGATCAGGACAAGAAAGCCAGTAGTGGCGGGGAGTTGGGAAGATCACCACGCCCAGATCTGGCTGAATTGGCATATTCCCTCCGCCAGCATCTCAACTATCAGGCCATAATGGGCCTGGAATGGTTGCCGTGCCAGCCGATCACCTCCATCCAGGATCTCCCGGAAACCCTTGAGCAGATTCGTGCCGACTTGGGAGAGTGTACCCGCTGTCAGCTTCACTCCAAGAGAACCCATATTGTTTTTGGAGAAGGAAACCCTTCAGCCAGAGTAGTTCTGGTTGGGGAAGGGCCAGGTCAGGAAGAGGATCGATTGGCTCGGCCCTTTGTGGGTCCTGCGGGTAGGTTGCTCGACCGTATCATCGCGGCCATGGGATGGCGGCGGGCTGAGGTCTATATTTGTAACGTGATCAAATGCAGACCGCCGAGGAACCGCGATCCCCAGGCTAACGAAATAGAGCAGTGCGGTCCCTTCCTTTGGCGTCAACTTCGAGCCATTCGACCTCAGGCGATTTTGGCCTTGGGAAGCTTTGCCGCCCAATTCTTGCTCTCCACCCAGCAGCCCATCTCCAGACTTCGCAATCGCGTTCATTATTTGGAAGGGATTCCAGTAGTTCCAACCTATCATCCTGCATATCTTCTGCGGAATCCTCTCCAGAAGCGGCAGGTCTGGGAGGATGTCCAGTTACTGCTATCACTGGTGCGGGGGGCGACTGAGGGACCAGAATAATGGGAGTCGCAGCACGACGGGGTACGAGTGCAGAGTGTCCACTTTTGATCTTGCTGGGAACAGCAAGAGGCTAATGAGAGTGTCCAGAAAGGGAAAAAATGCAGTTTGCAGCCAAGTTAGAGGTGTCCACTAAAAAATTGAACCTTTTGACTGTTCTGGCAGGATCGGTGCTTATTGTGCTGCTGTTATGTTCACTTCCCCTTTCACTGGCTGGAGACAAGCACATCAAGATCTTGCGTATCGAGGAGAGCATAAATCCTGGGACCGCAGCTTTTCTGGCGAGAGGAGCAAAGCAGGCAGTGGAAGAAGATGCGGTTCTTCTGGTGGTGGAGTTGGATACTCCAGGCGGTCTGGTTACCTCAATGAGAACCATGATAAAGACCATTATGAACGCCCCGATTCCGGTGGTGGTTTTTGTATCGCCCAGCGGCGCCCAGGCTGCTTCCGCCGGTGTTTTCGTTGTCATGGCTGCTGACATTGCTGCTATGGCCCCGGGTACAAATATAGGCGCTGCTCACCCGGTTGTGGCAGGTGGTAAAGACATGGACGAAACCATGGACACCAAGGTGGTCAATGATCTTGTTGCATTCATAAAAAGTATAGCCACCAAACGCAGCCGCAATGCCGAGTGGGCAGAGGAAGCGGTGCGAAAGAGTGTATCAATCACCGCCGAGGAGGCCTTGAAGCTCAATGTGATCGACCTGGTCGCCAAAGACGTGGATGATCTTCTGGTAAAGCTTGAAGGCTGGTCAGTTCAGACCAAAGAAGGAGAGAAGAAACTGGCACTCAAAGGACTTCCTGCAGAAACAGTAGAGGAGAATCTGCGAGATAAGATCCTCAAGACCATTAGCAATCCAAATATAGCCTATCTATTGATGCTCATCGGTATGGCCGGCCTCTATTTCGAACTCTCTCATCCTGGTGTCATTTTCCCGGGGGTCATCGGCGGCATTGCCTTGATTCTGGCCTTCTACGCTTTTCAGACCCTTTCGGTTAATTACGCTGGCGTACTTCTGATTCTCCTGGGAGCCGTTCTTTTCTTATTGGAGATCAAGGTCACCAGCTATGGTATGCTCAGCGTCGGAGGGATCATCTGCCTCACCTTGGGTTCCATTATGCTTTTCAACACCGGGACTCCAGGTTTGAGAATCTCCTGGAGCGTTTTGATTCCGGCGGTGCTCGTCATCTCTGGCTTTTTCATGACCGTGGCTTTTCTGGCTGTGCGGGCTCACATGGCCAGGCCCCGCACAGGCTACCAGGGATTGATCGGTAAGATTGCGGTGGCCAAAGAGCCTCTGGCACCGGATGGAAAAGTGTTCGTCCACGGGGAACTCTGGAATGCCACCTCCGAGGATGTCGTTCCCGTTGGCTCGAAGGTAGAGGTGATAGAGGTGGAAAATTTGTGGTTGAAAGTGCGAAAAATAGGTGATACAAAGCAGTGATTTGGTCGCCTGAGACAGGGGTTTACAGCATTTTTGCTGCCCCGACAGGAGGATGGCATGCCTTACACCATCATTTTTTTGATCGTACTTGCAGTCCTTTTTCTGGCCAGTGCGATTCGGATTTTGAACGAGTACGAGCGGGGGGTTATATTTCGCCTTGGTCGGGTTATGGACAGGGCCAAAGGACCGGGACTCATTATTCTTATTCCTGTAGTTGACAGGATGGTAAAAATCAGTCTGCGCTTGGTGGCCATGGATGTACCGCCTCAGGATGTAATCACCCGGGATAATGTATCTGTAAAGGTCAATGCAGTTATTTACTTCAGGGTGATGGATTCCATTAAAGCGGTGGTAGAAGTGGAAAATTATCTTTATGCAACCTCGCAGCTGGCTCAAACGACCTTGCGTAGTGTCTGTGGGCAAGCGGAACTGGACGAGTTGCTTTCTGACCGGGATAAGATCAATAGCCAGCTTCAAGAGATTCTGGACAAACACACCGATCCCTGGGGCGTGAAGGTGACAACTGTGGAAGTCAAGCACATCGATCTTCCCCAGGATATGCAGCGGGCCATGGCTCGTCAGGCTGAAGCCGAACGTGAGAGACGCGCCAAAGTCATCAATGCCGAAGGTGAACATCAGGCAGCAAACCGATTGGCCCAAGCGGCCGAGATAATCTCTGAGCATCCAATGGCCTTGCAGTTACGCTATCTGCAGACACTTAGAGAAGTTTCTGCAGAAAACAATTCCACCACCCTCTTTCCCATTCCGATTGATCTGTTCAGGCCTTTTTTGAAGCTAACGGAAATGATTGAAAAGAGTGCGAAGGAAGGCTCTAGCACGTGACCCTAGACGAGTCAACAGGAGGCGTGCTGGATTCTCGATACTCAAGCCCAGAAGGGCAAAGGAGTTGGGATATATGACGGAAAAGGAGCAAAAGGAGCTAAAAGAGGAAAAAGAGCCGAAAGAG
>Ga0210109_1000070_pt1 | contig 17777 bp, 13 predicted proteins | sample China_Bullhead_C_FD_184857 | JGI IMG/M metagenome (GOLD analysis project Ga0210109, IMG submission 184857) | Wetland microbial communities from San Francisco Bay, California, USA, that impact long-term carbon sequestration -... | ecosystem: Environmental > Aquatic > Marine > Wetlands ...
GATAACATCTTCAGCCAATACTCTACCATAGATACGATCTGCCAATGGCTCGATCATTTCATTACCCACAACGATATCAGATACTTCTACACCTTCATGTGTACCACAATCTGTCATAGAGATCTTCACATTTTGTGCAACATCGATCAGTTTTCTTGTTAAGTAACCCGCATTCGCCGTCTTAAGTGCTGTATCGGCAAGACCTTTTCTCGCACCGTGTGTTGAAATAAAGTATTCAAGTACATTCAGACCTTCACGGAAGTTTGACGTAATAGGCGTTTCAATAATTGACCCATCTGATTTCGCCATAAGTCCCCTCATACCAGAAAGTTGTCTGATCTGAGCCGCTGAACCTCTCGCTCCAGAGTCTGCCATCATGTGAACCGAGTTAAATCCGTCTTTATCTGCTTTAATAAGTTCCATAAGACCCTCAGCGATACTGTTGTTCGCATCGGTCCAGATATCGATAATTTTATTGTAACGCTCTTGATCTGTTAAAAGACCCGCACCATATTGTCTCTGGATCTCTTTCACTTCTTCTTTTGCTTCAAGAACGTTTCCTGCTTTCATCTCAGGGATCTTGATATCATCAATGGAAATAGAAACACCCACTTTAGTTGCATATTTGAAACCCATATCCTTAAGATTATCAAGGAAACCGGCAGTCTCAGAAACACCACCAATTTTATAGATATAGTCAACCAATGCACCGATATCTTTTTTCTTCAAAACTTTGTTCCAGTATTTTTCCGGTACATAATCAGGAATGATCGATTTTAAGATCAGTCTACCTGCAGTCGATTTTGCAATGTGCCCATCGATCACTGTTCTGATACGTGCATTAAGATCTAGTGACTGTTGTTCAAACGCAATTTCCACTTCTTCAACGTTTGCAAACAGTTTATGTTCACCTTTTACATCATTCTTCTCAAGTGTGAGGTAGTAAAGCCCTAAAATCATATCTTGTGAAGGTACGGCGATCGCTTTACCTGATGCTGGAAGCAAGATGTTCATTGATGCAAGCATCAATACTTTTGCTTCGGCGATCGCTTCATCTGAAAGTGGTACGTGTACCGCCATCTGATCCCCATCGAAGTCGGCGTTGAACGCAGAACAGACCAGTGGGTGCAATTGGATCGCTTTACCCTCGATCAGTCTTGGGTGGAACGCTTGGATCGACAATTTGTGAAGCGTTGGTGCACGGTTCAGTAAGATAGGATAGTTATCAACTACCTCTTCTAGACACTCCCATACTTCGTTCTCTTGCTTTTCGATCATCTTTTTGGCTTGTTTAAGTGTCGTCGCATACCCTTTTTCTTCAAGCTTTGCCATCAAGTGCGGCTTAAAGAGTTCGATCGCCATTTTCTTAGGCAATCCACACTGATCCATACGTAGATCCGGACCAACAACGATAACCGAACGACCAGAGAAGTCAACCCTTTTACCAAGAAGGTTTTGTCTAAAACGACCTTGTTTACCTTTGATCACTTCAGAAAGTGACTTCAGTGGTCTTTTGTTCGCACCCTTAACTGCATTTCCTCTTCTACCGTTATCGAAAAGTGCATCGACTGCTTCTTGAAGCATACGCTTTTCATTTCTAACGATAATTTCAGGTGCATCCAATTCTACCAGTCTTTTAAGTCTCTGGTTTCGGTTAATCACTCTTCTATAAAGGTCATTCACATCAGAAACGGCGAATTTACCGCCATCAAGGCTTACAAGAGGTCTTAGATCCGGTGGAAGTACCGGCAGTTGTGTCAACATCATCCACTCTGGTCTGTTTCCTGAATGAAGGAATGCTTCGATCACTTTAAGACGTTTAACGATCGTCTTTCTTTTTGCTTCAGATTTTGTTGCTTCTATATCAAGTTTAAGTTGATTGAACATATCAACAAGGTCAAGGTCTGCAAGCAGTTCCTGAATGATCTCTCCACCCATTCTTGCATCCAGATCTGTATCCCCAAAACGTTGAGTGATCTGCTGATACTGTTCTTCATTCAATACATCATATTTTGCCAGCGGCGTTAGACCTTCACTGTCATAGCTTGCTTCACCAGGTGTTTTAACGATATATGCTTCATAGTAAAGTACTCTTTCTAGGTCTTTCATCTTTACACCCAAAAGTGTACCGATACGTGATGGGAGTGAAGAAACATACCAAATATGTGCAACAGGAGCGATAAGATCGATGTGACCCATACGGTTTCTTCTGACCTTAGAAGTTGTGACTTCAACCCCACATTTTTCACATACGACGCCTTTATAACGCATCTTTTTGTATTTACCGCAAAGACACTCATAGTCTCTGATTGGTCCAAAGATCTTTGCACAGAAGAGACCGTCTCTTTCCGGTTTTAGGGTTCTATAATTGATCGTTTCTGGTTTTTTTACTTCACCGTAACTCCATGAGAGTACTTTCTCAGGACTCGCAACTCTCAGTTGTAATGCTGCTATATCATGCGGTCTCTCTTCACTGTTAAGATCTATTGGTGTTAAATTCTCTAAAAACTTACTCATTTTCACCCTCCACTTCTTTTTTACTCTCATATAATTCTGTATCAAGGCCTAATGCTTGAAGCTCTTTTGTTAATACGAACATTGTTTCAGGGACACCTGATTCAGGTACAGCTTCACCTTTGGTGATCGCTCTGTATGCTCTTGCTCTACCTTCAACATCATCTGATTTAATGGTCAACATCTCTTTAAGTGTATGTGACGCACCATAGGCTTCAAGCGCCCATACTTCCATTTCCCCGAATCTTTGCCCACCAAAGAGTGCTTTACCACCCACTGGTTGTTGTGTCACAAGTGAGTAAGGTCCAGTCGAACGTGCATGCACTTTTTCATCAACCAAGTGGTGAAGTTTAAGCATATACATGTAACCTACATTCACTCTCTCTATCATCTGTTCACCTGTTTTACCATCAAACAAGACCATTTTCCCATCCGAATCAATCTTAGCCATTTCAAAAAGTTTATCGAACTCAGCCTGGTTTGTCCCCTCAAATACCGGTGCAGCAAACTTCACACCTGTAGACCAATCTCTACCGTATTTGATCAAATCTTCATCGCTCATACTCTCTAAAAGCGCTTTTGCGTTCATCAATTTTGCTACATCAGCAATAGCGATCATCTTCTCTCTAAGATCTTTAATGAAAGTTTCTTGTTGATTCGTAAACATCTCTTCGATCTGCTCACCAAGGTTTTTACCAACCAATCCCAAGTGTACTTCAAGGATCTGACCGATGTTCATACGAGACGGTACCCCTAGTGGGTTCAAAATAAGATCTACCGGTCTTCCATCTTCCTGGTATGGCATGTCGATCTCTGGTACTATATTAGAAACGATACCTTTGTTTCCGTGACGTCCAGCCATTTTATCACCTACTTTGAGTTTTCTCTTTGTAGCGATATAGATTTTTACAAGCTTCGTTACACCTGAAGGAAGAATGTCATCTTTTTCAAGCACAGACAATTTCTCTTCATGTTCTGTCTTCAGTCTCTTCTTTTGTTTCAAGAAATAGTTTTTAAGTGACTCATATTCATTTTGTACATCATCTGTAAAAGACTGAACGACACCTCTCAGTGCAAATCTGTTTACACCTTTGATCGTCTCTTCATCGATCTTAGATCCTGCAGCATACTCAGTTTCACCGATCGTTACAGCTTTCGCCAACTCTTGGTTTGAAAGATAGTTTGCGATACGCAAGATCTCTTCTCTATCTATCATAAGAAGTTGGTCATGGTGATCACCATCGAGAACCGCTTTCTCTTCTTCATACGCTTGGATAGCACGTGCATCTTTCTCATAGCCTTTTTTCGTAAAGACTTTGATATCAACAACCACACCTTCCATGGATGCCGGACAGTAAAGTGATTTATTTACCACATGCCCTGCTTTTTCACCGAAGATCGCTCTTAAGAGTCTCTCTTCTGGTGTTGGTTTGATCTCACCTTTAGGACTTACTTTACCTACAAGGATCATACCCGGTTTTACATACGTACCGATCTGAACGATACCGCTTTCATCTAGGTGAAGCAGCTCATCTTCACGGATATTCGGGATATCACGTGTGATCTCTTCCGTACCGTGTTTGAGTTCTCTTGCTTCTACTTCTTTTTCATACGTATGTACTGACGTAAATGTATCTTCACGGATCAATTTTTCAGAGATGATCACCGCATCCTCATAGTTATATCCATACCAAGGCATAAATGCAACACGGATATTTTTACCGATCGCAAGTTCACCCTGATCCATGTTCGCACCATCAGCGATCACTTGTTTCGCTTCGATCTTATCACCCAGTTTTACGATAGGTGTTTGCGTAAATGTCGTGTTCTGGTTGGTTCTCATGTTCTTTTCAAGTGGATAATGGTCTATAAATACACCACTCTCATCCTCGCCCATGATATAGATGTTCTTCGCATCTATTTTTTCTACTGTACCTGGTCTTTTTGCTTTCACACATTCCCATGCATCACGACTCACAACCGCTTCCATACCTGTACCAACCATTGGTGCCTCTGTTTTAAGAAGAGGAACCGCTTGACGCTGCATGTTTGAACCCATCAGTGCACGGTTCGCATCATCATGCTCCAAGAATGGGATCAATGCAGCCGCAGAACCAGAGATCATCAATGGAGAGATATCGATAAGGTCAACTCTTTTTGCTTCATTAAGCTCGATGTTACCATTGAGTCTAGTCTCAATAAGATCTTCAACAATACGCCCGTCTTCACTGACTACAGTAGATGCAGGAGCGATACATTTGTCTTCTTCCTGTGTCGCAGTAATATATACGATCTCATCTGTAATCTGGCAATCTTTCACCACTTTATACGGTGCTTCGATAAATCCATGTTCATTTACTTTTGAATAGGTAGCCAATGTATTGATCAAACCAATATTCTGACCTTCCGGCGTTTCAATAGGACAAATACGCCCATAATGCGTAGGGTGAACATCCCTTACTTCAAATCCGGCTCTCTCTTTTACAAGACCACCCTCTCCAAGTGCAGAAAGTCTTCTTTTGTGTGTCACTTCTGAAAGTGGATTCGTCTGGTCCATAAACTGTGAAAGCTGTCCTGATGAGAAGAATTCCAAGATCGTATTTGTGATCATTTTAGAGTTTACCAAGTCATGCGGCATCAGCTCATCCAATGTCCCAGATACGGTTGTCATCTTGTCTTTGATCGCTTTTTGCATCTTCACAAGACCATTGTGAAGTTCATTACCAAGAAGCTCACCAATGGCTCTGATTCTTCTGTTACCTAAGTGGTCTCTATCATCTATGTGACCTTGACCGTTCTTTACTTTAATAAGATATTTCACTGTGTTGATAAGATCTTCTGCAGTCAATACCGTAGCATACTCAGGAATATCCAAACCTAACTTATGGTTCATTTTCATACGACCGACTTTAGTCAAATCATATCTTTCAGGATCAAAGAAGAGTTGCTGCAAGAATGCTTTTGCCGCATCAGGTGTCACTGGTTCACCTGGTCTCATCACTTTGTAGATACGGATCGCTGAAAGTACATTTTCATCATCGATCTGTTCTGTTTGCTTTAAGAGTCTTAGACTTTCATTATCTGCGATGAATGCATTAATGATCGACATATCCGCACCCTCGGCAAGGTCATTGATGATCTCTATCGTCTCAATACCTTCTTCGATCATCTTTTTCAGTTTACTCTCATCTAGAGGGGTCACTACATCATAAAGTACTTCTCCGCTCTCTTGATCGATGATTGGCTTAGCCAAGTGTCTTTCCATCAATACTTCAAGCGGGTATTCGATCCACTCTAAACCGTCTTCAATAAGCTTTTCTGCTTTTTTCTTAGTCAGTCTTTTCCCAGCATTTACAACGGTATTACCTTCCATGTCTCTGACATCATACTCTGCTCTACCACCAAAATCATTCGCATCAAATCTAACAAGGAATCTGTTATCTTTAATATGGATCTCTTTTGTTGCATAGAATAGTTTTACAATATCATCTTTAGAGTAATCCAATGCTCTAAATAGGATCGTTACAGGGATTTTTCTTCTTTTGTTGATACGTGCATACAAGATATCTTTAGAATCATATTCAAAATACAACCATGAACCACGATCTGGAATGATCTGTGCAGAATAAAGCATACCACTACCAACAGTCGTTCCCTCTTCTTCTTTAAAGATAACACCTGGAGATCTGTGAAGCTGGTTTACGATAACTCTCTCAACACCATTGACGACAAAAGAAGTTCTATCTGTCATTAATGGAATATCACGTACGAAAACAGCTTGTTCCTTGATCTCTTTTGGATCAAGTTTTTCACCTGTTTTTTCATCTCTGTTCCAGATCGTCAGTGCAATGTTCATCTTAAGTGATACAGAGTAAGTCAATCCTCTCTCCATACACTCTCTCACGGTATATTTTGGCTTAACGATCTCAGAGTTTTTATACGTAAGAGTAAGTCTGTTTTGTTGGTCATGGATAGGGAAAGAGGATCTGAAAACTTTCTCTAATGTAGAGTTTTTTCTGTCTTTTTCACCTAACATTAAAAAGTTTTCATAACTTTTTTGTTGAAGCTGGAGCAAATTTGGGATTTCAATTTCTCTTGGTGTTTTTGAAAAGTCAACACGAAGTCTGTTACCAGAATGTAAAGAATTTAACATGGGTTATCCTTATTTCGGTTTAGTTTGGTTTATGTAGTGTGTTTAATGTGTATATCTTGGGTATACAAAAAAACTATTGCCATGAGGGTATGAAATGTCTCCGAATAGTTTATCGCTATATCCAATGAGGTTTGTAACATGAGCTTAGGCAGACTGCCTAAGCTCTCTTAAATAATAGTAATTATTTAAGCTCGCATTTAGCGCCAGCTTCTTCAAGTTGTTTTTTGAAGTCTTCTGCTTCTTCTTTAGAAACACCTTCTTTAAGTACAGATGGAGTCTCTTCAACAGCAGCTTTTGCTTCTTTAAGACCAAGACCAGTGATTGCTCTTACTGCTTTAATAGCATTGATTTTTTTATCTCCTGCATCAGTAAGTACTACGTCAAACTCAGTTTGCTCTTCAGCAGCTTCAGCAGCTACACCAGCTCCACCAGCTACTACAGTAGCTTGCGCAGATACACCAAATTTTTCTTCAAATTCTTTTACAAGCTCAGAAAGCTCAAGTACTGACATGTTTGAGATAAACTCAAGAACATCTTCTTTAGTTGTTGCCATAATTAATTCCTTAAATTATAATTCATATGAGATGAAACATTTCACAGTTTCAAATTAAAAGAGCCGCGTGGCTCTCACCACTCTACGCCTCTTCTTCTTTTTTTGCTGCTAATGCATTCAAACCAATTGTAAAGTTTTGTACCGGTGCATTCCAAACATTAAGAAGCATACCGATAAGTTCATCTCTAGTAGGAAGTTTAGCCATTGCATTAATGGTTTCCAAACTAGCAACTTCACCCTGGATCAAACCAGTCTTGATTGCAAAACTATTTTTAAATTCAGTTGCGGCTTTGTCAGCGATTTTACAAGGTATAACTTGTGTACCACCCCAGATTACAAGGTTTGTGTCTTTAAAATCAATCGCTTCACAACCTGCATTTTGTAATGCGATCGCTGCGAGTTTATTTTTAACAACTTGTACTTTTGTATCTTCATCTTTAGCAAGATTTCTTACAACTTCAAGATTCTCAACAGTCATACCTTTGTAATCACAAACGATAATGGCACCAGCTTCTTTAAACTCTGCTGTCATCTCTGCAACTAACTCTTCTTTTCTAGTTCTAGTCATATAATTCTCCTTCCGATCTCTAAAAGGGTTCCATAAAGGACCATATACTCTTTCAAATATATTAATTAAGCTTTCGCCCCTCTTATCTTTGATCTAAGATTACTGAGTAGTAAAAATTACCCTCAAACAAAAACTAAAGATTAATTTTTGTTTGAAAATAATATAAAGAAGGCGTGTGCCCTCTTTACAAATGAATTATTTCAAATCCATTAATTCAGTAGTATCAAGTGTGATTGAAGGACTCATTGTGAGTGAAATCGCACCATTTGTGATAAATCTACCTTTTGCCGATGCAGGTTTTGCTTTATTGATCGTTTCAAGAAGTGTTACAAAGTTTTCTTTGATTTTCTCTTCTGAAAAAGAAACTTTACCAATACCCGCGTGGATGTTACCTTTTTTGTCTACTCTAAAGTTAACTTGTCCGCCTTTAGCATTTTCAACTGCTTTAGCAACATCCATAGTCACTGTACCAGTTTTAGGGTTAGGCATAAGACCTTTTGGTCCGAGGATTCTTGCTACTTTACCAAGAACACCCATCATATCTGGTGTTGATATAACGATATCAAAATCAATATTACCTGCCTGAATTGATTCGATAAGATCTGTAGAACCTACCAAATCCGCACCTGCTGCTTTCGCTTCATCCGCTTTAGCGTCTTTTGCAAATACTGCTACTCTTACTGTTTTACCAGTTCCATTAGGAAGAACAACTGATCCTCTCACCATTTGATCTGCATGTCTTGGGTCAACGTTTAAGTTCAGTGCAACTTCAACTGTCTCGTCAAATTTTGCTGATTTAAGGTTTTTAAGTGTAGCCATTGCTTCATCAACGCTGTATGTTTTAGTTACATCTACTATTTTAAGTAGTGCTTCTCTTCTTTTACTTGGTTTTTTTGCCATTTTATTCTCCGCTTTATATGCTCCCACATTTTAAAATCATGTGGTTATGATTGTCTTTAAAAAAGACTAGTCTACGATTTCAACACCCATACTTCTACAAGAACCAGCGATAATAGTTGCTGCCATTTCTCTGTCATTCGTGTTAAGGTCAGCAATTTTCTGATCGATGATTTCGTCAAGTTTTGCTTTAGTGATAGTCCCAACTTTGTTAAGAATTGGATTATCTGTACCTTTTTTAATGTTTGCTGCTTTTTTGATAAGGTCACTTGCAGGTGGCTGTTTTGTTTCAAATGTAAAACTTCTATCTGCATATACTGTAACGATCACAGGGATCTTGAACCCCATTTTATCTTTTGTTTTTTCATTAAAAGCTTTACAAAACTCCATAATATTTACACCACGTTGTCCAAGTGCAGGACCTACTGGTGGTGATGGATTTGCTGATCCAGCTGGGATCATCATTTTGAACTTTTCAGTTATCTTTTTTGCCATCTGTTCTTCCTTTGTTTGATTTGACCCTTAGGTCTTATATTATTTTTTCTACTTGTGTGTAGAGGATTTCAACCGGTGTATTTCTACCAAAAATTGAAACATTTAACTTTAACTTACCATGGTCAAGATCATACTCTTCAACCATACCTGTAAAGTTGGCAAAAGGACCGTCTACGATACGTACCATTTCACCTGTTTCAAAATCAACTTTAGGTCTTGGCGCAGCTTTTTGCTCCATTTTGTCTAAAATCACTTTGATATCTGCCTCAGAAAGTGCAGTAGGTGTCTTTTGTTCACCGATAAATCTAGATACTCTTGGCAAAGATTGTATCTTATGCCAAAGATCAGTATCCAGGTCTATATGTGCGAAAGCATACCCAGAATACAATGTTCTCTCAGTAATCTTTTTCACGCCATTTTTAACTTCAATCACTTCTTCTGTTGGAACAACAACTCGTTCAAGTTTTTCTTCAATTCCATGATCTTTAACAAGTTGTTCGATCGCTCTTTTTACAGATTGCTCAGAACCTGAATATGTTTGAATTGCATACCACTGATAAGCCATTGTCTATCCTAAAAAACTGATGATACGATTGATGACATCAAAAAGTCAACCAATGCTAAAAATATTGATATTACAGTTACTACCAGAACAACTGCTAAAAATGCTTGTCTTACTTGTACTTTTGTTGGAAATATTACTTTATGAATCTCCGCTCTCGCGTGTTTTATAAATGTTGAAACTTTTTCCATATATATTACCTTTACTTGTGGCAGGCCAAGAGGGACTCGAACCCCCGGCACCTGGTTTTGGAGACCAGTGCTCTACCAACTGAGCTATTGGCCTAAAAATAATACCATAGGGCAAAGCCCTATAATATCTAACAAAAGTCTCCGATTACAGCTTCATCTCTTTATGTACTGTATGGCATTTACACCATTTACAATACTTTTTAAGAGCAAGTTTTTCTGTTGTCGTTTTCTTGTTTTTATTGGTGTGATAGTTACGTCTTGTACATTTCTCACAACCTAAGTGTACTGTTTCTCTCATTGTTATCTCCTATGATAAGTGCGCAAGAGGCAAGCCTCCTGCAGTGTGTTATTAAGCAATAATCTTAGAAACAACACCGGCACCAACTGTTCTACCACCTTCACGGATAGCAAACTTAGTACCTTCATCAAGTGCAACAGGTGCGATAAGCTCAACATTGATTTTAACGTTGTCTCCTGGCATAACCATTTCAGTACCTTCTTGAAGTTGAACTGAACCTGTTACGTCTGTTGTACGAACATAGAACTGTGGTCTATAGTTATTAAAGAATGGAGTGTGTCTACCACCTTCTTCTTTAGTAAGAACATAGATCTCAGCTTCAAATGCAGTATGTGGAGTGATTGATCCTGGCTTACAAAGAACCATACCTCTTTGTACAGCTTCTTTATCGATACCACGGATAAGAACACCACAGTTATCACCAGCTTCTCCACAATCCATTTCTTTACGGAACATTTCAACACCAGTAACAGTTGTTTTTTGCGTATCTTTAAGACCAACGATCTCAACTTCGTTACCAACACATACAGTACCTCTGTCAACTTTACCAGTTACAACAGTACCACGACCTTGGATAGTAAAGATATCTTCGATAGCCATTAGGAAATCTTTATCAGTTTCTCTTACTGGCTCAGGAATATATGCATCTACTTCGTCCATTAACTTGTAGATCTTTTCTGACCACTCACCAGCTGTACCAGATTTAGCTTCTTCAAGTGCCTTGAATGCTGAACCAGCTACGATTGGAGTATCGTCACCCGGGAAGTCATACTCAGAAAGAAGTTCACGTACTTCCATCTCTACAAGTTCTAACATCTCTTCTTTATCTTCATCATCAAGTTGGTCTTCTTTGTTCAAGAATACTACGATATATGGAACACCTACTTGCTTAGAAAGAAGGATGTGCTCTCTAGTTTGTGCCATTGGACCATCAGTCGCAGCAATAACAAGAATCGCACCGTCCATTTGAGCAGCACCAGTAATCATGTTTTTAACGTAGTCCGCGTGACCTGGACAGTCTACGTGAGCGTAGTGTCTAGTTTCTGTTTCATACTCAACGTGAGAAGTAGCAATTGTAATTCCTCTTTCTCTCTCTTCTGGAGCGTTATCAATTTGATCATAATCCATTGTTGCTCCACCAGTCTTAAGTCCTAAACACATTGTGATCGCAGCTGTCAATGTAGTTTTTCCGTGGTCAACGTGACCGATAGTACCGATGTTTACATGCGGTTTTGTTCGTTCGAATTTTGCTTTAGCCATGCTATTCTCCTAGCGTAAAATGATTTAAAGGCAGTATTATACCTAAATTTTCTTAGACCCCATACCTATATGGACAGAACTATTACAAAGCTGTAATACTTTTGTCCATACCATCATGGAGGGTGGAGCCCATAGTGAGACTTGAACTCACGACCTCTTCCTTACCAAGGAAGTGCTCTACCCCTGAGCCATATGGGCAACTCAATTGTATATAATTAATATGTGCGTTAAAGTCATAAATGAATAAAAAAGGAAAGCTTTTACATGTGAAGTTATTAGTGTGTTAAATACATAATTCACACAGCTCCCAGTTTATGGAGCGGGCGAAGGGATTCGAACCCTCGACAGCCTGCTTGGAAGGCAGGAACTCTAGCCACTGAGCTACGCCCGCATCTTTTATGCGATTTAACATATGGTGGTGAGTGAAGGATTCGAACCTTCGAAGACATAGTCAGCAGATTTACAGTCTGCCCTCGTTGGCCACTTGAGTAACTCACCTTAATGTTTAAATCTTTACTGGTCAAACACTGATAATTATATTTGTTTCATGGAGCTGGTGAAGGGACTCGAACCCCCGACCTGCTGATTACAAATCAGCTGCTCTAGCCAACTGAGCTACACCAGCACCATCATTAAAAGTTGTTACACTTAAAATGGACGGGAATTATAGACAAAAAAGTTTTTAATGTCAAGGGTTTTGGATAAATTGATAAAAATTTCTCTTTTTTAGGTAATTTCTATAGAATACATCCATATAAAATGAAGGGTATAGGCACTATATTAATGAAAATACTACTGGCACCAAGCGAAACTAAAAAATCCGGAGGAGAGCTCTCTTTCGATCCAAGTACTTTACTCTTTGAAGCCCTCTTGCCTCAAAGAACCAAACTCTTGCATGCATATACCAATGTTTTACAAAAAGGTGATATACCCACACTGTCAAAAATGTTCGGCCTCAAAAAAGAAGCAGATATCCTTGAACATAAAAAAGATATCATACATGAACTCACGATGAAAGCCATCCAAAGATACACCGGTGTGGCTTTTGATTACCTGGGCTATGAAAATCTGGACAGACAGGCACAAGAGTATATAGACAGCCATGTCATCCTCTTTTCAAACCTCTTTGGACCTATACGTGCTTCAGACCTCATCCCTGAGTATAAACTCAAACAGGGTGAAGCTGTAGGTGATATCAAAACAGAGAAGTTTTACCATGAACACGCTGCAGCACTTATGGAAGCATACCTGGCTGAGGATGAAATACTGGATCTACGTGCAGGTTTTTATGACAAATTCTACAAACCCGCTAAACCCTATACCACACTCAAGTTCATCAAAGAGGGGAAAGTCGTGAGTCATTGGGCAAAGGCTTATAGAGGTATCGTCCTGCGTGAGATAGCCAAATCAGGGGTAGAAACCCTTGAATCGTTTATGAAACTACCCATAGAAGGACTGAGCATCAAAGAGATCCAAACAAAGAAAAATAAAACTGAAATCATCTATGAGATAGGATGAATATGAAACTTCCCAGTGATGCAACACTTTATAAAGTATTTATTTTCTTGCTTGTTCTCATGGTAGTGCTTGGCATACTTTTTGATACAGATTATAATTAGGAGTATATGGTGACAAGAAGTAAACTTCAGTACAGGGAGGCACTAAATGCCGAGTCGTAAAGAGAATCTATTTGAAATGGGTGCAGATTTTGAGGAGGGATGGTCATCGGACAATAAAGAGAAACCCTCTAAAAAAATCTCTACAGAGATAAGACCACCCCAAAAACATCAATTGCATTTTGCAAAAGAGAAACGACGTGGTAAAGTGGTCACCATCGTCAAACCTTTTTATGTGGAGAAAACCGATCTTCAGACGCTGCTTAAAACACTTAAAAAAAAGCTTGGAACCGGCGGTACACTCAAAGACGAGAGTTTAGAGTTTCAAGGGGATATCCCTGAACTACTGCGTACCCATTTAGAAGCATTGGGGTATCGGTTTAAAAACTAACCAGTCCCATAGCACTTATTTGCCTATCGCCAAAGCGTACAGTACCATTTCATCGTTCTCCACAAATGCATTGACCTCATCATCATAATACGCTCCGATACCAGAACACCCTAACCCCATATAGAGTGAAGCCACATAAAGTCTATGTCCTATGATACCCGCTTTCTGGTAGAGTGCCTGATAGTTCTTTGCTTTGGAAGTGAGGAAAAATGCGACTGCCCCTTGCATGGAAAGACTATACTGTTCCAAACTCAGATACCCCGCTTTTCTGGCAAAGTCTCCATGCTTTATATACTTTCCCTCTTTATAGAGTCCCAACGGCATGTCAAGCACCCGGTTGATGACGACATACACAGAGACCTCTTCATCGCAGTCACTGGGTACAGGCTGGTGTATCGCTTCCATAATATAATTGAACTGCCCCTTCGTAATAGCACCTTCCTGGAAACCTCTTTGGGATCTTCGTGTAAAGATCGTCTCTTGCAGTTTTTCTTTCTGATAGGTAAACTTTGGTGCCTTTACTTCACTCCTACAGGATTCCAACTGCATCGTCTCATGGTACGCCTGCTCGATAAGCGGGTTGGATTCAAACGTTCTGCTCCCATCCACATAAGGAAGTGAAAACTCCATGGGGGATACTTCTTGATCTTCTATCGGTACCGACATAGAGCACCCAGACAAGAACCATTCTCTGTCTTCAAATCCGAACATGAGATTAAGCTTTGCTCTGTCTATATCGTACCGCATTTCTAGCACATTTGATTTGAGTAGTGCTGAGGCTTCTATGCTGCCCAAAAGATGTCCTGCATCCAAAAGACAATACCTGAATGCACGGTTCTTATATTTCCACGATGAACGATAATAGACTGCTGAGACCAAAAACAGATACCCTTTCATCGCTGTCTTATACCCAAGATAGGGTTCTAACCCTTCATCATCTGTAATGCGTTGGAGCAGTGTCAGAGAAGAAGAAAGCACTTCATAATGATATACACCATCTTCTATCGTCTCTACATCTCGTGCCTGAAAATAGAGTTCGTTAGGGTAGAGTGCTCCTGCAGAAGGGTTGATTCGCAAATAATACTCACCGCTTGGATAACTTTTCTTTGCAGTCAATCCCGCGATATGATAGAGGAAATTGTCTTCTTCTTCTTCCAGATCGAGTTTTCGCTTTTTATAATGAGCAGGGTAGTTTTTATAGGTGCTGGGCTGATCCTCCCAAGCGAGCCTATTGGGATTGGTTCGTACAGAGTTGTAGGAGTGTTTGGTCGTACTATGGTACCAAAACATCAAAAACCTCAGCGTGTTTTACTTTCAAAGCTTCGATCTTTTGACACGCCTGCTTAAACAGCCTGGCATTTTCAATACTCTCTGTGCACAAATGTTTATGCCTCTCAAAAGAGGCAATGACCGTTTGCGCTTTTTTCTTCATATCTTTGCGGTTACGTTTGATATGTTCAAAGGTAATTGCCCCATTGATCAACCCTTTAGCTAAATTGGCAAGAGGGTCTTTACTGAGTCTTAGTGGATGCCACGCTTCCTCCAGCACTTCATGCGCTTCAAAATACGCTTCTTCCTCAAGTAAACCAAGATATGTTTTTAGCGCACCTTCCAGATCATTATTCATTGTTAGCATAATTTACTTTAGCTCCTTCTCTATATGGTTTATCAAAGCTGTGATGTTTGTCTCATAGGCAAAACAGCTGTTTACTCTACAGGCAAGATACTTATCACTCTCTTCAAATTTGCTTAAAACAAAAGGATAGTTTATCGCGTCTATCTCTTTTCTGCTTTTTTGCAAATTTTTTATCTTTGATTTGATAATCACATCTCCCATCTTAAGACGCAAAAAGGCATGAAGCAGTTTGGGTGCTTTAGCAGGTGATTTTTTCAATACACCACCCGTATTCTGGATGGTCTCTTTGACTATCTTAGTATAAGAGAGTTCCTCGGTAAGACCAGAAAGTCTGACCAAGTTTTCCAGCATGACACTTAAAGCAGAAGTATAATACCTGTCATCAAAGTCAGCCTCTGCTCGTATACTATCATTACTCAAGTACCACTGTTTCTTTCTATAAAATTTATCTAGGGCCTCATTGGTTAACGATTGAAGCAATGTAAGATACTTTTTATTGTATGTCCTTTCATACCCCTCTATCATGGCATCTATCATAAAAGCATAGTCTTCAAGCAACCCTTCTTGTTTAGGGGCTTTCCCTAGCAGTGTTTGATGATATAATATACCTTTTAGTCTCATCTTTTTTAGAAGCGTTTCTAAACGCTGCTCGGCCAAAGTAAGATAATGGCTATCAAGCCTCGAAGCGACAAAAAGTGCTTTGATCATCATCGCATTCCATGCTGTAATGACCTTGCTGTCTATAAAAGGGAAAGTTCTTTTACTCCGGACCTCCCTTAAATATGTTTTCACTTCTTCCAGCCTTAAAGGCACCTTGTCACTGGTAATATGCGTATGGGAAAAATCTCCATCGATATTTCCGTCTTCTTCTATCCCCAAGTATGCCAATACCTCTTCTATCTCACTGAGATCCCATCCTTGGGTCAATAGGTATTTTTTTACTTCTGTATACTCATAGATAAAATACCCTCCTTCCTCTCCGTTACTGTCTGCATCACTAGCAGAAAGATAGAGACCTTCTTGCATAAAATACTTTTCCATTTGTGCAATGGTTTCATGGACGACTTTTTGATACAGAGGATCAGCAGTAAGTTCATACATACGTACATAGACAGGAAGCAGTTCTGCATTGGTATAAAGCATCTTCTCAAAATGAGGCATCTGCCACTGCCTGTCCGTGGTATAACGAAAAAATCCTCCACCTATCTGATCATAGATACCTCCCTCAGCCATCTTCCTAAGTGTAAGTTGTGCCATATGCAATGCTTTTTTGTTCCCGCTTAACGTATAGATATCTATCAAAAGAGCCAGTTTAGATGCTTCCGGGAACTTTGGCCTTGAAGCGAATCCTCCATTCTTCGGATCAAACTCTACAGTAATCTCTTGGACCGCTTTATCCATCACCCCTGCATTCAACTTCTCATTTAAATGCTCTTTGGCATTTCCTCTTAATGCTGCTTGTTTGTGTTGTTCAACCAATAACTGCAATTGTCCGACATTCTCTTTTTGCAGCATCGTAAAGGATGGTAGCATATTCATCATAGCCATGGAGCCATCCCCTTCTCTAGGAATATATGTAGCCACATGAAAGACTTCTGCTTCTGGAGACATAAAAACACTCAAAGGCCATCCCCCTCTTTTCCCATGTACAGACATATAAAGCCTTTGATACTTTTTATCCAGCTGCGGGAACTCTTCTCTGTCTACCTTAATGGATACATAACTCTCATTGAGCAATGCCGCTACTGCAGCAGAAGTAAAACTCTCCTCCTCCATTACATGGCACCAGTGACAGGTACTGTATCCTATAGAGAGGAAGATCATTTTGTTTTCTTTTCTCGCCTTATCCAATGCCTCCTTACCCCAAGGATACCAGTTGACAGGGTTATGCGCATGTTGCTGCAGATAAGGAGAGTCTTCTTGAATAAGTGCATTTGTATGGTTATGTTCTGCCCACAGAAAACTCAATGTCACTACAAAAAATACGGTTTTTTTAATATGTAGCATTGCGTATCACACTGTACTGTATTTTACTGTTATCCATTTTGTCCCATTTCATGTATAATAATCTCAATATACCATAAAGTAGCCAGAAATGACAAAACAAGAGAAAAGTGACTTAAAAGAAACGATAGAGACTCATATTAAAATACTTAAAGAGCAAATAAAGATTCTTGAAGAAAAAGTACAACCCATTTCGCCTGACTGTTCACTAGGGAGACTGACCCGTCTAGAGGCCATGGAAGAACAGCATGTCAATAACAAAATATTGGATGAATCAAAATTACGCTTAACAAGACTTACCAATGCACTATCACGCATAGACAAACCTATGTTTGGTATATGTATCGAGTGTGAAGAACACATAGAGATAGGACGTATGCGCATACGTCCTGAAAGTGTACGATGTGTGGAATGTGCTAATAACCTATAAACTTCATCATAAAGGACACTTTTTGAACAAAGTCCTAAAAGCTACGCTTGTCGCTGAGACTCCCTACGATTCGGCATTTAGTGCCTCACTTGCACTGCAATTTAGTTGCTAGTCAGCAGTAGGCTCTCGCAACTGGTTGCTCTTTATTGCTTTGCAATATCGGAAACTATAAACTTTCGATATTCCCAACAACCTTACCTACAATCGTC
>Ga0210109_1000073_pt1 | contig 17383 bp, 12 predicted proteins | sample China_Bullhead_C_FD_184857 | JGI IMG/M metagenome (GOLD analysis project Ga0210109, IMG submission 184857) | Wetland microbial communities from San Francisco Bay, California, USA, that impact long-term carbon sequestration -... | ecosystem: Environmental > Aquatic > Marine > Wetlands ...
CAATTCATCTGTTTGACTAATTTTCTAATTCTCTAATCAACGAATTCTCTAATTCTCTAATTCTCCAATTTTCTAATCAACCTCCCTGTCCTCTGACTCCCGAGTCTCTAAATTCCTTAATTCCTAATCTTCTAATTCTCTAATTTTGTAATTCCCAAATCCGCAATCTCCAATCTAAAATCTCAAATCTTCCTCTACCTATTACAACAAATGACAGCGTAGCGTAATGACCCAATGACGCCGAAGGCATATGACGCTAAACTCGAGAGAGTTGAGCTCTACTGCCCTCTGCCTTCTGTCCTCTGCCCTCCTTGGCACACTCTGTGCTTATTGCTCAGCACGGTTTTGCAGGACTTTAAATCAAGAGTTTGAAATGAAAAGATTTAAAATTTCAGTGGTCGCAATAATCGTATTACTGAGCACCTTTTTGCTTTCTGGGATTACCTGTGCATTCCATGAAGGTGGAGAGGGTTATTGCGAGGGATGCCACACAATACTCGGTTCTCCAAGCAACCAGGACTGGAGCACAGATGAAAGTTCCTCTGCTGTGCCTCCCACATTGATTCTCAAAGGCTCGGACCCGAGCTCCACCTGCCTGCGCTGTCATGCCGAAAGGAGTGCAGATCACAGTGTGCTGAGTAATGATGGCTCCCGGTTCACTCCAGGCGGAGACTTCTATTGGTTGCAAAAGACATTCAGTTGGAGCATGGAAGGGCTTAGCTATCTAAGCAGAGCTGACAGCCATGGTCACAATATTGTGGCCCTAGATTATGGTTTGAATCCGGACGGGCGGCTGAGTCAAGCCCCGGGGGGCAGTTACCACTCCGCGGCCCTGGGCTGTACTAGTTGCCATGACCCACATGCAAAGACCACTGGAAACGGTGTAGACCTGGGTACAACGATGGTGCCCAGTTCCTATGGGGAGGAACCATCTACAGGAACACCCCCCGGTACGTTCCGGCTCCTTGGCGGGGTGGGATATGCAGGTGGTCAACTACGGTCCGGTGTAGCGTTTAGATCCGCGGCACCGATCGCCGAGGCCAGTTCATTCGGTTGGGCCGAAACCGATTACAACCACACCGCATATGGCTCTGGCATGTCGGAGTGGTGTGCAAACTGTCACGGTGGTTTCCTGAATGGCAGCACGGGCGGGGTAGCGGGGAAGCACCCAGCCGGTAAAGGTGCGAAAATATCTGCAGAAATTTCAAATAACTACAACTCTTATGTAGGCACAGGGGATGTTAGCGGTAGCCAAACGAGCGCTTACCTGTCACTGGTACCCTTCGAGGTGGACACCGCCAGTGCGTCCCTTCTCGATCCTTCCAGTTCTTCGGGCCCTGGCTCTGGTGGGGATGCGAACGTAATGTGTCTCACTTGTCACCGAGCCCACGCCTCAGCATTCCCGAGTATGGGAAGGTGGGATTTTGAAACCTCACTTATGGCTGAGTCTCACCCTAAGGCAGGGGATGGGGGGGCTAGTGGTACAGATGCTCTGCACAGCTACTATGGCAGGAATATGATCGCGGAGTTTGGCGAAAAACAAAGACAGCTTTGTAACAAATGCCATCTAAAAGACTAAATTCACCGAGCCAGCCGAGAGGCTGTCTGTTGAGCCGGTTAGCCGGTTTGGTCAGTGCCCAATCCGAAGTCCCAAATCTCAAGCACCAAATTACAAATAAATCTCAAATTCCAATATCCAATGGCCCAAACATATTTGGAATTCTCTTTCTTAAGGAGAATTCTAAGGTTTGGAATTTTGAATTTCGGTCATTGTTATTTGTTTGTTATTTGGGTTTTGTGATTTGTAATTTCCATCAACTCCCGCCTCTCCATAGCACGAACGAGAACGAGTCAAGTTCTAATTCCTCAATCCCACATCCGCAATCTACTCGTGGTATTATAGTAAATGAGAATCAAAAGGGGGGGGTGATCAAATGGACGTGTGGAGAAAAATGGGAGTAACTATCATTTTCGGTATAGTAGCAATCATCGGTGGCGGGCTTTTCTGGGTCTTGTCCGAAGACTGGGCAGTGGTGTTCACTTTTCTGTCAGTTGTGGGCTTTTTTCTCCTGGCTTTCCTTTTCAACCCGGAGCAAATTGTTAATGAGATTGTTTTTGAGGAGGAATCAGGTAAAGAATCCAGTGGCCAGTAGCCAGTAGTCAGTAGCCAGTAGTTAAGGTTCAGGGTTCAGGGTTCAGGGTTCAGGGTTCAGCATACCTTACTCTATGCTCCATGCCCTATGCTCTATGCCTCTCTTCAATCCGCAATCCGCAATCCGAAATCCTTAGAGCTTTCCTCTCGCCTGACCCAACTTCATGGCGGCCTCAATCATGTTTCTCGGTACCTCTGGCTGTTCTGACTCAGGCTTGCGCACCATAGCAAGAGACTCAGTAGGGCAGGTGGTAATGCAAAGTCCGCAGCCAATGCAACGGTCCACATCCAGGGCTACCGTGTTGTCATCCAACTCCAGTGCTTCCATCTGGCAGCGGTCTACACAGTCTCCACAACCCTCACAGGTGTCGAGATTGACGGCAGCCACAAATGGTGAGGAGACCATGCTGGCGGGCTTGGGGTGACGTTTGATGTTTTTTAATACCTGGCAACAGCAGCCGCAACAAAGGCAGATGTTTACCGCCTTTTTGGCATTGCTCGGCTGCAGCACAAATCCGGCTTTTTCTGCCAGGTCAAGGATCTCGAGAGTTTCCTCGAGATCAATCAAGCGGCCCAATCCATTCCTCAGATAGTAGTCCGCCGCGGTTCCAAAGACCAGGCAGGTCTCCTCAGGCCTATCGCAGCCTTTTTCCACCATGGCGTGTTCCCGCCGGCATATGCAGGGAGCCACCACGAACTTGTTCTGAGCTCGCACCAGTTCCTCTGCCTGCTCATAGGGTAGCACCTCATGCTGGGGGGTCAGGCTGCGGCCCACAGGGATAGTACGTAGCTGAGGAACCTTCCAGGCCTCATGAAAGAGTGAGGGAAAGTACTCGTCCATGTCTTGGATAAGACCCAGGTCGAGATTATTGACACTGAATTCCCAGATTCCAACAATGTACTGGTTGGCTCTGTATTTCGGCAGCATACCGTCTCGCTGAATGCTGTAGATAAGTCCTTTTTTGGCCATTTTTTCAAGACGCTGAGCAGCCTCCTCTGGGTCAATCTCGGCCCGGCTGGCGATAACCTCAGCCTCTTCAGGAAACAGGGTCAGATGTAAGGCGAGTTCGGCATTCTCTGGGGTGAAAAGCCGCCGCAATATGCGGAGCTCTACGCCGCTCTCCGTGGACGGAAAGCCGGCCGGCAGATCGTCCAAATGCTGCGCTAACTTCCGATAAATATCCAGTGACATGAATTACTCCCATAAAGTTATTTCGGATTTCGGAATTCGGATTGCGGATTGAAAAAACTAAAATATAAATCAAGAATTCGATTCTAATTCCACAATCCGTATTTAGCAACCAAAGAATCCGGTAGCCAGTAGTGAGCGGCAAAAGGTAAGCAGTAAACGGTCGACTATTCTGTGGGAGCGGCTTTCCCCGTCCTGAGCTTGCCTGTCCTGAGCCTGTCGAAGGGTCGAAGGGTAGCCGCGATATACATCTTACAACAAATGACAGCGAAGCGTACTGACCCAATGACGCCGAAGGCAAATGATACGGAGTTCAATGAGAACGAAGCGCTCTAGGATTATACAGACTATCTTGCTGCGAAGGGACTCTCAATTCTTAACCGCTAGTCGCTGAACCTTTTTCGCGTAGTGCTTGGCGATTACACTGCGAAGACGCTTGCGGCCTACAGAGGAGACGTTTTTGAAGCGTACCACCATTCCCAACGGCACAACTTCCTGATTTTCATTTGGTTCTGAAAAGTGCAACATCATTACTTCGGCTTCCACTAGTAATGACTCACGTTTAGAAAGTTGAATTCTGATGGTGGTAGTCTCATGTTGACGTGGGGGCCGGCGACAGCGGATAAGTGCTCCGCGGCTATTTAGGAGTTGCGTTACCCCATCCAGAAACCCATCTGCCGTGAACACGGTAACCGGGTATCTGGCTACGATGCCCATGTCTCGATGCGTTTTTGTCTTCATTGGCGTATCCATAATGATACCGCCCAGGGGGGTGTGGTAACGGTCTGCTTTGACGCTCAAACAAGCTCAACCGGCGCCAACAAAGGGTCCACGCCTTCCACCCTCCCGAGGGGTGCGCTGTACTTATCTCTAGGCTGGATAATGAGTGCAACATTTATACCCGTTTCAGGTTACCCAATTCGGGCGCTCGGCAAGCCAGGAATGTACGGTTTCAGGCAGCCAGTCTTCCAATCCTTCGGCCAGATAGAATCGCGGCCGGAGAAGATCGTCATCTTCTGAGATCACACCGTCGGCTATGGCAATCCTTGCCAGAGCCGTATGAGGATAGATACGAATGCCCGTGGTTACTTTGACCACCTCCAGACCAAGGGAATCGGCAAATTGAAGGCTTTCTTCCACCGACTCTTTTGTTTCTCCTGGGCCTCCCAGCAACAGAAATCCCATCCGGTGGATGCCATGGTCTCCAAGTATCTCAGTAATTTGGCAAACCTCCTGGGAGTTGAACTGCTTATTCAGGGCCTGCAGGACCGGCTCGGAACCACTCTCGAACCCCAAGGAAACCTCCCTGCAACCGGCCTTCACCATCAACCTCACCAGCTCTTCGTCAACCTTCCACGGGTAGAGAATGCACCGCCAGGTAATATCCAGCTCTGCCGCTGCGAGCTGTTGGCAGAGTTCGGTGGCATAGGAAACAGGGAGGTTGAAGGTGTTGTCAACGAAAAAGAAACGATCAAAGCCTTTCTGGGCTTGCCGTGCAATCTCTTCCACCACCAGAGCAGGGTCGCGTTTTCTTATAATTTCGCCCTCTATGGTTGAGGTGGAGCAATAACTGCAGTTCATGGGGCAGCCGCGTCTGGTCTGGAAGGGCAGCAAAAATTCCGCGTCTTCAGTGATAGAGGAAGCTGACCAGAGGTGGTCTTCCGGGAAAGGGAATGCGTCCAGATTTTTCGCAAAAGCTCTTTTAGCTTGAAGGCCACGGCCCGGGAGATAAAGGCCTGGCGTGTCTGAAAGGTCATGGTTTTGCTGGATCTTGTCCAGAAGGGTAGGGAAGGCCACTTCCCCTTCTCCCTGGATCCCCATATCCGCTCCCAGGTACTCCAAGGCTGACTCAGGGTACATGCTGTAACCAGCGCCACCCAGCACTATAGGGGCATTTGAGAAACTCCGACAGCTGGCTATCACTTTTTTTACCTGTTCCAACAGGAAATTGGGATTGTCCATGACCTGGTCGTCGATGTTTCTCACAGAGATGCCCACGACATCAGGGCTGCGCTCTTCCATTGCCTCCTTGATAACCTCCTGGACATCATCTTGGGCCATGAGATCAAGGTATGCCACTTCGTGTCCAGCTTTGCGTGTAGCCGCAGCCACGCAGGCTAAACCGAGGGGTAGGGTCGGCATGTTGATCTGTTCCGTATTTGCAGATATGAGCAGAACCTTCATGGTGTCCTCAAAGACAGTGGTTATTTTTTTAGTATCTCATACTGGATTATACCCAAGTCCACAACCAAAGAAAGCAGGAGCCAAAAGTAGGCGGTGAGCAGTAAACAGTGAGCGGTAATTGTAGAAACCGTAGAAGGCGTAGAAGTCGTCTACCACAGAGGTCAGAAGTCGGAGATCAGAGATCAGCTTTACCCTGACTTCTGACGTCTGATCTCTGACCTCTGGTTTCTGATTTCTGCTTCCAACCTCAAGCGCAGCGCTCCTCTAACCTCCAACGGCTTAGCCCCATGCCCTATACTCACCCTTGACACCTCACCTGAACGACAGTACGCTGACCTGAACGATTTAACTAATTTTCTAATTCTCTAATTTTCTAATTTTCTAATCAACGAATCGAGGTGCAGCCATGCAGATTCCCGGACGAGAAAGAGAGTACCGAAATATTTACCTGTTCCTGAGCCTGATATTTGCATTGAGTCTTGTCAGTTGTGCCGCCTCTAAAACCTATTGGCTCAATCTCCGAGCTGACTCTACTGTCCAGAAGAGTCCGACGACCAAACTGACCATAGGAGTTGTTCCATTTCAAGATAACCGGCCCCCTTCGGCGAGAATAGGGCAGCGGGTCCTCAGCAATGGCAAAGAGGAGCCGATTCGGCTGAAATCTTCATTCCCCACTCAAGATATAACTTCCATCTTCCTCCAGCTCTTGAAGGCGCGGAACATACGCACTGTTGAACTCACCGGCTGGGAGGTAGCTCCTGGCAACCTCAAGGACCTTCCTGAAGAGGTCGACATCGCCATAGCAGTTTACGTTGATGCTCTGGAGGTGAAAGCCAGCTCCTACACCTTTAAAACTGAAATACGCTACCTGGTGAAACTTTCGGCCAAAGTGGGGTTTAAAGCGCAAGGAAAGGTCTCGACCAAGACGGTTGAGGATCGTCCTGAGGAGAGTGTCATGCGCTTTAAGCGCGAGGAAGTAGAGAAAACCCTCAATGAGGCCCTGACTTCTGCTCTTGGACGATTGATTGATGCGGCCATATCATCTGCAGGATAAAAATAGTAAGTGGTAAGCCGTAAGGCGTAAACGGTGAATGGTTAACGATAATCGGTAAACAGTCAGCTGTTCTGTGGGAGCGGCTTTCCCCATCCTGAGCTTGCCTGCCCTGAGCCTGCCTGCCCTGAGCCTGTCGAAGGGTCGAAGGGTCGAAGGATGTGCCTTGCGCCTCTTCTCAATCCTCAATCCGCAATCCGAAATTCGAAATCTTCTTTACCACCGGCGCTATCTCTCTCCACATTTGCACGAGGCAATAGGCTAGAATGATTCCGAGATACCCGTGAAATGCGTCCATAAAGTCAGGTACTCGGCCTGGCAGGAAGAACTGTACAATTTCTGTTAAGGCTGGAATTGTAAGTACCAGAGCAATCAGGCTGCTCCGTTTGAGTGGGAAAACCATGATGGAGATAATAAACAGTACGGACAAATGATAGAATGCGTCTGTCTGAAAAGCCATCGGAACCAATACCTTCCGGGGGGGTGGAATGTCCAATGAGAGTTGGTCAGGAGAAAATACTACCTCCCAGATTTAACAAAAATCTGATGAGAGGTAAAGACAATAAATGGTAAGCAGTAAACGGTGAACGGTGAACGGTAAACAATGCACCTGTTTGACTAATTTTCTAATTCCCTAATTCTCTAATAAACCTATCCTGTCCTCTGGTCTCTGACTTCTGATCTCTGACCTGCGACTTCTTTCCCTTTGCCCCAAGCTCTATGCCCTATGCTCCATGCCTCCCCAAATCCGCAATCCGAAATCCCCAATGAAAAAAACGGCACTTTTCTTGCTAATTAGATCTTATCCAGAACTACTCGGGTAATCATGAGCATTTTTTAGGTTAGGTTAGGGTAATGTCATGAGCAAAAAGGAAGGTTTCTTCAGAGGTATCCTCGATAGCCTCCAGGATGGCGTCTATTTTGTAGACATGAACAGGAGGATAACATACTGGAACAAGGGTGCAGAGAGGATTACCGGCTATGAGAGTTCTGAAGCGCTGGGCATAAGCTGCTCTGACAATCTGCTGGTGCATATCGACGACAAAGGCGTTAATCTCTGTAAAGCAGGGTGTCCCCTGGCCCAGACTCTCATGGATGGCCTCGAGCGTGAGACTGAGGCCTATCTTCAACACAAGGACGGCTACCGGTTGCCCGTTATCATTCGTGTGTCTCCGCTACGAGATTCGAGTGGTCGTATTGTAGGCGCTGTTGAAACCTTCAGCGACAACTCGTCAAAGGCAGCACTTCTTCAGACAATCGACCAACTCCAAAAGGAGTCCCTGGTGGACCAGCTAACTGGATTGGCGAACAGGCGCTGCATAGACATGAAGCTGCAGTCGAGAATTGATGAAATGAAACGATACGGCTGGCCATGTGGGGTACTTTTTCTCGATATAGACAACTTCAAAATCGTCAACGATACCTACGGGCACAATGTCGGAGACGGAGTATTGATGATGGTCGCCCGCACACTTTCGAACAACCTGAGAGCTCACGATCTTCTGGGGCGCTATGGCGGAGAGGAGTTCGTTGCAATCATCACACATGTAGATATGGCTCAATTACATACGTTCGCAGACAGGCTGCGCTTACTTGTGGAGAATTCTAGTCACGATACTGATTACGGCACGATTCAGGTTACTGTATCTATAGGAGCCACGGTGGTGCGGCCCGATGATACAGTCGAGGCGGCGATAACAAGGGCGGATCTGTTTATGTACAATAGCAAGGTTAGCGGTCGTAATCGAGTATCCCTAGACACAATGTTGGAACAAAATGGCCAGGATTTAGTCAGAAAAGGTTGGTCAGCTAGCGGCCCCGTAAGTGAAATGATAGCTGCCAGTAGAATAAAATTTCAAAGTTTGGGAAGAATTGAGCCTGCGCGATTGCCCAAAAAGCCGAGACCCAGGAAGAAATAGATAATTCTAAGATTCGTCAATATCTCAAACATTTCCAAATCCCAAATCTCAAGCACCAAATCTCAGGGTTTCAGGTGTCGGGTGTCAGGTGTCAGGGGAAAGAAACACAAAAGCTGAAACCTGAGCACTGAAACCTCAATTCTGGATTTTGACTCCATGCTCCTTACTCCATGCTCTATGCTCCATGCCCATAGTAGTTTTTTGCATTGACTTTAGATTGGTCCTCGGTTCCATTTTAATAATTGAGGTTTTATGTGCTGCGCACGAAATGATTCGTTTAAACCTCCAACTGTATAGCCCAATAATGAGACTCCAAGTGAGGACCCCATGATTGATGAAGGAACCGTAGAAAAATTCAAGGCGAGCCTGGGTGGTGAGCTTATCCAACCCAACGATGCGGGCTACGATGACGCTCGTAAGGTATGGAATGCAATGATAGATAAGAGACCCGCTCTCATCGCCCGCTGTAGTGGAACTGCCGACGTCATCACCGCGGTCAACTTCGCCCGCGAGCACGACCTACTCCTTTCGGTTCGAGGCGGCGGCCACAACATCGCCGGAAGCGCTCTCTGTGATGACGGACTAACGATTGACCTATCAGGAATGAAGGGCCTCCACGTCGATCTGAGGACCCGCACGGTGCGCGCTCAGCCGGGCTGCAGGCTGGGCGACCTCGACCGAGAAACCCAGATTTTCGGGCTGGCGGTGCCCGCAGGCATCGTCACCGACACCGGGATTGCCGGACTGACCCTGGGCGGGGGCTTTGGCTACCTCACGCGCAGATACGGCTACACCTGCGACAACCTGCTCTCCGCCGATGTGGTGACCGCCGACGGCTCTTTCCTCAAAGCGAGCGAAAAAGAAAATTCTGACCTCTTCTGGGGCCTACGAGGAGGTGGGGGTAACTTCGGCATCGTCACTTCCTTCGAGTACCAGGCCTATCCGGTCGGACCGCAGGTCACGGCTGGGATGGTGATCCACCCCATGGCAAAGGCTCGCGAGGTGGTGGGGTTCTTTCGCGAGTTCTCCGCCACCGCTCCCGAAGAGCTTTGCTGTGTTCTAATCTTACGTATGGCCCCACCTGCACCGTTTTTGCCGGAAGAGGTACATGGCAAGCCCATCGTGGCGATCGCGGTGTGCCACTCCGGGAGTATCGAAGACGGAGAGCGAGCCGTGCGGCCCTTGAAGGAGTTCGGGAATCCGGTGGCGGACATCATCACGCCCAAGCCGTTTGCGGTTCACCAGACTTTGTTCGACGTCGCCATGGCCCCGGGACGCCACTACTACTGGAAATCACACTATCTGCCGGAGTTCTCGGGGGCTGCTGGCAACCTTCTCATGGGTCATGCTGCGAAGATCAGCTCGCCCCACTCGTCGATCTTGGTCTTTCAGCTAGGTGGTGCGCTGGCACGCTTCGGCGAGACCGACACGCCGGCAGGAAATCGAGACGCCGCCTATGTGCTGAACGTCGCCGCCTCCTGGGAGGACCCTACGCACACCGACGAACAGATCGCATGGGCGCGGGGATGCTGGTCGGATATGCAGCAGTTCTCCACCGGCGGCGTCAACGTGAACTTTCTGACCGGGGAGGAAGGAGACGAGCGGGTTCGTGCCGCCTACGGCGCCGCCAACTACGAACGCCTCGTGGAGCTCAAGAACAAGTACGACCCGCAGAACGTATTCCGACTGAACCAGAACATTCCACCAAGCGTTTGAGGTAGTAATTGGTAAGCGGTAAGCGGTAAGCGGTAAGCAGTGAGCGGTAAATCGTAGAAACCGTAAATTAGTTAGTTAATTAGGTAAATAGGAAACCTTTCGACAGGCTCCCCGGGACTATGCCCGGGACAGGCAGGGCAGGCAGGCTCAGGACGCTTCGCGCAGTAAGCCCTTCGACAGGCTCAGGACGCTTCGCGCGGTAAACAATGAATCTGTTTGACTAATTTTCTAATTCTCTAATTCCCAAATCCGCAATCCTAAATCTACAATCTACAATCTAAAATCTTCCTCTACCTCTTACAACAAATGACAGCGAAGCGTCTTGACCTAATGACGGCGCAGCCACATGACGCGAAGCTCGATGAGAGCTGAGCACTGCTGCCCTCTGTCGTCTGTCCTCTGTCGTCTTTCCCTATGCCCTCCGCTCTATGCCTTCTGCAATCCGCATTCTGCAATCCGCAATCCGCAATTCACTCTCTGCCCTCTGCCTTCTGTCGTCTTTCCCCGTCTCGCCTGACCTGAGCGAGTCTAAGGATGGAATTGCGTACGCTTGACACACAACCATCCTCTGTGCCACATTCTTCCTGGCGGACGCGGGTTTTTTCTCACTTTTGAATTCAGCCGAAGAGAGTCTGTAACTGTTGCTGCACAGAGGGCCATCATGAAGAGGCTTTTTTCGATTCTGGTCATAGTATGCATTATCCCCTTATTTGTAGGATGTTCCTCCTACAGCATCAAGAAATTCCTGGGTTATAGAGATTACGTTGGCCCAGACCGGGTACTTGTAGTGCTTTTGCCCCCAATAGGTGGGATAGGTTCACATTATGAGACAAACGGCTTTATAGAGGCAGTGAGGGAAAAAGGATTTGAGGCGGATTTAAAAATACTTGATGTGAACCCGGTTCTCTATTTCAGGGGCAGAATTATCGAGTTAGTGAAAACTGAGTTGGTTGAGCCGGCAAAGGCCTCCGGTTATGAGAAAATCATCCTTGTTGGTACTTCCTTGGGCGGACACGGTGCACTACTTTACATTACGAAATATTCGGAAGACGTCGATGGTGTGGTTGTGCTTGCCCCTTTTCTTGGGGGCGGCCGTGTTGCCGAGGCGATCAAAGAGGCGGGGAGCCTCGGGAAATGGGAAGGTTGCCCTAATTTTGAATGGGACTACGCCTGTAACATGTGGAAGCTATTGAAAGCTTGTGTGTCAGATCCACACACGCAAAGCGCCATTATTCTCGGTTACGGAACAGAGGATGGATTCGCCCAGCAGAACAGCCTCCTGGCTAAAGAGTTGCCGCCACAGAACGTATTCACAGTTGCCGGCGGACATGATTGGGTGACCTGGAAGCTTTTGTGGATAGAGGTGTTAGAGTACTTCCATGTCAACTGCTCACAGACTGCCGAGGAGACCTGCCGAATCGAAATAAAGAGAGTAATTGACTTGAAGCCTTGATAGCTGTTTGCCTCCTTGAGACCTACCAAAAATCTCCAATCTCCAATCTAAAATCTTCCCTCTGTCCTCTACCGATTACAACAAATGACAGCGCAGCGTCTTGACCTAATGGCGCCGAAGGCTAACTAGGGACCCGCTTGCGGGCCTGAGCGGAGAGCAGCGAGCGCGAAGAAATGACTTAAATCGCCCTGCGCCATGTGCCTGGGTTTATAGAAACGCAATAAAACGAAAACGTTCCTCTTTTCTGGGCATCGAACTAAAAGTCGTAGGCAATACCAAGGGCAGTTACGTAGTTAGTAGACTCATAAAAATTGATATTTGAGTTCGACACAAAAAAGGCATTAAACCAGTCTATCCTGATTTTTTTCAATCCAAACGGATCTTTGTAACCAAGGATTGCGAACAGTCCTACATTGTAATCCCGGCGAGTTTTATCGAATACTGGATGACTATCATCATACCATTCACCCTTGACAACCGCATTGACGAATGCCTGAAATCGATCCCCAAAATATGACAAAGACAATTGCGCGGCCAGAGCGTGAAAGCTGTTTGCATTTCCTTTGGCATCTTCGCGGGTATACCTGAGAATTGGCTTCAAACGCATCTGGGGCATCAACTCAAATGAATATTCAGCCGATAAGCGGTGAGAGTTGGAATCTCGCCTAAGGTCGTCTAAATCCTCTGGAGTAAGTGAACTACCTGGCTGTGATAGCAAAAATGTGCCGCTTTTTTCATCATCGATCTTTCGCCGTATCCATCTATATTTTAAGTTTGCACCAGATCCCCGGATCTTCTCGGCAGCCAGCTTAACACCATAGGAGGTGATATCAGTCTTCTTGCGATTTTGACCGACAACAAATGGATCCTCCCAGGTCTCCTCATTAAACGGGGTAATGGGTATGGCCGCAGCACGTAAACGAGTGCCATCCGACAAATCGTGACTTACTCCTGCTTCAACTTGGAACTGACCTTGTACTGCATTTTCCGGTAGCACACCTAAAAAGAATTGAGTACGTATATCAGCGAACGTATAAGCAATTAGTCCAAGTGGCAGTGGCCTGACTTTATCAACACGCTCGCCGGACTTGTCCAAAGAATCCGTTTTCTTGTTTTCACTGTCGGTGTTTAATTGCGAATTGGTGTTTATGTATGCCCCAAGTAATTCGATGTATCCAGAAAAACCAGATTCTTGAGGTAAAGGCTTTTGAGCCTCTACAAGTCTGGCGGTAAAGAAACAACATGCCGTAACAATTATGAATAGGCAGTGTGAGGTGAATTTTATAATTCTTTTATTCAACTTTATTCTTTTCGCAAAAGTGGATTATGCTTTGGATTATACGTTGAGATTTTTTTCTGCGATTTTTTAATACGACAATTTTATATTGTTTAATTAGTAAGTTGTCAATGTAGCATTCAAAATCTATGCGAACCGTATTGCTTAATTGGCAGTGTAGATACTTTAATCCACACCTGCCTCTTGAGATCCATCTACTACATGCAAGTATTGACCTTTTGGCGCCACTGCCGATTGAAAAATCTACAATCTCCCTCTACCTCTTACAACTAATGACAGCGCAGCGTAGTGACCCAATGACGCCGCAGGCATATGACGTGAAGCTCTGGTGCCCAGTGCCTAGTTCCTCCTGCCCTCTGTCGTCTGTCCTCTTCCCTCCTTGCCGCGCCGTAGCCTTGGCGAAGGCGGGTGCCTCCAACCTCAAGCGAAGCGCTCCTCCAACCTCCAACCGCGAAGCGCCATGCCAAACCTTGACACCCCCCCTGAACCAGAGTAGGCTTGCTCAAAAGGCGCACCCTGCCAGATAAGGTTTGTCTGATCAAGAATAATCCAACATAGATTCTATTGGACCTCAAATACTCTTGAGGAGCCTTTTTGGCACCTCAAGTTTGAGATCACAATTTGTGATCTCCAATATTGATTTGGCATAGATGGTCGCAAATTGCGACTACATTTGAGCGAGAATGACCGCTATCTTCAGGTTTTTGATTGTGGTTATATATCAGGAGATTACAAACTTGAGGTCACAAGCTGTGACCTCAAGTTCCCCTCAATTTGGTGGGAGAGGATAAAGGGGAGGGGGAAATATCTTAAAGAGAGGGGCACCATGGGTGACAAGAAAGCACTCGTTCCAGCGGAGGTAATTGTCAGGAAGATTCTGTTCTTGCGCGGAGAAAAGGTTTTACTCGACCGGGATCTGGCTGAGCTATATGGCGTGGAAACACGCGTGCTCAATCAGGCTGTCAGCAGGAACAAGAAACGATTTCCAGAAGACTTTATGTTTACCTTGGCACGAGAAGAGATAAAGAGGATATCACAATCTGTGACATCCTCGAAGATCAAGTATTCAAAACGTGTTACTGCCTTCACCGAACAAGGTGTTGCAATGCTGTCCTCTGTGTTGAATAGCGATCGCGCCATCGAGGTGAACATTGCAATCATGCGAGCTTTTGTCCAGCTGAGAAAGATGATCGCATCCAATGAGGAACTGGCGCGCAAGCTTGATGAGTTAGAAGAGAAGTATGATGAGCAATTTAGGATTGTCTTTGAGGCAATTCGCGCTCTCATTGAACACGACGAAAAGCCACCAAAGAAAATCGGCTTCGAAACCTAGCTCTTCTTGGTTTCGCCAGTTAGGTCAGCTGAACCAGTTTGGCCGGTTGAGTCTGTTTCCAATCTGCATTTTTTCCTCAGTCCTACCCTATTTAGCTCTCGTCGTTGCATCAGTGCCATGCAGGACTTATCTTGAAACTCGCTTCGTAAGAACGTAAAGTTTTCGAGCAACTACACAAGCGTTTCGAGGAAAAAGCAGGAGTTTTTTAAATGTCCTATTTCTCAGCATACACCGCGTTGTCGCGTGCCAAGAAGGCCTCCATTATCATCGCCAGTCTGGTGTTCCTTTATTCAATTGCTGGGTTTCTTGTCGCCCCTGCTATCATCAAGTCCAAAGCTCCTGCAATCATAACCGAGCAGTTGGGCCGAAAGGCAACTGTGGAACAGGTCAGGTTCAACCCATTTGCTCTATCGCTGACGCTGAGGGGCTTCGAACTTGCTGACTTAGGTGGCGAGCGCTTCATTGGCTTTGAAGAGCTCTATGTAAATTTCCAACTTTCCTCCATGTTCCGCCGAGCCTTTACTTTCGCCGAGATCAGTTTGACAGCACCCGATGGCCTGGTGAAGGTGTTGCCAGACGGAAGTCTGAATTTTTCAGATCTTATTAGCAAATTGAATCAATCAGAACCCTCGCAGGCCCAGAGCAGCGAGTTGCCGTCGGTACAGATCTTTGAGCTGCGCATTGAACGAGGGCGGTTCACCTTTAAAGATCTGTCTTTACCCACGCCCTATGAAGAGACATTCTTTCCGATCCAGCTTACGTTGAATAACTTCAGCACCCGTAAGGAGAGGCAGAGTCCCTATAGTTTCACTGCATCCATGGGTGAAGCCGCGGTTATCAGCTGGGAGGGAGACCTCTCGATGAACCCCTTGGGCTCGCAAGGGCGTCTGGCGATCAACAAAGTAGATATGCCCAGCTTGTGGGAATACATTCAGGACTACGTGAACTTCGAAGTGGTCAAAGGGACAGTAGACCTGTCTGGCCGTTACCAGGTGGCTCAAAAAGGCGACGCTTTTGCTCTTGAACTGACAGAAGGAGAGCTGCACCTCGGTGAATTAATAGTGGCCGCAAAAGACAGCGAAGCCATGGTTCTATCGGTGCCTTCCCTGTCAGTCCGCGGTACGGAGGTAGATCTAAAGGACAAACAGATCGTTGTTGCATCGGTTACCTCCGAGGGAGCAAGGGTGAACGGCTGGCTCGAGCCCGATGGCAAGTTCATGTCCGAGACAGTATTTGCCCTGACAGGTCTTGAGGAGAGGTTCGCTCAAGTATTGGGCGGTTCTGATGAACCAGAAGTGGATGCCCAGCCGTGGACCATCAATATTCTTGAAGTGAATCTGGAAAACTACGCAGCAAACTTCGAGGACCAAACCCTGGCAACACCGAAGCGCATCGCTCTCGATTCCATCAAGCTTGATCTGAAGAATGTGAGCAATCAAAAGGATTCACAGGCAGAAATTACCGCTGCTCTCACAATCAATCAAACCGGAACAGCTCAGGTTGAGGGGTTCTTTGGAATGAATCCGCTGTCCACCGATATTGCTCTGAAGATAGCCCGAAGTCCTGTTAAACCTATGCAACCATATGTGGATGCTGTTGCCCCGGTTGAACTGGCGAGTGGCACAATAAATCTCGAGGGCAGGGTAAAGTATCGAGCTCTGAGTGGTGCTGGACCAAAAGTTCGCTTTAAAGGTGGGGCCAGCGTCGAAAACCTCGAGACTGTGGATCGCAGGAATTCAGAGGTTCTTTATTCCTTGAAATCATTTGCCGTTCAAGGGCTGGCACTTGATGTTGGTCCGAATGCGCTGAGCATATCTGAAGTTTCTCTAAGCGAACCTAACTTCAAGGTCGCTATCAGCCCTGATGGCGAGATTAATGTGGTAACCATTCTCACTGTGAAGGATGAAACATCCAAGCAAGGTGAGACCGGAAAAAAGGTGGAGTCGCTCTTGGATAAGGTGGTCAAATATATCACCTTCAATCTCCAGGGCGCGATGCCGATCAGTATCGATACTGTACGTGTTGAAAATGGAGCTCTTGATTTTTCCGACCTTTTAATCAAGCCGAAGTTCGCCGCAGACGCTAAGAATCTCCGAGGGAGCGTCAAAGGGTTGTCCTCCAAGCCTTCGACACGGGCAGATGTCTTGCTGGAGGGAGAAGTGAATAAGTACGCACCCGTGAAAATATCCGGTCAAATAAATCCTCTGAGCGCAGAGAAGTATGCTGATCTGACCATGTCATTCAAGAACTTTGATCTCACCAGCACGTCCCCCTATGCAGGCAAGTTTGCCGGTTACACTGTGGAGAAGGGCAAGTTGTCGGTGGAACTCAAATACAAGGTGTCAGGAAATGATTTTTCTGGTGAAAATAAGATTGTTGTCAAACAACTCACACTTGGTGAGCGCGTGGATAGCCCTGATGCCACGGAACTGCCGGTTAGCCTTGCGGTAGCATTGCTCAAGGATCCCAATGGCGATATTGAGCTCGATGTACCAGTGAGAGGCGACACTGATGACCCCCATTTCGACTTTGGCAAGGTTGTGGCGAGCACCTTGAGCAATGCGATCACCAGGGTGGTGAGTTCTCCTTTCACTATCCTTGGTAGTCTGGTGGGAGCAAGTGGTGAGAATCTAAATAATATAGAGTTTGAATTCGGCAGCGCAACGCTTGCCCCAGAGCAGATGGAAAAACTTGATAAACTGGCAGAGGCACTTTCCGACCGTCCCGCGCTTCTGCTCAAAATCGAAGGTACTGCAGACAAGAAGAAAGATGGGAAAGCTCTGACTGAGACTGAGCTGCGAGCTCATCTCAAACGTGAAAAGCGGCAGCATTTGCGACGAGCCGGAGAGCCGGTGCCTGCCGATGCCGAAAAGATTTCGCTGTCGAGTGCAGACTACCAACGTTATATAAAAAAGCTTTACGTAGCGACATTTAAAGAAGAACCAGAAACCCTGTTATCCGCGGAATCCAAAACTTCCAGCAACAATGCATCATCCATTGACTCTGATCCTGTGGTGGCTGCCGCCAAAGAACGACTGATGGAAAGCATGGCGGTTGATGAAACCGAGCTGGAGGCTCTGGCCCAAAAA
>Ga0210109_1000079_pt1 | contig 17168 bp, 21 predicted proteins | sample China_Bullhead_C_FD_184857 | JGI IMG/M metagenome (GOLD analysis project Ga0210109, IMG submission 184857) | Wetland microbial communities from San Francisco Bay, California, USA, that impact long-term carbon sequestration -... | ecosystem: Environmental > Aquatic > Marine > Wetlands ...
TGTGGGGTGGATCTCTTCTGGATGCATGAGAAGCACGGCTGTCGGGGAGCAGATTCGATGAAAAAAGGGAAATTGAAAGCAATCCTATCAAAGATACCATTTGTGATCCTTCCCCTTCTTTTAGGAGCTCTGTACTTGTCAACGCATGAAATTGGTTCATCCGCTGTCCTAAAAGAAGCCGAAAAAATCTATATCGTTGATAGGACCGGCGAGCGTTGGGATGTGACCCAGGCCGTGTCCCTTGGTTTTAATCCAGAAGGGTTTCAGTTTGGTCTCGGCAGAAACGCCTTCACTACGCTTGACGACTCGTTTTTGACGAATGATACCAGCAATATTTCAAAAAACGCGCGGGTTATAGGTGTTACGGATGGCTCCACTGCCAAGGCATATACCATCAGCCGACTTTTGGGCCATGAGATTTCAAACAGCTCAATAGGTTCCGAGTCGGTGGCTGTGAGTTATTGACCCCTGGTAAACCTGGCGGCTGTGTACAGTCGCGAGATCGATGGTCAGACCTTGACCCTCGTTCCATCCGGTTGGACCTACGAGTCCACCTTCGTTCTCTACGACAGGGAGACTGGAACTTTATGGTATCCCTACAAAAATGGGCTCCTGGCGATCCAGGGGAAATACTTTGAAAAGATACTCCCGGAGGTCCCTCACGAGGTGACCAAATGGAAGAAATGGGTAACACGACATCCCACTACCAAAGTATTGAAGTGAGCAGGTGAATCCTTCGTCTAACATATTTCGTAACCTCCCCCAACCTCAACCTCCCTCTCCCCAACTGGAGGTGGTCAAGGGATTTTCCTTTGGCCACCTCCAGCCTAATTTGTTCCCGGATGGACCCCAATTTGTTCCACAAGGAACATATCTGTTGTAAATCCGAAATCGGAATAGCGAAATCCGAAACAAATTCGAATTACTAAAATCCAAATGACCGAAACAACAAACAACTCTTGCCGAGAAGTCACGTTTTGAACATTTGAGAATTCGAAACTGGGGACCCGCCCGCAGGGTGGGGAGTCCGAAGGACCAATTTTGTATTTGTTTCGTGCTTCGGGTTTCGTATTTCGAGTTTGAGTGCGAAGCACTCTTCCGTGTCTCAGTGGTTACCAAATAAAGGTGCATATCGAAATCTAGTATCCACAGTATGCTGAGCTAAAGGCATCGGAGGGTGAGCAGATTTCTCTTGACAAGCACATTTGCCTGAATTATATTTCGATATATGTCGAACTATCGAGATGATCAAATCAAGCACTTTGCTGATGTATTCAAGGCGTTGTCAAACCACAATCGGCTTCGTATGTTCCTCCACCTCGTTACTTGTTGCGTGCCCGGAACCGTTGGTAGCTTTGATGCTGAAACCGGTGTCAGCGCCTGTGTAGGTGACCTGGGCCGGGATCTTGAGATCGTACCTTCTACGGTGTCACATCATATCAAGGAACTCCATCGAGCCGGTCTCATTCGGATGGAAAGGCGCGGTCAAAAAATCGAATGCTGGGTAGACCCTGTAATACTTCGGGGCTTGGCGCGGTTTTTTCAGGAACCCTTAAAATAGCAATTTTATTAGACTATTTAATTCGATATTATTCGAAGCATCGAACATTTTGGAGGGTAGAGATGGATAAAAAACATCCAGATGAAATTCGAACGGTTGTCCGGAAGAAATATGGCGAAGTTGCAAAGAGTGATTCTTCTGGGTGCTGCACTCCCGTATCATCTTGCTGCGTCGAATCTGCCACTCCCCTGGACAATCTTGGTACGCTCACTGGGTATTCCCAAGAGGAGCTTAGTGTTGCTCCTGAAGGCTCTAATATGGGGCTTGGTTGCGGCAATCCCCAAGCCATCGCTGCCCTGAAGCCTGGCGAAACTGTTCTAGACCTTGGCAGCGGTGGTGGGTTCGACTGTTTTCTGGCAGCCAGACAGGTCGGGAAAACCGGACAGGTCATCGGAGTGGATATGACCGCAGACATGATCGCCAAGGCCAGGGAGAATGCTCGGAAAGGTGATTATTCGAACGTCGAATTCAGGCTGGGCGAAATCGAGCATCTACCTGTGGCCGATGCCAGTGTTGATGTGATTATTTCCAACTGCGTCATCAACCTATCACCCGAAAAACTCGATGTCTTTCGTGAGGTATATCGAATACTTAAGCCTGGCGGCAGGCTTGCGATCTCAGATGTGGTGGCAACGGCACCTTTGCCTCCAGAACTGAAAAACGATCTGGATCTCCTCTCTGCATGCGTGTCTGGTGCCGCCACTGTGGTCGAGATCACGGCAATGCTTCAGGAAGCCGGATTTCAGGACATTCAGATTCAGACCAGGGATGAAAGCCGCGAGCTTATCAGGGAATGGGTCCCCGGAAAAGACGTCCAAGACTATATAGTTTCTGCGAACATCGAAGCCGTAAAACCCAGAGAGTAACCGGTCCGCGCTGATCACCACTTGAATTTACCCATTTTCTGCCGTACCACTTTTGGGTAACTTTTACCCATTCTTGGTACGGCAAATTTTGGGTAATTGTTGCTTGGGTAAAAACAATGTCTTTGAATAAACACAACGTTCTATCTCGTCAGCTCGCTCCATCGGAAAACCAGTGCCTGGTGTTCAGACAGAACTTGACCAACATCAGCATTACCGGCACCTCTATAAGAACACCCACCACCGTAGCCAGCGCTGCTCCGGAGGAAAGACCGAAGAGCATAGTGGAGGTGGCAATGGCCACTTCAAAATGATTGGAGGCCCCGATCATGGCCGATGGCGCCGCGTCTTCATAACTGAGTTTAAGCACCCTGGAAAGACCATACGCCAACCAGAAGATCAAATTGGTCTGGATGAAAAGAGGAATAGCAATCCAAAGGATGGTAAGTGGATTGGCAACAATCACTTCGCCTTTAAAGGAAAAAAGCAAAACCAGCGTAACCAGCAGCGCGATAATGGTGACGGGAGTAAGTACGTGGAGAAACTTCTCTTTAAACCATTCCTCTCCTCGAGCTTGGATGATCAACTTTCGGGAGATGTAACCCGCCACCAGGGGGAGAGCCACGTAAATGCCGATAGAAAGCACCAGGGCTTGCCAGGGAACCGGAAGTCGTCCCACCCCCAGGAGAAAACCGCCAAGTGGTCCAAAGAGAAAAAGCATGGTGAGGGAATTGATGGCCACCATAACCAAAGTATGCCCGTCATTTCCCCGGGCGAGAAACCCCCAGACCAGAACCATGGCCGTACAGGGGGCAATCCCCAAAAGGATGCAACCCGCAAGATAGCTCCGCCAGAGGGGCACCTGCAAGGTCTTGATGCCGTTGACCAAAACCACCTTGCCGACACCGTGGGTTGCCCCTACTGGCAAGTTCAGCCCCAAGGGCATCTTCACATAGTCCATCTCCTCGGGCCCGATGAACCCATAGAACAGAGTGCCGAGGAAAAAAACGGAAATTGCATACATGGTGAAGGGTTTGATCGCCCAGTTGACAAAGAGAGTGAGGGCAACAGGCTTGGCGTTTTTGCCGGCCTTGATCACTTCGCCAAAGTCTATCTTTACCATGATGGGATACATCATGAAGAAGAGGCAGACTGCGATGGGGATGGAGACAACGGGCGCCTCACCAACGTAGATGGCCATTCCGTCAAGATATTTGGCGAACCCTGGGGCCACTTTCCCAAGGAAAATGCCACCAACAATACAGAGGATCACCCAGACAGAGAGATATTTCTCAAACAGGCTCAATCCCTTTGCAGGTTGTACGGTAACGATAGCTTCTGTTGTCATCTTTGAACCTCCTCATGCCTTTGCTGGAGGAATTCGGGCAATGTTCAGATGCACGCCCAGATTTCATTACTCACCCGACGGTAGGACCTCATGGCTTTGCGTGTATTGTGGCCACTCGCTGTCCGCCGCGAGGTTTATCCGCATCGTTATAATTCTATATAGCGATATAATAAGCGAATATTACTTCTTGCAAACTTCTTCGCGCTTGATTGAAGGGAGTATTTCCACCAAATGGACAATCTCTAGATCGTCGTCGAGCCAGTGCTTCAGATTTCCCAGAAGGCTCGCGACGTAAGGACTGCTGCTCCCATCCGTGAGGTGATAATTAACCCACAAACCTTCTTTCTCGTGCCTCAGCAAGCCGGCATCCTCAAGCACTCGCAGGTGCTTGGACACAGTTGACTGGGCCAGGTCCAGGGCCGCCTGGATCTCGCAAACGCACATCACTCTATGCTGAAGCATTTTAACAATCTTCACTCTACTCGGGTCGGAGAGGGCCTTCATGACCTTGATGAGTTGCTTCACGATGCAATCCTCTGTATATTACGAAATGAGAATATAGATGATTTTGGAGATAGTGTCAATCAGCCCCAGGACCTTAGAAACAGTTCAGGCAAACAATAAGTCTTGTAAATATGCAACAGGGAAACTGCGGGGTGTAACCTTTTGCAGCTCCTTTCCGTCATACAGACAAAATAAACGGAAAGGAGGATTTAACCATGGAGGAAAAAACCAAGCTTCTCATCGCGCTGGGGGCAGCCACGGCTGCCAATTGTATCCCCTGCTTTGAGCATCTGTACTATGAGGCCGGGGTGGCTGGTTTAACATCAGAGGAAATTCAAGAAGTGGTGGATCTTGCCAGCAAGGTCAAGAGTGGAGCCCATATCGCCTTGAAAAACAGCATCAATGAGATGATGGGCTCAGAAGAAAAATATGACCTGCCTTGTTCTTCCCAATCAGGCGGCTCATGCTGATTATAACTTGAACGGTGTTTCTATGGACTTTTGGAAAATCTACGATCAGTACTATGACTCTGTCAGAAAATTTATCCTGGCCTATGTCAAGGATGAGTGGGTGGCAGATGACCTGATTCAGGAAACGTTTATCAAAGTTCAGAAGAATCTAAACAGCGTCAAAGATCCTGCCAAACTATCTTCCTGGGTATTCCGCATAGCATACAATCACTGCCACGATCACTATAGGCAGTCGAAGAGAGCCTCTCAAAATCAACGCAATATTCAGCAGGAGATAGTAAGCTTCAAGGAGGCTGTGGTCCAAAAAGAACTTGAACAGCAAGAAATGGGAGAATGTGTCCAGGACAAGATGGACCTCCTGCCGCCAGATTACCGCACGGTGCTCATACTATCGGACATCATGGCATTTAATCAAAAAGAAATTGCCGAGATATTGGACATCAGCGTCTCAAACGTCAAGGTGAGGGTGCATCGGGCACGAAAAAAATTTCGAACCATCCTGGAAGAACACTGCTCTTTTGAGGTGGATGAGAGAAGCGTGCTCGTTTGCGATCCCATAGAAGAATAACAACAAGGTGGCATAAAGGATTGCCACCTAAATTGACTCATATGAGGTAATACAGATGGCTGGATACGAAGCTTTCTGGGCGGACATTGGTTGGTGGTGGATATTTCCTATTGCCATGATAGTCCTGTGTGTTTTCATGATGCGAGGACGCACGGGCTGCATGACGGGCTGGTCCACCTACCGCAGAGCAACCACTACGCCTGCCATTGCTCCATCTGACTCGGCCAGGGAGATTTTAGACAAACGCTACGCACTTGGCGAAATCAACAAAGAGGAATACCAAGAGAAAAGAAGAGATATAGATCAGACTGACAGATAGAATCACCCTGTATCGCTTTTCTTTCTCTTGCACAAGAAGGTGTTCCATGTTGTTAACAGGGTACCGCAAAGAGATCTTTCGCCCGGAGTGCAACCCACAATTTCAATCCTTGCACTGTATTGCTCACCTCGACCAGGATGTAACTGAGGTGCTCCCCTATTTGAATGCAGTCCTTGGAGGCCACCAGTATTTAAAGGACCCTCCTGCATTGACTCTGAAGGTTCACGGCAAGCTCATCACCCTTCATCCTCGGGAGATCGCCGTCAATGCCCTCAAAGACGAGAAGGAGGCCGACAAAATTCTTGAATGGCTCAAGCGAGAGATCAACGAAACCTGGCTAAAGCGCGACACCATGGAGCCTAGCTTCGAGACCCCGGCTCAACCTCGCATCTTCGAAATCCTCAAGCTCCTGCCCAAAACCAACTGTGGTGAATGCGGCCAGCCTACCTGCATGGTCTTCGCCTCCTTGGCCGTCCAAGGGGTCAAGGGACCCGATGATTGCCCACCGTTGGATGTGCAAAACAAACAGAAGTTACAGTCATATCTCGAGCAATTTAGCTTCAATCTATAGTCTGGCCACAACCGCACAAACTATCTGCTTTTGAAAATCACCTTAAGAGGTTCCACACTTTCGCTTGGGTCCAGCTTTCTTTCATTTGAGATTACTCTTATCTTAACCCTGCCTTGTAACCTATTTTCATCCCATTTCGTCTTTATAGACAAAACAAACACTCATTGTGACGTGGCTTGAAAACACAGACAAAGAGGAAAAAAGGAGAAATCAAAATGGCCGACAAACGAAAAAACACTGGGGAAGAATTCTTTAACTGCTGCGAGGGTATGCCTTTTGCCGAGATGATGCAGAAGATGAGGGATCAGGAAAGTGGATGCTGCGATTTCGATTGCTCTGAGATGATGGCCCGGATGACGACCATGTGCTGCCAGCCAAAGGAGGAAAAGGAAGAGACTCCCGAGGAAGTAAAAGATTGTTACTGAAGGAGGTTTTCATTAACCGCGAAATGTCTTACTATATGAATAGGTGGCCGTCTAAATTAATTACCTCGTGAGCAAGAGATAATGTCATGAAAACAGTGCCAATCTACCTTTTCATATTACTTTGGCTGCTCGCCGCACCCGCCTATGGCGACAATGCCATCAAGTATTTCAACCTTGGAGTCAAAGGCTCCGCCACCCACAAGAAAATCGGATACTACACCAAGGCTTTGGAGCTGAATCCTGCCCTGGCGGCAGCCTATGAGAAGCGGGGTTTGCTCCACTATTACCAGGGAAATTACGACAAAGTAATTCAAGACTACGAGACATATCTTGATCTTGTCCCCGCCAAAGCTGATGCCTACCGGATGCTGGGCCTGGGCTACCTGAAGAGCCATAGGTACGAACGCGCCATCTATAATTTCACTCAAGCCATCAAAATTGATCCCCAACTTACCGGCGGTTACGCTTACCGAGCGGAGGCATACCGATTGAGCGGTAATGACAAAAAAGCCATCAGAGATGCCACCACGGCCACCAAGCTTAGAGGAGATCTAAGGGCCCAAGCAGATGCCTATAAGACAAGGGCTAAGATCTACCGCAGACTCGGTAGCGTGGAACTCGCTGTTGCCGACTCTAGAGCTGCCATGCGCATAGATCCCAGAGTCCCCCGCTTTTGGGGTCGAAGATACTTCTATAAATATGCCAGCCCTGAGGAGTTGAGTAAGGCAGGGCTCATTGCGCTCATAGCCATAGCGCTCATATTGATTTTCAAGTTGACCATCAAGCCTCCTCAGAAATAGGACTAACCCTAGCTTCAATACAGCATATGTTCCAAGTTGTCTAAATATGCAGAAATTTTCCTGCTTCCCACCTGGTTAGATCGCTCTTGGTTATGTTTCAACCAACAATGAAATCTTCAATAGGAAACACTATGAATCTAAGAATATTCAAATTTGGCATGAATCTGTGGCCGCCTTTTCTTGGTGCAGGGATAAAAGTCAAACACATAGCAGCTGACTTTAGAGAAGTGGTCGTTTCCCTGAAATTACGCTGGTATAACCGTAACTACGTGGGCACACACTTTGGTGGTAGTCTTGCCGCCATGACAGACCCCTTCTACATGCTTATGTTGATTCACATCCTGGGCAATGAATACACTGTATGGGACAAAACCAGCACCATTGATTTCATAGCCCCTGGCAGGGGAACTGTGACAGCTCGCTTTCGCTTGAACGATGACCAGATAGCAGAGATTAAGAATGAGACAGCAGACCGCAAAGCATATTTCCCTGCACTGTCAGCGGACATTGTCAATGAATCAGGCGAAGTTGTAGCTCGTGTTAACAAAAAACTCTACGTGCGTAAAAAGCAGAGTCAAATAGACGATGAGAAACGTTAGAACTATGCTCATAGATCAGGTCCTTCCCAGATATGACGAACGCGAATATCATCAGATTGAGCTAAGAGGAAAACCAACGCAGGTTTACGAATCGGTTCGAGCCCTCGATTTCTCTGATTCTTTTCTCATTCGCATCCTATTCAGGTTGCGTGGACTTCCTGCGACATTAAAGTCCGTTGACGACCTCCTTGAAGCGGGCTTTGTTCTTGTCGACGAACTGCCAGGTCAAGAGTTTGTTCTGGGTCTTATTGGTAAGTTTTGGGCGCCAACTGCAAAGCTTGAAAAGGTGAACGCTCTACGGTACCGGGAATTCAACCATAAGGGGTACGCTAAAGTTGCCTGGAATTTTGCGGTCAATAAGACTTCTCATGGTCTGGTGAAGGTTTCCACAGAAACTCGGATCATGTGTATGGATGACCGCAGTAGAAAGCGTTTCAGACTCTATTGGCGTTTGGTTGGTTTTTTCAGTGGTTTGATCCGGAGGGAAATGCTTCGTTGCCTAAAAGAGAGCACCAAACTCAGAGAAGGCTGATTTAGGGTATTCTTGACCTTAAGCACTGATGGATTTTCAAAAGAGAGCTGTGCTATAAGATATAGGCTGTAGTGCACGTGACTGTAAAGTGAGAAAGGCTTTCACCATGGAAATCAGAGTGACTAGATCTACTACTGTTGGCCAGAAGGTTCGACCGAAAGATTCTGAACTCGGATTTGGCAAGTACACCACCGATCATATGTTTCTCATGGACTATAGCCGACAGAAAGAGTGGCACGACGCCCGCATTGAACCCTACGGGAATCTGAGGCTCGATCCCACTGCCATGGTACTGCACTACAACCAAGAGGTGTTCGAGGGCCTTAAGGCCTATCACTTAGAGGACGGTGGAATCGGTCTGTTTCGACCTGAGAAGAATATTGAACGGCTGAATGGTTCCGCCAGAAGAATGGTCATGCCAGAGGTGGATCCAGACCTGGTTCTCAGGGCCATGAAAGAGCTAGTCTTGCTCGATCGTAAGTGGATCCCCAAATCTGCAGGTACTTCACTCTACATTAGACCCACAATGATCGCCACTGAGCCAGCTCTTGGGATAAGGCCTTCGGATCAATACTTGTTTTACATCATCCTTGGGCCGGTTGGCGCCTATTATCCTGAGGGGTTCAGCCCCACCAGAATTTACGTTTCCGATGCCTACGTGCGTGCCGCCAAAGGGGGTGTGGGCGAAGCGAAAACTTCCGGGAACTATGGAGCTACTCTTTATGTTTCCCAAGAAGCCATTGGGAAAGGCTATACCCAGGTCCTGTGGCTTGATGCCAAAGAACTCAAGTATGTGGAGGAGGTTGGCACCAGTAATATCTTCTTTCTCATAAATGACGAACTTGTAACCCCACCCCTCGGGGGAACGATCCTGCCAGGTGTCACCAGGGACTCGGTGCTGCAACTTGCCAGACATTGGGGTCTAAACGTTTCCGAACGTCCGATTTCTATTGAAGAGGTCGCCGAGGGGTGCAAAAACAACTCTTTGAAAGAGATGTTTGCCACCGGCACCGCAGCGGTAATTTCTCCTGTTGGTTTGATCTGCTACAAAGGAGAAGACCTCCAAATAGCGGATGGGAAGACGGGTGAATTGTCCCAAAAACTCTATGACGAACTCACGGGCATCCAGTACGGCCGCAGGGAAGATCTTTTTGGCTGGCGATTTCGCCTTGCTTGATTTATCTCTTGTTTCCGGTGGGACAATTGAGAACATGATCTGCCTTTAAACACTGAAAATTATCCCCCCAAATGTAAGTAAAGAATCCGGACCCAAAGGACCCGGCTTTGGGCTGCCCCCTGAGGGGGCTTCAATAGTCTTTCCCCTCTTGCGGCAGTCTGCTGGAGGGACTAAAAATTCCAAATCACAAATATCAAATATCAAACAAATAACAATGACCAAAATTCGAAATTCCAAACTTGTTTTGTGTTTTGGTCATTGAATATTGGAATTTGAGATTTGTTTGTAATTTGGTGCTTGGAGTTTGGGATTTCATAGACTCCAGTACTCCAAAACAGCTCTCAATCTTTACCGGCAGAGCCTTATGTGAAGCTATCATCGTCAGGGCTCGTCGGATTGGTTATGAACGCATGCGTTTGGACACGCTACCGTCTATGGAAACGGCCAGGGCATTGTATGCTTCTCTTGGATTCAAGGAAATAGAGCCGTATAGATACAACCCGATTGAGGGTGCACATTTCATGGAATTGGTGTTGTAACTCTTGGCAGCCGTAGGTCGGATCAATCCCGCTAGAGCGGGACTAGTGCAAGAACGATCCGACCCACGAATTTAGCATGGGAGGAAAAAAAGCGTCATGTCAGATTTTGATTCTTCGCAATGGGCAGACAGCGAATTTTCTCAGGAATATAGAAAGTATGCAAATGACTATCTCCCAGACCGTTTCAAACTGATAGAGATTGTCAAATCCTTTTTCAGACACTTTATTTATGAGGTCGATGCTCCCAGAGTCCTCGATCTGGGCTGTGGAGACGGTTTATTGATGCAGGAGTTGATGAAAAGCGATAATCGTATAAGAGCCACGCTGGTGGATGGCTTTTCAGAGATGCTCGAATCTGCAAAGAAACGTCTTGCCGACTTCCGTGACGTTCAGTTCGTTCAGGCCACTTTCCAGGATCTCTTAGTAGATGATCCTTTGCATACCAGTTTTGACTTCATCCTCTCGTCATTTGCTATTCATCACCTGGAGACACAGGAGAAGAAAGCGCTCTTCGAGTATATCTACCATCATCTGAGTGCGGATGGCTTTTTTCTCAATCTAGATGTTGTCCTTGCACCGTACCAGGACCTGGAGGAGTGGTACTTGTCTCTGTGGCGAGAGTGGATTAGTGCAAGCGTGGACAGTGCTAGGAAACCCGATTTGTTGCCCATACCGCAGCAGTACAAGGACAATCCAGACAATTTCCCCGATACATTATCATCGCAACTCGAAGCATTACAGGCAATCGGTTTCAAGAACGTTGATTGCTTCTACAAATACGGCATCTTCACAATTTTCGGTGGTAAAAGGTGAGATTGGTTGAGAACATTCCACTGAATACGCAGATAATCGCCAGCCTCATAAGCGATCGCGAAGACCTGCACCTGGTATGGCCTGTTGCCAAATGGCCCTTTGACCATGACCAGTGGCGAGAGGTGCTTAATCCGGATGCAGGCAATAAGCCTTTCTTGGTTTTTGAAGGCGAGCAGCTCATAGGTCACGCCGCCCTTCGCAAGACTGAGGAATCGGACGTCTACGCTGTAAGCTTCCTGTACCTTTTACCCCGGCTGCGCTCTCAAGGATTAGGGGAAAACATCATTGGTCTTCTGGAGCAGTACGCCACAGAGAAATTGTCTGTAAAGAAATTAATCTTAGTCGCTAGGACATACAACCCCATGGCCCTTAGATGCTACACCAAGTGCGGCTTTAAAGAATACAGTCGGGAGGAAACACTGATCAGAATGTCCAAAGTATTGTTGCCCAACTAAGCTAGTGACCAGACTGACAATCCGTAACTGCAGAATGGAGCAAGGATGTTTGAGCGAGTCAAAGCGGCCAGAAAACGATTGCGAGGCTACGCCAATGTAACCCCGGTTATGACTTCCAGAATCCTCAACGAATTGGTGGGAGCGGATATTTTTCTGAAATGCGAAAATTTTCAGAGGGTCGGCGCTTTCAAGTTTCGTGGCGCCTTCAACACAATATCTCAACTTACAGACCAACAAAGAGAGAGCGGCATAATCACTTACTCCTCCGGAAACCATGCACAGGCAGTAGCTCTGGTGGGTCAGTTACTGGGAGTCAGAACCACGGTGGTTATGCCGAACAATGCGCCCAGAGTTAAGCGCGCCGCCACCGAGGCCTATGGTGCTTCGGTTATTGAGTATGATCCTGAGGAAGCGACTCGTGAAGAGATGGCAGATTTTCTTAGAGCTGAGCATGGCTATACAATAATTCCTCCATTCGATCATCTTGACATCATTGCCGGGCAGGGAACGGCAGCATTGGAGTTGTTCGAGGAACTGAAAACCCTGGATATGCTGCTTGTACCGTGTGGGGGAGGAGGCTTGTTGAGTGGCTCAGCTATCGCCACCAAAGGCATAGAACCGGCTTGTCGGGTAATTGGCATTGAACCAGAGCTGGCAGACGATGCTACCAGATCATTTCACACAAAAACACTGCACACAGTCAAGAATCCACCCACCATCGCTGACGGAACCCGTACTCCGTCTTTGGGTAAGCTTACTTTTCCCTTGTTGTTGGAATACGTCGATGATATGAGAACCGTGACGGAAACCGCCATCGTGGAAGCTGTCCAATTTTTATTTTACCGGATGAAAATTGTGGTGGAGCCCTCGGGCGCACTGGGGTTAGCAGCATTACTCAGTGGTGCAGTCTCTGCGTCAGGCAGAGTCGGTGTTATTATCAGTGGTGGTAATGTTGATGGCGATATGATGTCCAAAATATTGCTGACTGAATTATTGAACAGTCTCGAATAGTATTTTTTGTTCCTCCCATTAACGAATAACCTTCAATTGAGCTTTAAAGGAGGCTATCTTGAGCTTTCTGCATGTCTCAAGAGATGGCGAGATCGCGACTGCTATTTTAAGCAGGGGAAAAGTAAACGCGCTAAACGAGCCCATGGTAGAAGAAATCACCAGGTCTTTTGAAGATCTGGCAACAGATAATGAGGTAAAATCGATTATCTTCACTGGTTCTGGCAAATTCTTTTCTTTTGGCTTCGACGTCCCTGAATTTCTCAACTACTCCAAAAGTGACTTCATTAGATATTTAGAGAAATTTACTAACTTCTACACCTATTTGTTCCTGTTTCCAAAACCGATTGTTGCTGCACTGAACGGTCACACCATAGCCGGAGGTTGTATGTTGGCCACAGCATGTGACTTCCGCTTGATGGTCACAGGAAAAGCCAAAATCGCGTTGAACGAGATAACCTTTGGTTCAGCGGTTCTTGCTGGAAGTGTAGAGATGCTAAAGTACTGTGTGGGGTCTAGGAATGCTCAGTCAATACTGTATAGTGGAACCATGTATTCTGCTGAAGAAGCTTTTGAACTGGGATTGGTTGATCAGGTCTCCTCTGCGGATGCTTTGGCAGAAGATGCCAGGAAAGTCGCTCAGGAATTTGCTAAGAAAAATAGTTCGGCTTTCAGGTGCACAAAACATCTTTTGCGCAAATCTGCTTCCGAGGAGATGATCAAGCGCGAAAAGGATGCCATCCTCGATTTCGTCGACATCTGGTACTCGGAACAGACGTGGGAAAATCTAAAAGCAATAAAGATCTATTAGGGGAAGGGAAGAGATAAAATGATGGTATCCGGGTGAGCCTTACCGGCAGAGAACTTGAGGTGCTTCGTCTTTTGGCAGAGGGCTTTACCAACCTTGAGATTTCTGAGATACTCGTCATCAGCCATCACACCGTAAAAAGCCACGTGGTTCACATCTTCAACAAGTTGGGTGTGAACGACCGGACCAAGGCGGCAGTCTGGGCCGCCCGCCAGAGATTGATTTAATGGCGATACTGAACAATTTGGCAAAGAAAGAGATGCAATTATGCTAAAAAAATGGTTTTTGCTGACGTCGATGCTCATGCTGACCAGCCTGATGATGACTCCCCTGGTTGTTGCGGCGGAGTCCGCCCAAACTTTCAGGCAGAAGAACGGCCTGCTGGCCTATGCTCCCCCCGTCTGGTTTTTGGAGGGGTACTTCATTGCCCGCGAAAAGAATCCAGGTTACATTTTCGGAACAGTGCAGGATTTCGTTAGGACTCTGGGCGGCACAACCACATGGTTGATCGAGGATCTGGAACTAAAACGGGTTGAGCTAGCCTCTGCGGAAGGAAAGAATCCGGAATATTCGTTGTTTCTGGAGGCTGTTTCACCTCAAGGGACTGAATATTGGGTCTTTGTGGTGTTGCCTCATGAAAACGCCCAGGCGTGGTTCGACGCCAGGCGGGCATATCATGGGAGAAAGGCTGCCGATTATTACGGAAAAACCCAAAGTGAGCTTGAACACGCCCTTAACCAAGGCATTAAGATTAAAGCTGAGCTTCGTTTCTTGATAGAGAGAGGAGATATCAGCCTGTTGGTCCCCGAGGACGAGATCAGGAGTAGATACAAATTCCAGCCGGTTTTCGATCTCAGCGCCGGCCGCTGGCTGGGTTCGGCTGCCAAGACCAAATAGCCTATATTTAAGGAGGTATGAATTATGTCATCCCATGAGAATAGGAGTGGAAAACCTAATCGCCGCCAATTCTTTAAAAAAGCTGCAGCCATCGGCTTAGGGGCCACGCTGGGTGGCTCCTCTCTCTGGCGGCCCCACCAGGCCTCGGCCCAGATCACCATTCCCAAGGAGCCCATGCCCCGCAGACCCTTTGGCCGCTCGGGCATAATGGTCTCCACCCTTTCACTTGGCGGTATGTTCGACATTCTGAACAATCGTTTGATGCTCGCTAAAGCTCTTGATTGGGGGGTCAACTATTGGGACACGGCGGAGGGATACGGTGGCGGCCGCAGCGAGGAGGGAATCGGTCGCTGGTTTGCCCGCAATCCCGATACCCGCAAACAAGTTTTCTTGGTAACCAAGCTTTCCACCAGAAGAGGTGGCAATTTTGAGACCCGATTGGAGGAGAGTCTGAAAAGGCTGCACACCGATTACGTGGACCTATTCTTCGTGCATGGAATCCGCTCCATTAATGAGATGGAATCCAGCCTGAAATCTTGGGCCCAAACCATGAAAAAGGCCGGCAAGATAAGGTTATTCGGCTTCAGCACCCATTCCAACATGGAAGAGTGCCTCGAGGGAGCAGCCAAGCTACCATGGATAGACGGCATCATGTTTACCTATAACTACCGCCTAATGCACGAGCCCCGCATGAAAGAAGCTGTCGAGGCCTGTTACCGAGCCGGTATCGGTCTGACCGCCATGAAAACCCAGGGCGGCGGCCCGGTGAAAAGCGACAGTGAGTCTGAGATTGAAATGGCGGGCCGCTTTATGCAGAAAGGATTTACAGACAATCAGGCAAGGCTCATGGCTGTCTGGCAAGACAAGCGTATCGCCAGCATCTGCTCTCAAATGCCCAACCTCACCATCATGGCCACCAATGCGGTGGCAGCGTTGGACCAAACCCACCTTTCACAGTCAGATCGTGCCTTTTTGGCCCAATACTCCAAGGAAACCTGCGGCGACTATTGCGCCGGATGCGAGCGTCTCTGTTCAGAAGTGCTCGCTAAAAGGGTGCCAATCAACGACGTCATGCGCTGCCTCATGTACTTCCATTCCTACCAGGATTTCGGCTTGGCACGTTCCACCTTTGAGACTTTGCCGACTCAGACAAAAGAGCTTTTGACTCAATTGGACTTCAGCGGGGCAGAAAATTCGTGTCCCCGTAACTTGCCCATCGGAAAATTGATGCGGGAGGCTGCCACCCTGTTCGTTTGATCAAGCCCACCATAATTCAAGCCCGGATATTTCATGATTTGCTGTCGCGAGACCACGAAGATGGGCGTGCCACCGGGCAACCGCAGGGTGTTGGTTCTGAGGCGTACCAAAACGGTACGTCGCAGGTGCCGACACCCGAGGACGCCAGGAAGGACGGCCATATCCGTGGTTGCAGCAAGTTAGTCATGAATTATCCGGGCTAGGATAGTTATGTGTAACCCAGCTCGTTTCTGATCTCTTGCGTTATTTTATTAATATCATTTCTCTCATCATGAGTTAATTTCGCTGGTTGAGGTCTTCCTTTGTAACTCGGTTTTGTTGTCTCAATTATATCCCTTTGCTCATCTGACAAAGCAAAGCCCAACCAGTCAAAGAGCTGGCCTAACTGCTTGCTATCATTACTAAGTATCTCCTCATAGCAGACAATTCTGCTTCTCTCTGAATTTTCCCTGCAAAAATGCAAGAAATAGGTATTCTGTGCTACCCAGGTGTGGGCGTCAACCTCTATGCCATCACTCGCCCGGGCTGATATTTTGCTTGCAACAACGTCAACGGGATGACGAACAATAAAAACAAATCTTCCATCCGGATAAAGATCAGCTAGCATTTCTGGCACGCGATCATTTAGTCCATACCTTATCTCCTTAAATCCCCAATGCACCTTTTGCTCTAGAGAAATAGGATTAAAAAAAGACTCGATGAAATCTCGAAAATTGTTTCTCACCGTTTCTTGATTGTACCAATTCGTCCATGCACTCCACAGCTGTGGATTTTTTAAGGTCTCAAAAACAGAAATCGGCTCTTTTCCAGCAACATTCTGACTCATTATGTACTTTTCGATCATTTTGTCTTCAAGATTGAGAAAATATGCTGCCGCTATCTGTTTTAAAAAACCGCCATGCTCCCCATAAATCATGGCATTGTCGACACTATTGAGGATTTTTTGCAGGAGAGTACTCCCGCATCTACCGGTACCCAACAAAAATATTGGAAACTCTGCCTCAGGCTGTGGATAATAGTCTTTCCGGGATTCGTCTTTTGGCTGCTGCTTAACCTGGGTCATTTCTCTGTCGTTCCTTTCATCTGCTTGAACAAATAGACCATGTCACAGAAGCTGGCATTTTCAGGTAAACCGCTTTTCAACAAACAAGTTCTCACCCACCTCGAAAATGCTGGCTTTTATGACTCAATTCCTTCCTGGGATATTTCTCTTTCGTCTGAGAGAATGACATTCGCATAGGGGGGGCACATTTTGCAGGTCCACTCCGGCTGCGGTTGCATTTTCATAAAATCTACTAGTTCATCGTCCGAGCAATCGGGTGTAAGCGGTTCATAGTTCAGGTAAGGCTTCCAATCCGGATCATTTTCCATTCCGAATTTTTCCAGTACATCGCCAATGTAGGCTATGGGGGCGCATTTATATAAGTTTGATTCATAGAGCTGTAGTGTTTTGCAGGCACAGTGTTTCTTGCTCTCGATAATATCATCATGTTGAAACGGTTTTATATGAGTTCCTGCCCCCTGATAGAAAACCTGGAAATTTAACTTTTGTTTCGCTTCAACATAAGGGCCCCAGCTGGATTCAGCCGGCCGGACCGTATCACCAGCCCACTTTTCCAGAAGAGCCATTCCTTCCTTTACTTGATTGATTAAT
>Ga0210109_1000080_pt1 | contig 17137 bp, 19 predicted proteins | sample China_Bullhead_C_FD_184857 | JGI IMG/M metagenome (GOLD analysis project Ga0210109, IMG submission 184857) | Wetland microbial communities from San Francisco Bay, California, USA, that impact long-term carbon sequestration -... | ecosystem: Environmental > Aquatic > Marine > Wetlands ...
AGAGGTCAAGGTCGAGTGACATTCTCGCGAGAAGTGATTCGAGAACTACTAGCCGGGTCAACCGAGCAGAGACTGGCTTTGAAGGAGACCTATGCTCAATTGCCGTCCACCCGCTGTCGGCGGCGGACACACTGCTGCTCCCTGTTGCCTGAAATGAGCCTGGTGGAGGCTCTGACAGCAGTTCAACTGCTGGTAGATATGGTGCCCGGGCAAAGGCGCCAGTTGAGTAGCCGGATGATTCACTACTTTTTTCTGAATCCGGTGGAAATTCTCATGTGTCCATTTTTAGAGAACCAGGAATGTCTAATCTACCAGGACAGGTTTCTCGGCTGTAGGGCCTACGGACTTTGGTCCAAAGGTTATTACCAACAACAGGCTGAGCACAGCCGGCAGGCAAAGGGTCTGAGCCAGGAACAGTGGCAGAGGTTGGGGGTTTCTCTGCCGCAGGCGGTGGTGGACTTCCATCTGCCCTATTGTCCATATGTGGAAGTGGAGGGAGAGGTGCCAGTGGATGATGAGCACCTCTTACATGCCTCGGATACGATAGAGGCCATTTCTGGACAGTTGGCGCCATGGCACGATTCCTTCCGCCAAAGATATTTATCTGATTTGAGCTTTTTGTTGGTTTCCAATGTACTGGGTTCGCAGGAGGCAATTCAGCTCAAGTTTGAGATCGTTCGTGATTTTCTCAGCAATGGCAAAAAGGAAAGACTCGCAAAGATAGTTGAGGACATATTTGATAAATTAGACGACTTCTTTGAAGACCTAAAGAGCTGAAGATACGAATAATTTGCAGATTTGTACCCATTTTATCCCGTACCAAAAATGGGTAATTTTACCCACTTTATGTACGGGACGTTTTGGGTAAAGTGAGGAGACTCAGAATGATGTCCACTGGTATTTTATCCGACAGGATCTGTCTGATCACCGGCTCGAGCCGTGGGATCGGTCTGGGGGTTGCCCGGGTCTTTGCCGAAAACGGGGCCAGCGTCATTCTGCATGGAAGAGATGAAAACGTATTGCGCCGATCCTTGGCCGAATTGTCTGAACCAAAGCAGCACAGCTATATTACCGCTGATATAAATACTCCTGAAGGTACGGGAGTACTGGCTGCTGCGTTTCTCCGGCTGCACGAAAAGCTTGATGTGCTTATCCATAGTGCAGGAATTCTCGGCCCCCCTATGATTCCCTTGGCCGAATACCCGGCAGAGAGCTGGAAAGATGTTCTTCACCTTAACCTAACCGCCCCATTTCTAGTCACCCAGGCACTTCTGCCTGCATTGAGAAAAGGTGATTACCCATCGGTGATATTCGTTTCCAGTGGAGTAGGTTACCAGGGTCGGGCAGGCTGGGGTGCATACTCGGTAAGCAAGTTTGGCGTGGAGGGTCTCAACCAGGTATGGGCCGATGAGTTGGCGGCAGAGTCCATAAGGGTAAACGCAGTAAACCCAGGAGGAACACGCACCCAGATGAGAGCAGCAGGCTATCCCCAGGAAGACCCACTGACACTGCCGACCCCGGAGGAGATAGCACCTGTTTTTGTCTGGCTCGCCAGGGCTGACACTGCAGTCACTGGGCAGAGTTTGGAAGCCAGAGACTGGGTAGGAAGGGATCCAGCAATCTAGGCAGTACTATTTTCTCCACGCATGCCATGTTCTAATCGGCTGTGCTGGTAAATAGGGTATGGTCCGTGGTCCGTAGTCCGTAGCAATTTGTTATTGTTGCTGGGTTCATTATAGTAGGTAAAAAACTGGAGCAACGGACGACTGACAACTGACATCACAGACGTTTTCTTGGAGCAAGAAGACTGAGCTGTGGCCCCTCTAGGCTAAAGACGGTGATAAAAGGATAACCGCATAGGAAGGCTGATGAATTGTGGCGAAGGTTCCTGAGGTTGACTTGGGTGAATGTGTCGAATGTGATGGCTGCGTAGAAGTCTGTCCTGAGGTATTTCGCCGCAATGAAAGCATGGGATACATTGAGGTGATTGAATGTGAGAAGTACCCTGAGCTGGAGGTTCAGGACGCCATCAATTTCTGCCCCACCGGCTGTATTTGTTGGGTGGAAGAATGATAGTCAGGCAGGTTATTCAAGCTATAAAATCATCCTGGCCAGGTCTTCAGATCTGAAATCAAGTTGCGAAAATAGCTTTCGTTCAACACCTTTACAAATAGTAAAATTCATCCGCACCAGTTGGGAGAGTCTAGAATCATTTCTACCATAACGATCTATGATGTCGTGCATCCGCTCTGCCAGGGTGACCACAGAGGTGTGCAGTACCCTCTTATCAGCATAGTAGACAACTTCCTTCTCAGAATATACTCCATCAAGGGAATAATCTTTTAGCCAGACGTGCTCGCCCACAATGTCCGCGATTTCATCAAACTGGTGTTGCAGACATATCTCTTTGCCAACAGTGGCGTGGTCACCACCGCTCTGGATACACTGAGTTTTGGCGATGTCGTGTAGCAAAGCACCTGCCACCGCTTTCTGCACGGAAATCTTGACACCAGAATTAACAAGACCCGTAGAGATGACTCTCACGATGTCTGCAACCACAATGCTGTGCTCTCTGATGTTGTCCAACATCCGGTACTGGTCCATCAAAGCATGGCATTCTTTCTCTGTTGGTATCACGGTTTGACGTTCCTTCCTGGCATCATTTTACACATAATAATACTGATAAAGGATACCAGCAACGCCGTCCAGAACACAGCCTCTACACCCTTGCCGATGGATTCCCGGATGGCATTGAGGGCTGTGGAGGATAGTGACCCTACCATGTCCGGCTGCAGGAATTCCTGAAGACTGTGGGAGAGCTGGGCTGCCAGTTCTGGTGGAATCTCCGCCCGGAGTGGCGAATTCATAAGGCCATTGATGGCCTTGTCAAGATAATGAGAGACCATGGCCCCGGAAATCCCAATGCCTATGGTACCACCCAGGGTTCTGGCAAATTGCTGAGATGAAGTGGCAACTCCCAAGTCACTCTCAGGCAAGCTGTTCTGCACTTTTATCAAAGTTGCCACCGAAACAAAGCCCATACCAATACCAATTGGGCAAACCACTACACTAAAGTAGATTAGGCCAGTGGTAGCATCGAAGGTCAGGGTCAGAGCGATACTGATGAACATGAGGATAGCTCCGGCTACACCTGTCAGTTTCTCTCCAAGCCTGTTCACCACTAGGCCACATACCAGGGCACCGGCTGACCACCCCAAACTGAGGGGAACCATGACAAGACCCAATTCCGCGGCAGTTCTTCCCAGAGTGCCTTGAATGAAAAGGGGAAGGAATGCCAGCAGGGAAAATATGGCAAAACTGCTGAAAAAAGCAGCGCCATTGGGGAGGGTAAACCCGGGGATCTGGAAAAGGTGCAAGGGGAGGATTGGTTCTGCGGCCCGCCGTTCTGCGTACCAGAAAATAACGCCGGCCACAACCGCAAGAAAAAACAGACCAAGGAGCTCCGGAGAGTGCCAAGAGCGAGCTTCTCCGAGCAGGAGAAAAGCAAATAATAACGAAAGAATACAGATGGTCAGAGTGAGGGCGCCAAGATAATCAACAGTTGCGTCTGTTTTTTTGGGGCGTGATTCCTGGAAATACCTCACAATAAAGAAAACTGCCAGGCTGCCAACGGGTACATTAATGTAAAAGACCCACGGCCAGGTCAAATAGGTGACAATAAGGCCTCCCAGCAACGGGCCCATAACACTTGAAACTCCCCAGACAAAGCTGATAAGACCCATCATTCTACCGCGCTCTTCCGGAGCAGATACCTCCGAAACCACGATGTAGGCGAGAGCAAAATTGCCGCCCGCTCCGATTCCCTGGAGGGCGCGCAGGAACACGAGTTGTGGCATGCTATTGACCATGCCGGCGAAAACAGAGCCAATCAGAAAAGTTCCCACCGCGAGAACAAAAAGCTTCTTGCTGCTGTAGAGGTCGGCAAGCTTGCCGAAGAGGGGCAAGGCAATGGTTCTGGTTAGCATGTAGGCTGAAAATGCCCAACTGTAGAGTTCAAGCCCTCCCAGGTCGGCAACTATGGTAGGCATTGCCGCCCCAATGATGAGAGCATCCAGGGCGCCTAAGAAGACTGCCAAAAGGGCAGCGACCAGCACGAGAATTCGAGATTTTTTGGTCAATTCTACTGGCTCAGATAGGGAATTTCTCACAAGACGTAGCTCAGTTCCTGTACCATTGCCGTTCATAGAGAGAGGGGCGCGTACGGGTTTCTCTGAAAAGTCTTTCCAAAAAAGGCCGAAAGATCTAATATATCAGGTAAGTGCTCAGAGGTCAGCTTTCAGTTTCTCGCTTTGCGCCTGGCGCGCAGCCGATAGCATAGGGAAAGGCTGAGTGCTGACGGCTGAAAGCTGAAAACTTAAGAAAGATGAGAGTAAGACATGCATGAATCCGAGGGAATGCACTACGAAGGAACTATCATTCGGCCCCCAAGCGAAGCAATGAGTATACTCCTGCAGGTGACACTTGGGTGTTCGCACAACAAGTGCACTTTTTGTGGAACGTACAAAGACAAGCGCTTTACCATCAAGGATGACGATACCATTCTGGCCGACATCCTGTTTGCCTCCAAATACATGCACAACCAGCATCGCCTCTTCCTCATGGATGGCGATGCCCTGATAATCCCCCAACGGAAACTGGTGTGGATATTGGACACGATTCAGGAACACCTTCCTTGGGTGAGAAGGGTGGGGGCGTACGGTAATGCCAAGAGCATCAAGATGAAGAGCGACGACCAGTTGGCTCAGCTGCAGGAAAAAGGACTTGGTATTCTTTACTTGGGGGTAGAAAGCGGTGACGATGAAACCCTCAAGAAAGTTTGCAAGGGGACGAGTGCAGCAAACCTCGTCGAGCAAGGGAGGCGGGTCAAGAAATCTGGGATCAAGCTTTCGGCAACGGTACTGCTGGGAATCGCCGGACGCTCAGATTCGCTCAGGCACGCCAAGGCGACGGGAGAACTTCTCAGCGCTATGGATCCAAATTATGTTGGGGCCCTCACTGTGATGCTTCTGCCAGGTACTCCCCTGGATGAAGATTTTAGAGCAGGTCGGTTCGAACTTCTTGACACGAGTGAGCTTCTTTTGGAATTGCGAGAAATGTTTCAACATACTCATTTAAATAGTGGACTTTTTATGGCCAATCACGCCTCTAATTATCTGCCCATAAAGGCAAGAATGCCCAAAGACCGGGAGAAAATCCTTGAGCTCATTGATGCGGCTTTGCGAGGCGAGGTTGATCTCAAGCCTGAATGGATGAGGGGGTTTTAGGTTGAGTCAGTTGAGCCAGTTAAGCCGGTTTGACTGGCATAACCGACCTAAACGGCAAAACGGGCTAAACAAACACGGGAACAAGCAATCCAAGTCATTACTTTGCTTGGGAATACCTGACCAAGACCATGGCGACTTCGAACTGGGCCAAAGCCATAATCCACCTCGATATGGATGCCTTCTATGCCGCTGTTGAGGTACTAGACAACCGTGACCTGCAAGGAAAACCGGTCATCGTCGGCGGTAGCAAGGAGAGAGGTGTGGTCTCGTCGGCCTCCTACGAGGCCCGCACCTTTGGCGTCCATTCAGCTCAGCCGATTGCCACAGCCATGAGGTTGTGTCCCCAGGGGATTTTCCGGCCGGTGAGAATGTGGAGGTATAAAGAGATTTCCCGGCAGATTTTTGAGATCTTTAAGCGCTTTAGCCCGCTGGTTGAACCTTTGTCCCTGGATGAAGCCTTTGTGGATGTAACTGGTTCTACACGCCTTTTCGGTCCACCTGAGGAGATAGCCAAAAAGATCAAACAGCAAGTGGTTGCAGAGACGGGACTCACAGCCTCTGCAGGTGTTGCTCCCACCAAATTCATAGCGAAGATCGCCTCAGACATTCAGAAACCCGACGGACTTACCATCGTGCCAGAAGGAAAAGTAAAAGAATTTCTGGGACCTCTGCCCATAGAGAAACTATGGGGGGTGGGCGAGAGAACTCGCAAGACCCTCGCTCACCTCGGGGTCGAGACCATCGGTGACCTGGGGCGTGTTCCCCTGGAGCTTTTGGATAGGAAGATGGGAAAACATGGACTGCATCTTTCTCTCCTTGCCCAGGGAGTGGATGAGAGGGAGGTGGAAACAGAGCGCCAGGTTAAGTCTATTGGCCACGAGGAAACCTATAGGGAAGATATCCTGGACATGACTATGGCAAGAAGAGTACTGCTTTCTCTCGCCACCAAGGTGGCAAAAAGGCTTCGAGGCCATGGTTTTGTAGGCAAGACTGTCACTCTCAAGGTTAAATACCACGACTTTGTCCAAATTACGCGCTCAGTCACTCTTCAAGAGCCCACCGATGACGGCCGGGAGATATTCCAGAGTTGCTGCGACCTTCTGAGCAAGACAGAGGCCAGCAAGAGACCAGTCAGGCTTTTTGGCATATCACTATCTCAGCTAGACCTTGCTGATAAAGAGAGGCAACTCGCTCTTTTTGAGCAGAGAAGGGGAGCGCCAAAAAGGAAGAGACTGAACAGGGCTCTGGACACTATTTCAGACAAGTACGGCGACGAGGCCATAGTGCCGGGAACCTTATTAGAATAGTAAGCAGTGAGCAGTAAGCGGGAAGCGGTAAATGACTGACTGGTGCTACTAGTATGGAAGATCTGCTCGAAACTCTCAGGATAAATGAGGAAATTGCCCAGAAGTTTTTTGACATTGAAATCAGTATCTTGTCAATCCTCAATTTCAGGGATCTTTTTGAGAAACTCCTTACCGAAATCAGAGATAAATTTGGAGTACCCTATGTCTGGATCTCGATGATCGACCAAAGCGAAGTCTCAGACCTGATTAAAATGCTGGAGTCCTCGAAAGCCCTCAAGGAACGCTTGAACGTCATAGACAAAGATGCCTTTCTCAAGCTGATTGCCAACGAGACCCAGCCGATACTGCTCAGCGGCGATCTTAAGCCGTATCATCAACTTCTTCCTCAAGGGCAAATGTACTTTATTCGTTCTCTTGCCATTGCCCCGCTAACCCTTGATGGTGAAATAATCGGAAGTCTGAACCAAGCAGACCTTTCCAGACTACGGTACCGACCGGGAATGGACACCAGGCTGCTTGAACGGCTGGCTGTCAAGGTCTCGATTTGTTTGTCCAACGTTACCGCGCATGAAAAACTGAAATGGTTTGCCTGGAGAGATCCGCTTACGGGTTTGCTCAATCGCAGGGTGATGGAGAAGGTGTTGCAGCGGGAATACAAGCGGGCCGTGCGCTACAAAACAAATTTGACCGTGGCCTTCCTTGACTTGGATGATTTCAAGGCTGTGAATGATAGATATGGTCACGACCGAGGTGACGACTTACTGCGATATGTAGCTGGTGTTCTAGAGGAGTTGACCCGTGGTAGTGATGTGGTTTCCAGATATGCTGGGGATGAGTTTGTCATCATCCTCCCGGGTATAAGCACGAAAGAGAGTCTCCTGCTTATCCAACGTCTGCAGGACTATTTTCATAAAAACCCCATGGATGTAGAAGAAGAACACATAACCGTTTCCGTTAGTTTTGGACTCTCCTCCATGGGTGATGCTGGGGTGAATAATCCTCAATCACTACTGAAAAAGGCAGATGAGATGCTCTACAGCGCCAAAGAGCAGAAAAAGAAAGATGGTTTAGTAGGTTCTCCTTATTGATTCAGCATCGAAAACCTAGTCCCAAGGACTAGATCAGAGTTCAATGGTTCTGCCGGTATAGAATGCGACCTGTTTCGGAGTACTAGAGTGATTAAAAATTCCAAATAACAAATCACAAATATCAAACAAATCACAATGACCAAAATTCGAAATTCCAAACCTGTTTTGTGTTTTGGTCATTGAATATTGGAATTTGAGATTTGCTTGTAATTTGGTGCTTGGAGTTTGGGATTTCATAAGCTCCGCCACTCAATTACTCCAGTAGACTTCTGTATAAGGAAAGGCGTCAAGAGCATCCTTCGGGGGCAGCCCAAAACGGGTCCTTATGGGCGCCGATTCTTTATTACTCTTTTTCTCTAACGGTCTTCCCCCCGCTCAACAACCAACCGAGCATACCAAAAGTAAGATTATGAACTTCTGTGAATCCTCGCTTCTTGAGACGATAGGCAACCACAGACGAACGGTGGCCCGTCATGCATATGATCACTAGCGGCTTCCTCGGGTCCTGTGCTTTGAAAAATTCGGGGTGGAGCAGAAGGTTCGGCTGATTCTTGCTGCCATGTATATGGAAAAGCTCATACTCTAAAGCCGTCCTCACATCGACCAAAGTGAACTCTTCTGGAGTTTCTCGCAAAGAACCCTTCAAGCGCCAGGGCATGAGAGGTCTTACTCCCAAGCCCCACCAGCAAAACTCCCAGCCCAAGACAAGAAGGATCACCAGGGCGAGTATCTTTATGAGAAAGAAAACCATTGGAGATTTCATGATTCCAAGTAATTGGTGATGCTCATAGCCAGTTTCTCGATCATCTGGCGAAATGTGTCCTCGTCTTGCTCCAAAAGGGTAAAGCGGAAACCCTGGAGGTCCGTGCTGAAAGAGGTGAGCGGCACCACGCAGATGCCGGCAGCAGCGAGCAAATAGTAGACAAACCGCTTATCCGGCTGAATATTTTCACTAGAGGTAAGTTTCTCCACCAAATCTTTCACCTCGGGATTGGCGATGGGGAGGGTTTGCCCATGATTCAAGCGGCCGTCCTCGAAGACCACGCACATATAAAAAGCGCCGTTGGTGCGGTTGACCAGCACCCCTGGGATATCTTTGAGTGTTTGGTAGGCAATCTTGGAGAACTCTTGATAGCGTTGTCGCCGGCTGTCGATGTAGGCTGGGTACTCCGGATGCCGAAAGATGTGGGGAATCGCTTTCTGGGGCAGAGTAGTGGAACATACCTCCACCATTTTGGCGTTCACAATGCTCTCAACATATGAGGCAAAAAACGGATCCTTGTCAACATTGTAAACTTCAATCCAGCCGCAGCGTGAGCCGGGCCAAGGCAGTTCTTTGGAGATCCCTTTCATGGAAAGGCCCGGCACCTCATCGATGACTGCAGCGAGCGGCTTAGTCTTGTGGCCATTGAAGATCAAATTCTGATAGATTTCGTCGGCGATGATAAAGAGATCATACTCTCTGGCAATGGCCACTACTTTTCGGAGTAGGCTTTCCGGGTACACTGCGCCAGTGGGGTTGTCTGGGTTTATAAGCAAAATACCAGCAACAGCGGGATTGTATCTCACTCGCTTGCGCAGCTCCTCTGTATCTATGTCCCAGTTGTTATAGGGATCCAGGGGGTAGCAAACCGGAGGCGATCCAGCGTGGGCAGCCTCTGAGGAAGAATGGGTCGTATAGGTGGGTGAGGGGGTGATCACCCGCGCGGTTCGTCGCAGAAAACCGTAGATTTTGGTGATGGCGTCGCCGAGACCATTAAAAAAAATGATATCTTCCGGGCTTAACCTGGTGCCGCCATTTTGATTATTGACCGCTGCCAGGAATTCCCGGGTTTCCGAAACGCCCAGAGTTGGACAATAGCCGTAAGAGCAGTCCTCCATGGCCAGTCCAGCAACGATTTCCTTGATCCAAGTTGGGATCTTTTCACCTTTGGCAACTGGGTCACCGATGTTTTCCAAATTGATTTTGACCCCGAGCCCTTGCAGTTTCTCCACTACCCCAATGATATTGCGGATTTCGTAGGTGAGTTCTCCTGCACCAATGTGGACGATGTCGGTTCGCATACTTGTTACACTCCTCTTCTATCTAAGCGGGAAAAAGAAAAAGGGCTGCGAAGGTTTCACAGCCCTCAAACAAAAAGGCTGCGGTTGCTTGCCCGCAGCCCTGAATTACTTTTCTTTCTAGGGGACTATATTCACCATTCCCCACTCAGGACCGCAGGCCGCCCGGCTGCGAAGGCCGCAGCGGCGTTGCTAGCTTGACGAGCATTGCGATCCATATTGGTGGGGGAGTTCATGCTATCCTCTCTCCATCAGTTTTTTCTTTACTTATCAAATTGGACTCCACTTGTCAGCAACTATTTCCGGCCAACCCCTTTGTGACAGTTCAAGTGATCTGATGGACGTCCAGGATTCTTACCCGATATTTGAGGATTCTCCCGGCTAGAGGATGGTTGAAATCGAGCACAAAATGATCCTCCTGGATGTCGCCCACGAAACAGAGACCCTTTTGGCCCGGTGTTATTTCTACCTTAAGGAGCGTCCCTTTCTTAAGTTTCTTGCCTTTGGGGAATTCTTCCAGTGGCACCCGGAGAACCCTGGAATCATCGAACTCCCCGAAGGCTTCCTCAGGCTCAACCATGAATTCCCGTTCGGCTCCAGGATGAAGGCCTAATATTTCCTGTTCTATTTTCTGCAAGACCTCACCTGAGCCAAAGCGAAAGACCAACGGGTCCTTCTTATTCGTTCCCAGCACTCTGGTCCCTGACTCCAGAGAGGCGTCATATTCCATGGTTACATACGTTCCGGGACCGATCTGCGGCATAGGAAAATCCTTTTTCAGCGGGTTATCTCTGAAACCCCACAATGCTTTCAGAAGCCTCTGCAAAATACCCAGCTACGGATTATAACGAATTAGCCCTGGCATTGGAACTCCGAATGTTACCAGGAGTTTCCCCAAAATGTTATGAGCGAAACAGGCCAAGGGGAAGGCTACTCCACAACAAGCAATTGAATCCCACTAGAGCGGGATTCGAAATGTAAGGAAGGTTTCAATTTTGTTTGAATTAGCTCGCTAACCCCAGTCCCCCCTGGCGGACTGGGGATTACGCTCGCTGGGGCATTTTCGCGCCATTTTATGGCAGTGTCGCTTTTGAAAATGCACCAAATCTTCATGCTGGCCTTTGCGGGGCTAAGAGTGGAAGGAGAGGAGGCTCAGGTGCTCGTTGTTTCGCAGCCTCCCCCTTTGGCCTTCCTGGTCTTTCTTCTGAGTGACTGGTGGGAGGCCCGTGCCACTTCCGCAGCTGTGGGTGGGGGAGCCCCTGGCCCGCCGGAGGCGGGAACAGGGAGGGGGCGCCTTCCCCCGCACGCAGCTGCGCTTGAAGTGACCAGGCCGGAGCCTTGGAACGACAGAAGAAACACCAGGAAGACATTATTTCATTTCCAAATGAGACCTCGACTCGGCAATAGCTCCAATGTATAAACATCAACCATCCATTTTTGGGGAAACTCCTGATTGTGGCTTCGGTTGACTCGATTGCTGTGAAAAGAGATAATACCTAAGATTTGACACGGTATATGTAGTAATGTCCTACTCCTATTGGAGGTGGGTTATGCGAAGGGTAATGGTAACATGCCTGGCCACCGTTTTGCTCTTTACTGTCACCGTGGCCCTCGGTCAAAAAGATACGTACACAGATGAACAGAAACTCCAAGAGCAGCAATGGGAGGATCTTGCCAAGGAAGGGGAGGACCTGTTCATTGAGACCGAGCAGGAGTGGAATCAAATGCTCCTGGAACAGCAGCAAGCCTGGGAGCGGATGGTGGCTGAGATCGACCGCATTTGGTTGGATAGCCTTACCAGCACGAAAAAAGAGTGGGTAGATTACAGTGACCAGTATTCCACCCGGTCCTATGTGAACTTCGAAAAAGGGGATATGGTACTGGCTACCATGGTCATAACCAGCGAAAGCCGAATATCCGAATTGAGCAAAGAGCGAATTAAGAGGCAACTGGCAAAAGTCCTCTCCTCCAACAATCCGTCGGGGCGTGATATTCTAGCCGGCCAAATCGCCGATAGCCGAGGCGAGCCGGTTACAAAACAGACACTGGACCGCTATCTCAATCGTGAAGTCTTCCCCCGGCTGCAACGGGAACCGCAGCCCGTTGTGGGCAAGGACGGGGTGTCGCGCTACAAGCTTTCGGTTCCCATCAAGATGGTCCCCAACCACACCATGGTAAGGGCGCGACCTTACATTCCGGAAGTGAAACGGCAGGCACAAAGATTTCGTTTGCGTCCTGAGCTGGTCATGGCGGTAATTCATACGGAGTCCTATTTTGATCCCATGGCCCGCTCCCACGTTCCAGCCTATGGACTCATGCAACTGGTGCCCATCTATGGGGGTAGAGAGGCCTATCAGTATGTCTATGGAAGGGATCGCGTCCTTCCCGCCAACTACCTCTATCAACCTGCATATAATATCGAATTGGGAGCAGCCTACCTCAATTTGCTGATCTATAAACATTTTGTCGCAGAAGCCAACCCGGTGAAAAATCTCTATTTGTCAGTATGTGGTTATAACTGGGGTCCCACCTCCATTCAGCGAAAGATCATCCGTCGCTATCCCACCCAAAGTATGGCTCCAGGGCAGCTCTACCAGGTGCTCCGACAGCGGACACCTCGAGAAACCAGCGACTATCTGCAACGGGTAACGCAGCGGATGGGTATGTACCAGCCTCTTTTCTAGCCCGGATATTTCATGAATTGCTGTCGCGAGACCACGAAGATAGTTGTGCCACCGGGCAACCGCAGGGTGTTGGTTCCGAGGCGTACCTGAACGGTACGTCGCAGGGGCCGATACCCGAGGACGCCCGGAAGGACGGCCATATCCGTGGTCGCAGCAAGTGATTCATGAGATATCCGGGCTAATAGGTGTGATGATTAGCGGTTGGTTGTGGCCGCTTTGGTGTACTCTGGTTTGAGCACCAGGGCACCGGTGGGGCAAACGTTGGCGCAGGCACCGCAATGGTGACAGGGGACATCGGCCGGATCTCCACTAGCAAAAAAACCGATCACCGTGTCAAAACCTCGGTTGGCAAAAGTCAGAGGATTGTGGTCATTTCTTTGCCCACAAACGTAAACGCACTTGCCGCAAAGCACACAGCGGAAAGGATAATAGGTGAAGAAAATGAGGTCGACTTCCTCCTCCACATCTCGCTCTAAGCGCTCCAGGGGCCGCGGATTCAAACCGACCTCGAGGTGTTTGGCGGTGCGGATCAGCTGGCAACCATCTTTGGCTGGACAGACCTTGGGATGGCAACGGTGCGCAGACATGAGAAGCTTGAAGGCCATACGTTGAAGGCGTCTCACCGACGGGGTGGCTGTTCTTACCACCAAACCCTGGCGAACTTTTTCCGTACACGAGGTCACCGGGCGGTCAAGACCGTCGATCTCCACAAAGCACAACCTGCAGGAGGCGTGGGGATGCTCCCGTGTCTTGATAAAACACATATTGGGAATAAAGATGGAGTTCTCGAGACACGCCTGGAGAACGGACTTTCCCTCTTCCACCTTGATTCTTTTGTCGTCGACTATCAGATTGACCATAGTTACTCTTGCTTTAACGTGATTCGGTACACTCGTTCAGTGGCGATGGAGATGATCTTTGATCAGTCGCTTGCCTATTTCTTCTCAGGGGATCGCTCGATAATGGGGGCCAGTTCAGGCGGCGAAACCTTTTCCACCGCGTCGTATTCCGGAGGACAGACCACCATACATTCCCCGCATTTGACACATAACTCTTGGTCGACCGCCTTCTTTCTTCCCGTGGTTGTAAAAATGGCCTCCACCGGACAGCAGCCCACACAGACGTCACATCCCCGGGCGCACTTTTCCAGGTCGATGTAAAAGGCGGTGAGGGCGCGACACTTCAGGGCCGGACACCGCTTTTCTCTAACGTGGGCCTCGTATTCGTCCAGGAAATACTTGAGGGAAGTGAGCACCGGATTGGGTGCGGTTTTCCCCAGACCACAAAGCGAACCGCTTTTAATATCCTCGCTCAGCGTTTCCAGAAGCCCCAGGTCTTTCTCCCTCCCTTCGCCTTTGGTGATGCGGTCCAATATATTAAGAAGATGACGGGTTCCTATTCTGCAGAAAGTACATTTGCCACAGGATTCCTTTTGGGTGAAGTCAAGGAAATACCGGGAGACATCAACCATGCAGCTGTTTTCGTCCATCACCACCATGCCGCCGGACCCCATCATCGCTCCTGCCTCGGTCAGCGAATCGAAATCGATGGGGGTGTCGAGAAAACTTTCTGGCAAACAGCCTCCGGAAGGCCCGCCGATTTGCACGGCTTTGAAGCTTTTCTTCTTGGGAATTCCACCGCAGACATCAAAGATGAGCGTCCGGAGGCTCGTTCCCATGGCAATTTCAACCAGCCCTGGGTGATTGACGTTGCCGACTACAGAGAAAATGGCCGTGCCGGGACTTTCCTCGGTACCAATGCTGCGAAACCATTCTGCTCCTCTATTAATAATGGAGGGCAGGCAAGAGAGGGTCTTAACGTTATTTACTACGGTGGGTCGTCCCCAAAGACCTTTTTCCACCGGATACGGCGGACGGTGCTGAGGCATGCCACGCTTCCCTTCGATGGAGTGGATAAGCGCGGTTTCCTCGCCGCAAACAAAGGCCCCGGAGCCCTGGAAGACCATGACTTCAAGATTGAACGATGTCCCCAAGATGGAGGATCCAAGAAGAGAAAGTTGTTCACCGCTCTTGATAGCTTTTTGAATTGTCTTTACGGCAAGGGGATATTCCGCCCTGACGTAAACATGGGCCTGGTTTGCCCCTATGGCGTAAGCACAGATAGCTAGACCTTCCAGCAGTTGGTGAGGGTTACTTTCAAGAATGGTGCGGTCCATGTAGGCGCCGGGGTCCCCTTCGTCTGCGTTGCAGATGACAATTTTTTCATCCGGGCCGGCAGCTCTTGCCAGTCTCCACTTACGACCGGCGGGAAAGCCGGCACCGCCTCTGCCCCGCAGTCCCGAGGTTTCAATTTCAGCAATCACTTCTTCGGGAGCAGAACCCAGAGCCTTAACCAACCCTCCATATCCTCCCTCGGCAACGTATTGATAGATATCATTAGGATCGATGCGACCGCACTGTTCCATTACCAGTCGTTGTTCCAGATTGAAGCGCGGAAAATCCATCAGCGCGGGGATCAAGTCGTTTTCCTCGGTGGCGCCAAGGACGTATTTGAAAACAGGATCACCCTTCTCTAGGTAAGATCTTACCAGGACCTGCGCTCTAGCAGCGCTAACCTGGTGATAACAGATGGGGGGAAGCCCGGAAGTGGGATGATCGATCACCACCAGAGGTTCAGCATAGCAATGGCCAAGACAGCCAACGGGAACGATCCGGGCCTCAATAGACTTAAGGGAGAGAGCTTCTTCAAAGGCCTGTTTGGTCTCGGCCGCCCCTGAGGCCAGACCGCACGTGGACATGACGATATAAATTGTGGGAATACCGTCAGTTTTTTTCTCCTCAGTCTGCCGGGCCGCTTCCCGTTGGATGGGTGCAAAATGCTTCTTAATATCGACCCTACTCACCGGATTCCCTTTCCGCTTTTTCCCTTTCCTCGCGTTCTCTTTCAACCTGAAATTGTACGAAAATGCCCTCGACTCTACTTGGCTGGATGTGGCCTTCGACGGTATCGTCAATTACAGCAACGGGGGCCAAGGCACAGCATCCCACGCAGGCTACCCTTTCGATGCTGTACTCACGGTCAGGGGTGGTATCCCCGTCCTTTATCCCCAACTTACGTTCAAAATTCTCCAGAATGATGTCCCCGCCGGCCACGTGGCAAGCGGTACCCAGGCAAACTTTGAACTGGTGCTTTCCGGGCGGGTGAAAGCGAAACTGGTTGTAAAAAGTGGCAACCCCATAAACCTCGCTGGGAGAGATGGACAGGTGCTCTGCGACCATCTCCATGGCAGCCCCGGACAGGTAAGCATGCTTCTCTTGGATAGACTGGAGAATGGGAATGAGGGTTCCTCTAGACTTTTCGAAATGAGGCAGCATGGCCGTTATCTCTTCGACCATTGCTCTTTCTTCACCATCCAATTCGGGAGTTGTCATGCACGCTCCGTCTACTCAACTGATGCCTTTAACATCTTGAAGCTCAGATTTCAAGCCAGACAGTTTACCTCTTTATCTTAGCAAATGGGTTCTGTGTTTGAAAATAGCGAGTTTTTTCACCAGACCTTCGAAAAACAGTTCCAACTCTTTGCAGGGTCGTGTAGTAACGGAAAATAGAGTTCCATCAGGGTCATACTCCAGCAAAGGTGCAGCGGCGGGCGCAAGCACCATGTATGTTTGTATGGGTTCACAGTTGGTGGGGTTTGGAATATGCTTTTTGGAGCGGCAGATAGGGAGAGCTGCTCTGCTTGTTAATCCTAAACTTTTGCCCTGGCTGAGCTATTCTTCAGCCTCAACTTTTTTCAATTTGAGCACTACTTCGTTTGGTTCCAGACGACCTTTTCCAGGGTCTCGTCTGTACTCCTCAACTATTATCCTATCTTCATATATCTTCTTGACGATGCCGTCATGTTGACCTACATAGGTGCCCTCTTGGACCACGTAACCCTTACCAGTTGCATCTTCCACCAATGCTTTGCTGCCAAGCTGACCCCAAATGATTGCTTTGAGACCGGCCTCGATTTCACTCAGGGGCATTTTTTGCAAAGGCGTAAGCTGACGACGGACTACCTTGGGAGCTGTTTCCTCCTGAGCCGCGGTCGCCAGGATAAAAGACTTGAACGGATCCGGCTTGCCAGTGGGATCATATTTCCAACCGGTTTCGGTGGTGGCGAGTTTGCTGGAAGGAGCGCCGGATGCAGAACCTGCAGATGAAGTGGTAGCTCCCGGTTGTGGTTGAGTTCCCGGCCCCTTGGCAACCTTTACTGGACCGCGCTTAGACGGCGTGCTGAATCTGTAAGACTTATTGCCCACGTACGTGTATTGTACATTGCTCTCAAGAGCCTGCTTGTAGGTCTTGGCATCCAGGTATTTTCCCTGCAATTTATCGAAGCTAGGGGGCGCGTCTCCATTATCCTGTATATATTTCCTGATAGCCTTGCCGACTTTGGCTTTCATCTCAAAGTCAGGATCGACCAGACTAGCGTCCACCGCCGTTCCCGTCGGCTTGGTCTGTTTTGCGATTTTTTGGTTATAGTAGATATAGACGCCCACCAACAGTAAAAGAACTACAGCGAGAATAATGGTTTTTTTGTCTTTCATGCCGTTCCCCTAGGCTATGGACTATGCAGTTAAGGCAAGAATGGGTTGTATATATCGTAGATGCAAAAATTATGCAAGTCATGGGAGCAAGTGAACAAGAAATACGCAGTGAGATCGGATGCGGGGCCAAGATTTGGGCTTAATGGAAGGGAATGAGCA
>Ga0210109_1000081_pt1 | contig 17123 bp, 18 predicted proteins | sample China_Bullhead_C_FD_184857 | JGI IMG/M metagenome (GOLD analysis project Ga0210109, IMG submission 184857) | Wetland microbial communities from San Francisco Bay, California, USA, that impact long-term carbon sequestration -... | ecosystem: Environmental > Aquatic > Marine > Wetlands ...
ACCCGTCTCCCGCTCCAGTGATACCAAGGGCTTACATGAACAAGTGTAGGCCTTTTTTTTCCTCTTGCCTCTCCAGAAATACACTTCGTGCTATCTCACTCTAAAAAGTTTACATAATCCCATTATCAGACTGTCGGTTTTTTCCACCTTATACTGCTGCCCGGATATTTCATGAATTGCTGTCGCGAGACCACGAAACTGGGAACCCGCTTGCGGGACTGAGCGGAGCGCAGCGAGCGCGAAGAGGATGGGGGTGCCACCGGGCAACCGCAGGGTGTTGGTTCCGAGGCGTACCTGAACGGTACGTCGCAGAGGCCAACATCCGAGGACGCCAGGAAGGACGGCCATATCCTTGGTCGCAGCAAGTAATTCATGAAATATCCGGGCTAGACCATGCCCCCTCCTCTCGCCGCCGCCGCTGGATTTTGAGTATGCCCTCAGGTCGCAGATGATTCTTCTTGCCCTATTCGCGGCTCTGCATTATCCTGTCCTGGCACGAGCCGTTTGCACGCGAAAAGGTGCACGATACCCAGTTTGACTCTTGTCTCCAAGACAAGTCAACGAGCTGAACGTTTATAACAGGAGGGGCACCATGGCCGACAAAATTCTAGTCGCTGATGATGAGCAGGAAATCCGGGATTTGCTCGACCATTTCCTGAAAGACAAGGGATACGAAGTAATTCTGGCTTCAGATGGTGAGCAAGCGCTACAGTTGGCGGAGACGGAAAATCCGCAAGCAATCATATTGGATGTGAAGATGCCCGGGTTGGACGGCCTGGAAGTCTGCAAGCGGTTAAAGGAGAAGGAGGAAACTAAGTTTATTCCGGTGATTTTTATAACCGGGTTTGAAGATAACAAGTTGGATGCCCTTGATATGGGGGCTGATGACTTTGTCAATAAACCTTTCGACATGGTTGAACTCTCAACCCGAGTGGAATCGGTACTCCGAATCCGCCACCTTACCGATGAACTTGAAAGGGCCGTGGCTTACATAGAAGAACTCCGCAAGGATCTACCGGAACTGCATTAGACTTGAATTATTGAGCGATTGAGGGATTGAGATGGAACGGAATAAACGGCTTTATCCGAGATCTAAGGTGAGATGGCCCGTCACAATGACCACCTCTATCGGCACCATCGAAGGAGAAACAAAAGACGTCAGCACCCTGGGAGCGTATATTCAATGCCAAGAACCGCTAAACCCCAGTGAAAACATTTTGTTGAGCGTCAGACTTCCTGCCGGCTCACCCCTACATGTCTTTGCTGAAGTTGTCTGGTCAAATTCAACCGGCCTCGAGAACAAAACCGGGCCGCCTGGGATGGGAGTTCGTTTTCTATGGTGATGGCAGAACGCAAAGCGCATAGAGCATGGCGTCATTGGGTATACCGGCCATGTCTCTGATTCAGAAAGTTGGGGAAGAAGTATTTCTGCATAGGGCCCGGGAGATAACCGCCTCACAACCACTTTTCTCCTGGCTGGGCGCAAGCATTGTTTCGGTGAGCGAGGGATACTGTGAGATGCAGCTCCCCCTCAGGGAAGAATTCGTCAATGATAGGAATACGGTGCAGGGCACGATTCTCTTTGCTCTTCTCGAAGCAGCCACCTTTGTGGCCTCTCGCACTCTGGTAAAAGGTAAAGCTGAGATGGATTTTCATCAGGAGATGAAAATCAACTTCATCAAAGCAGTGCGAAAGGTGAACCAGACCATCAAGGCAAATGGTCGCGCCCTGCATCGAGGCCGGTCTACGGCGGTGGTTGAAGGCGAGGTCTATGATGAGGCTGGAGACCTGGTTGCCAAAGCGCTTGGGACTATAGCCATACTGCGCCCTAAGTAGTTTAAGCAAAACGTAGATGGGGACTCGCTTCAGGGCGCAGCAAATTCGAAGCACGAAACAAATTCAAAACCCGAATGCTCAAATGTTCGAAACCCTATCTATCAAGATTTCTGGTAGTTTCGTTTTGGTCATTTGAATTTTTGAAATTTGAAAATTGTTTCGGATTTCGATATTCGGATTTCGGATTTCCTGGACGTTGATATATTGTCTAAATTTATTCAGCTTTCCTTCGGCGTATCCTTTACTGCCTCGGATCTACCTCTTGCCGCCCAGGCATGCTTGACTCCTTCCGGCAAACCCAGCAGCATGATGCACCCCAGGTAGATGAGTATTCCAGCTGCCACCCAACATCCCAGGCCGAGTGCCAAAGATCCGCCTGTAAGTTTGCCGCCATCGTAGCTGTACCGGCAAAGGGTCTGCACCACGACCGCCATGATGAACGAGGCAAGCAAACAGCGCCCGCTGCTCAGCAAAAGTCTCCCTCCCTGAATTCCACCAAGACGTCTACTCAGCAACAACATCAACAGAAGCACGTTTGCTATTGCTGCTATGGAGACAGCAAGTGCCAGACCGCTATGCCCGAGTGGTCCTACGAGAAGCACACTCAGGATCACATTGATAGCCAAAGCCCCAACACCTGCCCAGACTGTTACGTAGGCACCATCCAATGCATACCAGGCCCCGACGAGCACCCTGAAACCAGCCACAGCCCATAGCCCCAGAGCAAAATAGCCGAGAGCCTCAGCCGTCATCCTGGTGGATATCTCATTGAACTCTCCGCGTTGGAAAAGAAGATGAACAAGAGGTATCCTGATCACCCAGAGGCCAGCTGCCGCCGGAATTGTCAGAAACCAGAGGAGCTCCATGGCCTCGACCACCTGTTGGCGAAAAGCCTGCCATTCCTGCAAGGCACTCTGACGGGTAAGCTGGGGCAATACCGAGGTTCCTATGGCACTCCCAAAAAGACCCAGAGGAAACTGGATCAGTCGCTCGGCATAATAGAGGTAAGAAATACTTCCCACGGTGAGGAAAGAAGCAAACAATGTGGCCACAAGAATATTCAGGTGATAGACGGCCGCTCCTAATACCGTTGGGAGCAGTAATCTCAAGACCGTCTGAGTCTCTGGTGCTCGCCACCAACGACTCGGTTTCCATCTCACCACAAGTCGCCGGGCCCAATGCCACTGAAATGCTAGTTGAAGAAAACCACCTAAAACAACACCCCAGGTCAGGGACCATTCCGGGGCTATGCTGAAGTAGCTCCCAAGCCCAAGCATCCCAAGCATGCACAGGTTGAGTAGACTTGGCGCAGCAGCAGGAGCACCGAAATGCTCGTGGGTGTTGAGGATCGCCATAACAAAACCAGCCACACCAATGCAAAATACATAGGGAAGGAGCCATCTGGTTAGGCTCACTGTCAACTGCCACTTGGCTCCGCTGCCGACAAAACCCGGGGCCAGAAGTGAGACAACAAGAGGAGCTGTCGTCACTCCCAGAAGAGTCAGGCCAAAATAGAAGGTACATGTCAGGCCACCCAGATTGCTCGCCAACCGACCAAAGCTGCTATGGTCACCGAGAGCATACCCCTTGCCCAATTCAGGCATATAGGGGAGGCTGAGGGAGCCTTCCGCATACAGCCGGCGAAAAAGGTTGGGAATGCGAAAAGCCACAAAGAAGATATCCGCCTTGAAGCCAGAGCCCAGGAAGTAAGCGATGGCCATATCGCGAATAAATCCGAGCACCCTGCTCAGCAAGGTTAGACTGCTGATGAGGGTAGCCGATTTGAGTAAACCCGTTTCTTTTACATTCATAGGGTTAAGTACCAATGCAAGCTGGCTTGCGGATGAGCGCAAAAACATTCCGGCCAAGATTGTGACAGTTTCGTGCGAATGTCAACTGCGTTGTCGGTTTAGCCAATAGATTTGCAGAAAAATTCTTGACTTCGTTAGGTAGGCAATGTTAAAAATCCCAATTACGCATTTTTTAGAGCGCCACTATAAACTCGATCTGGCAGTCGAGCTTAATTTTCAAGAAGCAAGTTACAAGGAGGAGAATAATTGGCCACTCATAAGTCTGCCATCAAAAGAGCGAAACAAAGTGAGCTACGGAAACAGCGAAATCGTGCTAAGAAGACAAGGGTGAAAGGTGCGGTGAAAAAGGTGCGAGTAGCCCTGGAAAACAAATCTGTAGAGGAAGCCCAAGCAGCCCTCCAAGAAGCCATCCCCATAATAGACAAGGCTGCATCAAAAGGTGCTCTGCATCACCGCACTGCGGCACGGAGGATTGCACGCTTGAGCAAGAAAGTTCACGCCCTGAATACAGAGACAGAGCAAGAATAGAGTCCCTTGTATTTATTCTTTTCGTGAAGAGAGGACAAGCACCCTACCCCATCAGCAACGTCTTTTCCTTTGCTCCAAAACTGACGCCTAAATCATTCTCGTCTATTGTCGTTGGCTGAGATATCAGTCACCAGCGCCCGCCATTTCCTAATTTTTTTAACAAAAGACTACTGACTGCGCCCTAGAACTCCTCAAAGAGATCTTGATGGATTTTTTCGGCTAGAAACTCTGCTATCCTACGAAAAGCCTCACGTCTGAATCTATTCGTATTCAGGGCATTTCCCGCCTCAACGTATTCATCATGGTAACTCAGTTTCTTGTTCTGCCAGAGAACCTCATCGGTGTCTACCCGGGTGAGGGTGAGAGACAGAGTGACTGTCACCCGGGTCTCGAGCGTTCGGGTTCGTGTGAGGTGAGAAGCAGTTTGCGTCCTAATACTGGCAACACTACCACCAAGAACCGCTTCGGCCTCATTTAGGGGTTTTACCGGCAATCTCTTCCAGCGAATGAATTCATTAAGGATGGCATTTGTAAAGATAGTCTCAATGCCAATTTCGGCTGTTTGGTTGCCCAAAACGTTCACAGCAATACTCTGAATATCGCCAGGGGCTTGACCACCAGTCCCGACGAAGTGGTAGCCGCACCCCAGTAGCATCAGGAAGGTGGCAAGAAGTACAGCCAGAACCGCTGGGAGACTCCATGTTTTTCGGGAGAGGAGTGTCATGGAGACACGGTGAAACAGAGACGCGGCGATTAATATATCTCTGTGCTTCGACATTTCTATCCTTTCCCTATTATCTTCGATAAATCTTTCATAACAGCTCAACGGATCAAGTCTGTCGCCGTGTCCTCGTATCGAGAAATGGCCTACACCACAACGTTGACCAACCTTCCAGGAACTACCACTACCTTGCGAATGGGTTTGTCCCCAATGAACGTCTTGATCCGCTCGTCAGCCAAAGCAACTTGTTGAACTTCCTCTTTGCTAGCGCTCGGCGACACATAGACACGATTGCGCAATTTACCGTTGACTTGAACAACAATGAGCTGTTGCTCTTCTGCCACTGCCTCCTCGTCCCATTGCGGCCAGGATTCTTGCACCACGCTTTTCTCGTGCCCCAGAGTCTGCCACATCTCATCTGCAATGTGCGGCACCATGGGTGAGATCAGGATTATGGCCATCTCCACTGCCAGACGAAGAACAGGAAGAGCCTCAGGACCGTAACGAACCTCAGAACGAAATTGATAGATGGCATTCACCAGTTCCATGACCGCACTGATGGCAGTATTAAAATGAAACCGTTGGTCGATATCTTCACTGACCTTTTTAATAGTCTGATGGGTCTTGCGATGCAAAGCCCTCAAATCACCTTCTATCGGCTCAGTGCCATCGTACGGAGCAATTCCGTGAAGTTTGTCAAGCTCATCATGGACCAATCGCCAGAGCCGGTTGAGAAAGCGGGCGCTACCCTCCACGCCGCGGTCGCTCCATTCCAGATCCTTTTCCGGCGGCGAGGCGAAAAGGCAGAAGAGACGAACCGTATCTGCACCGTAACGCTCAACCAGCTCACCAGGGTCAACCACGTTTCCTTTGGACTTGGACATCTTTTCTTTGCGGCCAATCTCTGCCAGAGTACCACAATGACGACAGCGATAGACCTCCGGCTTCTCCTCCTGAGCATCTTCCGGAGCCAGCCAGCCGTGCTGTGAACAGCGGAGCGTCTCTTTACAAACCATTCCCTGCGTTAACAAGTTGGTGAAGGGCTCGTCCTGCCCCACCATTCCCATATCTCTGAGCACTTTGGTAAAAAACCTCGAGTAAAGCAAATGGAGAACGGCGTGCTCAATGCCGCCGATATATTGGTCCACCGGCATCCAGTAATCGTTTCTGCCTCTATCCAGTGGTCCTTCCTGGTAATCTGGACAAGTGTAACGCATGAAATACCAGGAAGATTCCACAAATGTGTCCATAGTGTCCACCTCCCGTCTGGCATCGCCCTTACACGCGGGGCAGGTGGTCTCGACGAATTCTTTGAGGGTTGGCAGGGGTGTCCCACCAGCAGGCGTGAGACTGGCATCCAGGGGTAAAACGACAGGCAGATCTTCATCCGGCACGGGCACAATGCCACATTCGTCACAGTAAATTATAGGTATGGGAGCCCCCCAATAACGTTGTCTGGAAATGAGCCAGTCTCGCAACCTATAGTTGATAGCAGCCTTACCCAGCCCGTTCGATTCCAGATACTGGTTAATGGCCTCTCTGGCAGCTGCACTCTCCAAGCCGCTAAATTCGCCTGAATTGACTAGGATCCCGTCTTCTTCGTATGCCGCTTCCATGGTGTCGCCGTCCAGCTCACCACCAGACGGATCTACTACCACTTTCAGTGGTAGATCATAAGCCATGGCGAACTCAAAATCCCGCTGGTCATGTGTGGGTACCGCCATCACAGCACCAGTGCCGTATGCCATCAGGACAAAATTGGCAACGTAAATGGGCATCCGCTCGTCCGTCATGGGATTGCGGCAGTAGGCTCCAGTAAATACACCTTCTTTTTCAAGGAGTTCGGAGGTCCTCTCACTCCGTTGTGTCTGTTTGGTCTTTTCAATGAATTCTTTGACGGCCGGTTCCTCCGGTCTCCCCTTGCAGAGTTCCAAGGACAGCGGGTGCTCCACGGCCAGACTCATAAAAGTTGCCCCGAATACCGTGTCCTGACGTGTGGTGTAAACTTCTATGGGTTCAGCAGAATTTTCCAAGGGGAAATGGATCATGGCCCCGTGACTTTTTCCTATCCAATTTCGCTGCATGGTGAGCACCCGCTCCGGCCAACCTGGCAAGCGCTCACAATATTCCAGCAGCTCATCCACATAATCAGTGATTTTGAGAAACCACTGTGCCATCTCCTTTTGTTCCACCCCATGACTGCAGCGCCAACACAACCCGCCCTCGACCTGCTCGTTGGCCAGCACCGTCTGGCACGTAGAACACCAGTTCACATAAGATTTTTCGCGGTATGCCAGACCTTGTTCATACATCTTGAGAAACATCAACTGTTCCCAGCGATAGTAAGAGACGTCACAGGTGGCCAGTTCCCTGCTCCAATCGTAGCTGAAACCCATCTGCTTCAGCTGTTCTTTCATTTGGTCAATATTATTGTATGTCCAGGTAGCGGGATGGCTTTCGGCCTTGATAGCAGCGTTTTCCGCCGGCATGCCGAAAGCATCCCAGCCCATGGGATGAATAACGTTGAATCCACGCATCGTCTTGTACCTGGCCACCACGTCACCGATAGTGTAGTTGCGCACGTGTCCCATGTGGATTCGTCCCGAGGGGTAGGGGAACATTTCCAGGAGATAATATTTGGGCTTGCTGGCATCTTCGGTTACATTGAAAAGCCGCTGATCTTCCCAAATCAGCTGCCATTTGGGTTCGATTTCGCTGGGATTATATTTGGCCTCCATAGTTCCTCCAGAATACCTATCTACTGCTTCGATTCTCCGCTCTTCGAACTTCCGTACTCCGTTTTCCACCGGATGCGGCGACGCGGTGAGGTAATTAGTAAGCAGAAAAAGATTTGGGAATGTAATGTAAATGAAAACCCACTGAGACTTCTTGTGGGTTTCAGTGTTTACTGCCTACTGCTTACTGCCTGCTTGCCCTGAGCTCTGTCGAAGGGCTGCCTCCTTGGAATCCACGCCTCTCTGGGTCGGGTCGCCAAGCCTCTGTTCTGGCGCGGTGGCAACCTTGAGTGTCCCTTCTTCCAAATCTACTCTAATTCTATCCAGAATGCCGTTTATGAACGAGCCGGAATCCTCTGAACCATACTTCTTACCAAGATCCACCGCTTCGTTTATGGAAACCTTGGCCGGGATGTCAGCACGGTAAAGGAGTTCAAATATGGCCAGGCGGAGAATATTGCGATCGACTGCAGACATCCTCTCCAACCTCCAATTCTCTGAAAATCGACTGATCAGAGTATCGATTTCCTCTCGATATTTATGTACGCCATTGGCAAGCTCAACTGCAAAATCTCTTATGCTGTCGGGAGCCTTAAAATGCTCGCAGAATAGCCTCAGGGCTTCACCAATTTCACTTTGGGCCATATCAACCTGGTAAAGTACCTGGATGACCATTTCTCGAGATCGGCGTCGACTACTCATGTTTGTCCTGCTCAATGCTGGTAGTGAGCTCTGACCAGCCTACACTAAAGAATGCCAAAAATGACTAAAGTGTCTAAAATGACTAAAGTACTAAAGATGTGAGATTCACTGCGATTTACCAAAGTCTAATATCCCAGATCTTACATCTCACATCGCTGAGTCGGTGCGGCATCAGGCGAATTAACCTAACTGGATCATGAGGTTCGCCATTTCAATGGCTGCCTGTGCTGCTTCAAAGCCCTTGTTGCCCGCCTTGGATCCGGCGCGTTCGATGGCTTGCTCCAAGCTGTCGGTGGTGAGAACTCCAAAAGTGATGGGGATACTGTGCTCCAGCCCCACAGCCGCAACTCCTTTGGAAACTTCGGCGCTAACGAATTCAAAATGAGGTGTGGAACCTCTAATAACAGCCCCCAGACAGATGATAGCGTCATATTTATTTTGTTCAGCCAGTTTTTTGGAGGTGAGAGGAATCTCCCAGGCTCCCGGAACCTTAACCACTTGAATGTCAGCTTCCGAAGCACCGTTTCTGACTAAGGCGTCCAGAGCGCCCCCCAACAGCCGGTCGCAAATGAAATCGTTGAAACGACTTACCACTACGGCAAACTTCAACCCCTTCGCCTCCAGCTTCCCCTCAACAGGTTTTGGCATTCTCAACCCCCCTTTGTAGATTGTGGATTGTGGATTGCGGATTGATTCAGGCTAAGCGAGTAACTCATCAGATTCCACAATCTCGAATCTAGAAGCCGACTAAAATCCGAAATCGGAAATCCGAAACTGGGAACCCGCCCGAAGGGCGGGAGTCCGAAGGACAAATCCGCAATCTTAATAATTTTCCGTTTCTTTCTCCTGGGACAGCTTCATCAGATGACCCATCTTCGAACACTTAGTTCTTAAATAATCGAGATTACAAGGATTGGGCGCAATCTCTATGGGCACCCTCTCGGTGATGGTAATGCCATACCCTTCTAGACCCACAATTTTTTTGGGATTGTTGGTCATCAGCCGCATCTTCTTCACCCCAAGGTCCACCAGAATTTGAGCACCGATACCATATTCCCTGAGATCAGCTTTAAATCCCAGAGCTTCATTGGCTTCCACCGTATCCTTCCCTTGATCCTGGAGTGCATAGGACTTGAGTTTGTTGGCTAGCCCGATACCGCGGCCCTCGTGATTGGTTATGTAGAGAATAACGCCGTTGCCCTCATCATTGAGCATTTCCATGGCTCGATGCAACTGGTCACCGCAATCACACCGGAGTGAGCCCAAACTATCACCGGTGAGACATTCTGAATGGACACGCACCAGGACCTCTGCCTCTTGGTCAATCTCGCCCTTTACCAAGGCAATGTGCTGGACCGTATCGATATCGTTCGTGTAAGCAATGGCCGTGAATTCACCTCCATGGATGGTGGGAAGCATAGTGGTGGCGGCTCGGTGAACGAAGCTTTCGTGGCGCATGCGGTACTCAATAATATCTGCGATGGTTACTATCTTGAGCCCGTGCTCCTCGGCAAATATCTCCAAGTCCGGCATTCTCGCCATGGTGCCATCGTCTTTCATGACCTCACAAATAACCCCGGCAGAATTAAGACCCGCCAACCTGGCCAAATCAACTGATCCCTCGGTCTGGCCGGTACGTACTAATACTCCGCCCTTGCGAGCCCGCAGCGGGAAGACATGTCCTGGGCTCACTAGATCTTCTGGTTTGGCCTCAGGGTCCACCGCCGCCAAGACAGTGGTGGCACGGTCCGCTGCCGAAATTCCAGTGGTCACCCCCTGCCGGGCCTCAATGGAGACGGTAAAAGCAGTCCCGAATCTGGATTGGTTGTTGGACACCATCATGGGCAACTGTAAGTGCTCAACCCTTTCCTCGGTCAAGGAAAGACAGATCAAGCCTCTACCATACTTGGCCATGAAATTTATGGCTTCCGGGGTCGCCTTCTCGGCAGCCATACAGAGATCACCCTCATTTTCCCGGTCCTCATCATCCACGAGGATGACCATCTTTCCTGCTCTGATCTCTTCTAGTGCTTCAGCAATTTTCGCTGTGGGCATTTCCTTAACTCCTAACTAGTCACGCAAAGGTTTCATCGCAAGCAGCCTACGGCCCGGAGGGAGCTTGCTCCTACATTAATTATGATTATTTACCGAGTCCTGACGGCGGCCGCAATAATATACGATCAATGAGAAATGAATAATGCTAAATGATTCCGTGCTTCGCCAGAAAGCCTCGATCTACCCCACCGGTGGAGGGAGAATCGCTCTCCTGCATAGTCCGCACAAATCTCTCCACGTATTTCCCAATAATATCAACTTCTATATTCACCTCGTCACCGACCCGCCAGGTTCCAATAGTGGTCCACCGGGCGGTGTGTGGCACGATGTTGACGTCGAAACTCTGTTCATCGCAACGATTCACTGTCAAGCTCACGCCGTTCACTGCCACCGAGCCCTTTTCAATGATGTAGCGACCCAGCTCTGCTACCACCTCGAATGTAAATACCAGTGAGTCTCCCCTCTGTTTCCTGGCCATCACTCTGGCCTTGCCGTCCGCATGACCATTGACCAGATGTCCACCAAGACGGTCTCCCAACCGGAGAGCTCGTTCCAGATTAACCTCATCCCCCACAGACCGTTGGCCAAGAGTGGTGCGACTCAAGGTCTCCTGGGAAACGTCCACGGTAAAGGCTCTCGCCTGCCAAGAAACCACAGTGAGACAGACACCGTCCACCGCAACACTCTCACCGGTCTGAAACCCTTCCAGATCGAAGGAAGCCTGAATACTGAGACGCATGTCTTTCCCACGTGGCTCTATGGTTTTCAGTTTGCCGGTTCCCTCAATGAGGCCAGTGAACATTTTTCCCCCCTAGGGCAAGAGGCTAGTCATACTGTGGGAGGCATCTCCCTCTGCTTCAGTCCTCTTGTTGAAGCCGATACTTTTGGAGTACTGGAGTAATGGAGCAGTGGAGTAATGCAAAAAGAAACCTTTCTACGACAATCCTCCCAACACTCCAGCACTCCAATACTCCATCACTCCGACGAAGCGCCAACTGGCTCTGAGCGAACTATTTTATCGTAAAGTACTCGCCGAACCAGGGCTAGCTCAAATTTATTTAAACAGCGCTGAGTCTTTCAGATACCCTTCTACCATTATATCATCGTCGAAGCGGCGAAGCTTCAAATCCCTCAAAGGCAAAGCGTCGGCCACGCTCGCAGCCCCGATGCCTCCTACCACAGGCACAGCGCTACTGCCACCAATGATTTTTGGCGCAAAGAAAAGATACACTTTATCTACAAGATTGTCATAAAAAAAGGCACCGTGAACTTCAGCCCCACCTTCCACCAAGAGACTGGTAATGTCACGATTGCCTAAATGTTCCATAAGTGCAGACAGAGAAACACGTCCCCGCGTCAGCGGTAGCGATAAAATCTCCACCCCTCGCGCTTCGAGAGCAGACATTCTCTTCTGGTAAGGTTCCGGTCCGCATGCTATGAGTGTCGGAACCCCGTTGGCCTGACTTACAACCTGACTTTCAAGCGGAATTCTCAGGTGGGTGTCCAGAATAATCCGGAGTGGATTGTTTTCTTTCTTTCCAGGAAGACGCGCGGTGAGACTGGGGTCGTCCGCAATAACAGTTCCAACCCCCACTAATATGGCATCCACTGCATGACGCAGCCTGTGGACAAATCGCCGAGAGCGCTCATTGGAAATCCAGCGGGAGTCACCAAGATGACTAGCAATCTTGCCGTCCAAGCTGGCAGCCGCTTTGGCAACTACCAGAGGCAAGCCAGTGGTGACGTGCTTGATGAACGGTTCATTGAGTCGAAAACACTTATCCGCGAGAATCCCCTCTTCAACGAGGATTCCCTGTGATCGAAGATAATCCGCCCCGCCACCGCTAACTCGAGGATTGGGATCACTGCAGCCAACCACCACTCGAGCCACATCGCTCCGCACAATAGCCTCGGAGCACGGTGGAGTTCGTCCCTGATGATTACATGGCTCCAAAGTCACATACAGGGTAGCGCCCTGCGCCTGGCTGCCAGCTTCCTGCAGTGCATGGATTTCGGCATGAGGGGTGCCCGCCTTGCGGTGATACCCCTTCCCCACAACCTGGCCGTTCTTGACTACCACCGCACCCACCATGGGATTGGGAGAAGTGTACCCTACACCACGACCAGCTAAACGCAGGGCCAATCGCATGAACTGCTCATCTTCTTTTGTCAAAGATCCTTGCCTGCTCACTGTTTCCGCTTCTTAGCCGCGATTTGTTTAAAACCAGTCTTGTCCAGTTTCGCGACAACTTAGGAAACCACGAAGAACACGAAGAACTCAAAGGGTCATATTATTGAGAAAACTGCCTTGGTGATCTTTGTGTACTTTGTGGTGAAATATCCTGGCTAGGGTAACTCCTCATCCAAAAGTTTCTGCAGGTCCTGGAGATCCTGAATCTGCCGGTGTACCATGCTGTAGCGAATATAGGCTGCCGGATGGACCTCTTGCAAAGCGGCTGCTACCCAATCTCCTAAAACCTGACTGCGAAGTTTGCGCCGCCGGCTTTCCTGAATCCGGTTTTCAATGAGTCCCGCTATTCTGGTGAGATGGTCTTCTGCTATCGGCAGCTTGGTGCACGATCGTCTGAGGCCGGCCAGCATTTTGTTTCGATCGAAGGGTTCCATTCGGCCGTCCCTCTTGACCACCAGGGCAAGGTTTTCCTCGAGCCGTTCGAAGGTGGTAAACCGCCCGTCGCACTCAGGACATTGCCGCCGTCTCCGGATGTGGTTGTTGTCCTTTCCGGGACGGGAGTCAAGCACCCGAGTCTTGGGGTGATCACAAAACTGGCATTTCATTCCCCACCTCTGTCAGGTGATTTCCAGTTACTCAACTCGATTCCGGCCTCCCGGAACATCTGGTCGGAAAGCTCGTCCGCATACCCTTCTTCAAAGTAGACAACGGCAATATTAGCATTAATGACCATCTTGGCGCAAATGACACATGGCCGCGTGGTGCAATAGAGGGTGGCACCTTGAATTGGTATGCCGTGGCGGGCCGCCTGGATAATAACATTTTGTTCGGCGTGCAGACCGCGGCAGAGTTCGTGTCTCTGACCTGACGGGATATTGTTTTCCTCTCTCATGCAGCCGACATCGAGACAGTGAGGCAAGCCCGATGGAGCGCCGTTATATCCGGTTGCCAGTATTCTCTTGTCTTTCACCAGCACGGCTCCTACCCGACGCCTGAGGCAGGTGGAACGCTGAGCCACAAGCCTGGTAATCTCCATGAAATAAGCATCCCAACTCGGTCGCGTCATAACTCAGCTCGCCTCCTTCTCGTATACAGGCTTGTGAAGAGGGAACTGCGAGCAGAAATCGGCAACCTGGTCGCGAACCCGCTCTATGATACCAGGGTCACCACCAGCCGCCAACGCCTGGTGAATAAACTGGGCTATTACTGCCATATCCTCTTCTTTCATTCCTCGCGTGGTCACTGCCGGGGTGCCGACCCGGATGCCACTCGTTACAGCCGGCCTTTCCGGATCATAGGGAATGCTGTTCTTGTTAACCGTGATCCAGGCCTGGTCCAGAGTGAGTTCAGCTTGGGCCCCGGTCAAGCCAATTCTTCTCAGGTCTACCAGCATCAGATGGTTATCGGTGCCGCCAGAGACGAGACGAAAACCCCTCTCAGACAACTCTGCCGCCAACCGTTTGGCGTTGTTCACCACCTGTCTCTGGTAAGCGCGAAATTCGACACTCAGAGCCTCTTTGAACGCCACTGCTTTTGCAGCTATGACATGCATGAGAGGCCCTCCCTGTATGCCTGGAAAGATCTCTCTGTTGAGCTTTTCGGCGTGGTTCTGCCTGGAAAGAATCAACCCCCCTCTCGGTCCCCTGAGAGTTTTGTGGGTGGTGGAAGTCACGAAATCACTATGTGGGATAGGACTAGGATGAACCCCAGCGGCCACCAGGCCGGCTATGTGGGCCATATCCACCATCAGATAGGCGCTGATCTCTTCACAGACACTCTGAAAAAAACCAAAGTCGATACTCCGCGGATAGGCGCTTGCTCCGACAATAACCAGTTTGGGTCGGTGTTCCCTGGCCAGTCGTTCAAACTCTTCCAGATCGATGGTCTCAGTCTTCCGGTTTACCCCATAGGAAACCACCCGGAAGAGTTTGCCGGAAAAATTGGCGGGGCTGCCATGGGTCAGATGACCTCCATGGCGCAAGTCCATACCCATGATGGTGTCTCCGGGCTGTAAAATCGAGAAGTATACCGCCATGTTGGCCTGTGAGCCGGAGTGGGGCTGAACATTGGCATATTCAGCCGCAAACAACTCTTTTGCCCGTTCGATTGCCAGGCTTTCAGCTGTATCCACGAATTCGCAGCCGCCGTAATATCGATGACCCGGATAACCTTCAGCATACTTGTTGGTCAAGACGCTCGCCTGGGCTTGCCTGACTGCAGGACTGGCGAAATTCTCCGAAGCAATGAGCTCCAGCCTCTGAAGCTGCCTTTCCTCCTCTAGCCTAATTGCTTCTGCAATTTGCGGATCTATTGTTTCCAGTTCTGACATGCTGGCCCTCTTTGCAAACGGTGGAGTCACTCACCGCCGCCACTTCCCATTTCGCATTTTTCATTGGTGAGATAGCAAATAACGAAGGACTTCGCAATGTATAATGATAAATGCGAAATGGGAAGTGTTAAATCAGAGATGTTAAACGAGAAATGACAGATGGAAAATGTCTAGCCCGAAGGTTTCATGAATCGCCTGCTGCGACCGAGGATATGACTGTCCTTCCGGGCGTCCTCGGGTGTTCCTTCGACAGGCTCAGGACAGGCTCCCCCTGTGACGTACTGTTTAAGTACGCCTCGGAACCAACACCCTGCGGTTGCCCGGTGGCACACCCTTCTCCACGGTCTCGCGACAGCAATTCATGAAACCTCCGGGCTAAACCTCGTCCAGTTGCGCTATTCTGCCCTGATGACGCCCACCATCAAATTCAGTCACCAGCCAGGTTCTAACAATCTCACCCGCCAGGTCGGCCCCGATGAGCCTCCCCCCCATTACCAGTAGATTAGCGTCATTGTGTCGTCGACTTAAAACAGCGCTGTAAAGATCGTTGCACAGGGCTGCACGCACACCAACAAAGCGGTTGGCAATCATGGACATACCCAGGCCGGATCCACAGACAAGAATGCCTTTGGTGAATTCACCTCTGGCGACCCCGGCCGCCACAGCCTTGCCGAAGACTGGATAATCAACGGAGTCTTCACTGTGGCAGCCCACATCTTCCACAGAATGTCCCATATCTTCCAGCACGGTTTTGACCTGGCTTTTCATTAAAAAACCTGCGTGATCGCTCCCGATAATGACTTTCATGTTCGCTCTCCCCGGAGGAAAATAACTTCAGGATTCATAGCGACGAAAGACCAGGGCGGCATTGGTGCCACCAAAACCAAACGAATTGGAAAGCACTGTTCTTACCTCCGCTTTCCGACTAACATTGGGGACGTAGTCCAGATCACAGTCCGGGTCCGGATTCTCGTAGTTGATTGTCGGTGGAATGATGCCGTTCTTGATGGTAAGCACGGCTATGGCGCTCTCCACCCCACCCGCGCCTCCCAGGAGGTGTCCGGTCATGGACTTGGTAGAGCTAACAGCCAGCTTGTAACTGTGTTCTCCAAAAACGGTCTTTATCGCCTGCGTTTCAAACTTGTCATTCAAGTCGGTGGAGGTGCCGTGTGCATTAATGTAGTCAACTTCCTCGGGCCTGATTCCCGCATCATCGACGGCCATCTGCATACAACGGGCCATCCCCTCACCTTCCGGTGCCGGAGCTGCAATATGGAAGGCATCTCCGGTCAGGCCGTAGCCAATTACCTCTGCGTGGATAGTGGCTCCGCGTTCAAGGGCGTGATCCAGTTCCTCCAGAATGATAATGCCACTGCCCTCGGCCAGAACAAAACCGTCTCGGTCTCGGTCAAAAGGACGAGATGCCTTTAGCGGCTCATCATTGCGGGTTGAGAGGGCCCGCATAGCGTTAAAACCTCCTATGGCCAGCATTGTGACAGTTGATTCCACACCTCCTGTAATCATGGCATCGGCAGCACCACGTTGGATGTGTTTGAAGGCGTCACCCACCGCGTGAGTGCCGGCGGCACAGGCCGTTTCAATGGCGACATTCGGCCCCTTGGCTCCAAAAAAGATGGAAATCTGACCTGGAGCCATGTTGGCGATAATCATGGGAATAAAGAAAGGGCTTATCTTCTTGGGTCCTTGCTCCAGCATAATCCGATGATATTTTTCAATGGTTGCAAGACCACCGAGGCCACAGCCGATAACAACTCCAACCCTATCGGCGTTGTTGCCCCTAATATTCAGGTTGGCATCGTCTACCGCCATTCGAGTCGCCGCCAGAGCATATATGGTAAATATGTCCATCCTTCTGAGATCCTTGCGGGAGACATAGTCTTCCGCTTTGAAATCTTTAACCTCCCCGGCAATCTGGGTGGCCATGTCAGTGGCGTCAAACCTGGTAATCCGGCTGATTCCTGACTTGCCAGCCACCAGAGCTGACCATGTCTCCTCCACACCAATTCCCACCGGTGTCACCAAACCCAAACCCGTAACCACGACCCGTCTTTGCATTGCTTAATCCTCAACTAAAGTTGATAGATTTCAATCGGTGGGCAATGTGATGCCCACCCGGCATTTTATTGAGCATGGAGTATTTGGAAGCGGTTTATGTCCCTTCTCCATGCCCCATGCCCTATGCTCCATGCCTGCG
>Ga0210109_1000082_pt1 | contig 17113 bp, 12 predicted proteins | sample China_Bullhead_C_FD_184857 | JGI IMG/M metagenome (GOLD analysis project Ga0210109, IMG submission 184857) | Wetland microbial communities from San Francisco Bay, California, USA, that impact long-term carbon sequestration -... | ecosystem: Environmental > Aquatic > Marine > Wetlands ...
ACCTCGCCACAAACCGTCAGCATGTTCAAACACTTCCTCCATGAGTTGTCGAGCCTTGGGGTTGCCCTCCGAATGAACTGCGCGAGCGTACTGAATTTCTACCTCACACCGTTGCTCCTCAATTTGGGAAACCAGCATATAAATGCTTTGCAGAATATCCACCGGCTCAAAGCCGCTGATCGCACACGGCTTACCGTATCGATCTACCACCTCCTGATAGGGCTCGGTCCCAATTATAGTGGTTACGTGGCCCGGGCATATGAAGCCATCGATACGCACTTCTTCACCGGCCAGAAGTGCATCAAGTGCGGGAGGCAACAACTTGTGCGCTGAGAAAACCAGGAAATTATCCAAACCTTCCTGCTGGGCCTGGTAGACGGCCGCTGCTATGGTAGGTACTGTGGTCTCGAACCCGATACCAATCATAACTATCCGGCGGTCCTGATGTTTGCGAGCCAGTTCCAGCGCATCCATGCTAGCGTACACCATCCGCACATCTGCACCTCGTGCTTTCTCTTGGTGCAAAGATGACTCCGAACCGGGTACCCGCATTAAATCTCCAAATGTTGCCACCGTCACATCTGGTTCTCGGCAGAGCTTGATGGCCCGGTCAATATCCTGGGGAGAAGTTACGCAAACGGGACACCCGGGACCAGAGATCAAGGTGATGGTCTCGCGGAGAAGTTCTTTTAAGCCGGAACGAAAAATGGCTACAGTGTGTGTACCACAGACCTCCATGAACCGGACAGGTGTGCGAGACTTATTATTAATAGCCGACACGATCCTCTCTGCCAGCTCCGGATCTCGATATTCATCCTGGTATTTCATAGTCGACAATCTCCGTCAGAAGTATTAAAGAATTGTGCCTCTCTATCGGTCAGATGTAGCACCATTGCATCCAAATCCGAATGTTCAAAATTCAAATGTTCCAAACTTAGGATAAGTCTTATGGACTGGTTACGTTTTGAACATTGGAACATTCGGATTTCGGATTTGTTTCGTGCTTCGTGCTTCGGATTTCGAATTTAATAACCGTCTTATATGATCCTGAATATGGCAATCGCTTACTGCGTTGTCACTCACTCCGCAATTGAGGCGGCCCCAATAACTGCTTGACCTAGAGAAATGCAACCGTCATTGGCCGGAATAAGTTGGGGTGTGTAGACTTCCAATCCAGATGCTTCCAAGCGGTCCTCCAGGTTCTCCAGAAGAAAAACGTTTTGGAACACTCCCCCTGAACAGACCACCCTGTTGAGTCCGTGCAGCTTGCACAGATGCAAGCAGGCATCGGCAAACATTGCAACCAGAGTCTGATGAAACTTGCCGCTGACCAGTTCTGGCGCCACTCCTGAAACCACATCATCAAACACCTGGGTGAAGATGCTTGTGGCGCTAAGAAGCATTCTCCCTTCAACCTCTTTGAACTCGTAGTGATATTTGTCCGTAGTGGGCTCCATGCATTGTTCGAGTTCAATGGCCGCCTGACCTTCGTAGGCAATGCGGTCCCTCACACCTATAAGTGCAGCGACAGCATCAAAGAGCCGCCCACAGCTGGATGTGAGTGGGCTATTAAATCCCCGTCGCATCATTTGTATGAGCACTGCAATCTGATCGCCGTCCCAACTTTGGAGCACTTGCAGGTCTTGCTGGAAAACCTCTTCCCCAAGACCGGCCCACAAATAGGCAACCGCCATCCGCCATGGTGCTTTGATGGCAGCCGCGCCGCCAGGCATTGGTACATAGTCAAAATGGGCTACCCTCTCATAGTTTCGTTCATCCGCTACCAGGATTTCTCCTCCCCAGATGCAGCCATCATCACCATAGCCAGTTCCGTCCAGGGCTAGGCCCAAAACTTTGCCCTCCAATCCGTGCTCTGCCATACAGCTCACCACATGGGCGTGGTGATGTTGCACTGCCAGAGTGGGCAACTCATCTTGAGCCAGAGCCATTTGGGTTGTCAGGTAGTCTGGGTGGAGGTCATGAACAAGCAAGCGAGGGCTCACCTCTAGAATACGTCGAAGATGCCGGACTGTCAGTTCAAGGAACTCCAAAGTTTCAAGGTTTTCCAGATCACCAAGGTGCTGCCCGACAAATGCCCGATTCTCTTTAGTCAGACAAATGGTGCCTTTCAGTTCCCCTCCCAGGGCCAGGACCTCAGCCACCGGTTTTCTGAGAAAAATCGGTACTGGCACGTACCCTCTGGATCTCCGAATTTGTCTGGGTTTCCCCCCAGCTGGCCTGAGGATTGAATCATCACTGCGCAAGAGAATATCTCTGTCGTGAAAAAGAAAATAGTCGGCTATCTTTCCTAGCCGCTCCACTGACTCGAGGTTATCGATGGCAATGGGCTCCTCGCTGATATTGCCACTGGTCATGACCAGAGCCAGAAATGGATGAGAAAGGAGCAGGTAGTGCAGAGGAGTGTACGGGAGCATCACCCCGAAATAGCGATTCCTTGGAGCCACTTCGGGGGCGATGGTGTTTTCCGGTCGCTTTGGGACAATTACAATTGGGCGTTGGGAGCAAGTGAGTAGTCGTCGTTCTTCATCTCCAACCAGTGCATACCGTTCAATCTGTTCCAAGCTTGACGACATGAGGGCAAGAGGCTTCTCTTCCCTCCCCTTCCGCCAGCGAAGCTTTTTTACCGCCTCATTTTGGCTGGCGTCAACAGCCAGGTGAAATCCGCCCAGTCCCTTTACGGCCACAATAGCGCCCTGGCTGAGGTGCTTTGCTGCCTCAGATATCGGCTCCGAAATCTTTAGCTCTTCGCCACTGCTGTCCGCCAGCCACACCCGAGGACCGCAGTTCCAACAACCATTGGGCTGTGCATGAAAACGTCGGTCAAGAGGATCGTGATATTCGCGGGCGCAGTCGTCACACATAGTAAAGACTGCCATGGAGGTTTTGGGCCGGTCATAGGGAATGTCGTTAATGATGGTGTATCGTGGTCCGCAGTTGGTGCAGTTAATGAAAGGATAGAGGTGTCGCCTGTCTTGCGGCTCAAAGAGTTCCCGGAGGCAATCGCTGCAGATTGTTGTGTCCGGCGATATGAGGGCTGCTCGCTCTTCACCCTCTTCACTGGCCTTGATCTCGAAAGTGCTGTAGGCAGCGGCAGGGAGTTCCTCAGTTTCTATCTGGGTAATGCGTGCCAGAGGCGGGGCCGATGCAGGCAGTTCTTTGAGAAAATGGTGGAGAGCATCTCGGCCTCCCTCCACCTCAAGTTCCACGCCCTTCGGCGTGTTGGCTACGTAGCCGTTTAACCGGTAACGGTGAGCCAGTTGATAAATAAACGGACGAAATCCCACACCCTGAACAATACCTTGGATGTGAACTCTAAGTCTCTGCGCCATCTCCTCCAGCTTTGCGGGCGCTCACCTGCTGCCTGAGCCAATCGGCCCAGCCATCCAACCCTTCACCAGTGCGGCAGGAGATCTCGAAAATTTCCAGATTGGCATTGAGCTGCAAGGCCCGCTCTCTTATTTTCCCCACATCGCAGTTGACGTAAGGGAGTAAATCAATCTTGTTAATGATTAACGCCCGGGACTCTTGAAACATCAGGGGATACTTAAGGGGCTTATCATCACCTTCCGGCACACTTAGGATCATGGCCTTCATGTCCTCACCCACATTGAACTCCGCTGGACACACCAGATTGCCCACGTTTTCAACCACCAATAGATCCAGGATGTCGAGATCCAGAGCATCAAGACTAGACTTGATCATATTGCTGTCCAGATGACAAGCACCACCTGTATTGAGCTGCACCACCTGGACCCCTTTCTGGCCAATGCGCTCCGCATCGTAAGAAGACTGTATGTCTCCCTCGATTACTCCGATGCGAATCTCATGCTGCAGTGTCTCAATGGTCCGCTCAAGCAAAGAAGTCTTTCCAGCCCCTGGACCGCTCATCAAGTTGATGACAAGAAGGCCAGCCTCGCGAAATATTCGCCGGTTGTCTTCGGCTAACCGCTCATTTGCTTCCAAAATATCACGTACTACAGGTATTTTCAGGGTCATTTTTCATTTCTCATTTGTTACGAGACGGGAGGTCGGGCGAGACGAGATGTCGAGGAAAAGAATAATTTATATTTCCCGTCTCGCCAGTCTCGCTATATGTTTCTGCCTCCTGCCTGCTGTCTTTTACTCCGCCTCAAAGCTTTCGACACTCAGTTCCCGGCCAGATAACATCTCCAGTTTACCACTCCCGCATGAAGGACAGCTGAATGTCAGCTCCTTCACGGTGAAATCCGAGGCGCAATCCTGACAGCGGCATGTCACCTGAACCCGCTCAATATCCAGCTGTGCCCCCTCGGCCGCTGTTCCCTTGGTCAGAAACTCAAAGCAAAAACGAAGCGACTCGGTCTCTACAGCGCTCAACTCTCCCACTTTCAGTGCAACGGAAAGCACACGGGTGACCTTGTGATTCCCGCTCTCCTGAAGGATGATATCCAATATTGACTGGGCGATAGACATCTCGTGCATAAATCACTTCAGCTAGTCCAGCCAGCTTCTACCCACATGTCAGATTTCGTTAGCTTTAGCTAGAACCAAGTCTCTTGGAGTATTAAAAAATATCAAATTCCAAGCACCAAATCTTAGGGTTTCAGGTGTCGGGTGTCAGGTGTCAGCAAAAAGAAACATAGAAACTGCAACCTGAACACTGAAACCTGAAACCCACAATTTTGGTCATTGTGATTTGTTTGAAATTTGTTATTTGTTATTTGGAATTTTCAGTCACTTCAGCACTCCAGAAAGCGTCCCGCCCCTAGAACTTGGTTCTTTACTTGGTCTTGCCGGGGTCTTTGCCACCTCCCACCTGCTCAACCATCTTCTCATAATACAACTGTTTCTCTTCCCACTGCACTGAGCCGTTTCGCATCGTGTTCAACTTCATTATGAGATAATTGATCTTCTTGATTTGGCGATACTTGGCGCTCTCGTCTTTTAGTGAGCTCAGTAATTCTTCAGCGGTTCTGATTGCCTTTTTCAACTCTAGCTCTGGAGGCAGGCAGTTAGCGTTCCTCAATATTTTATAGGCTAAACGAAGATCATCTGGGATTTGTCGGTCGTCTTCCAGGTTGAGCGGCTTCCCACTGCCAGGGAGATTGTCGAATTCACCGCGCTGTATCGCTTCGTTAATTCGTTTCTCGGCTACCCGTTCCAAAGCTGCAAGAACATTCTTTTTAGACATTCTTTGCACATCCTCAAAGTGAACTAAAATGAAAAATCTGGGCCCAAGGACCCGGCTTTGGGCGACCCTGAGGGAGCTTCAATACGTTTTCCCCCTTGCGGCAGTCTGCTGGAGTGGCGGAGCATTGTAAAATATCAAATTCCAAGCACTAAGTCTCGGGCTTTCAGGTGTCAGGTGTAAGGGAAGAAAAACCAAAAAACTGAAACCTCAGTCTTTGTGATGATGTTGAATAACCCATAACAAATAACTTCACTGCTTGCTGTCTACTGCCTACTGCCTGCTGTTCCTTAGGTCACTCCTTCATAGAGCTTTTTGCGTACAAACAAGTCTACCAAATCACGATCCAGTTTTCCCTCTTCGGCTTCCTTGATCAGGTGCTGCAAAGCCTCTGGTACCGGCATCGCACCTCGGTAAGGACGGTCGCTCGCCGTAAGTGCATCGTAGACGTCTGCGATACCCAGGATGCGTGCCTGGATCGTAATGTCTGAAGCCGTAAGACCAAGGGGATACCCCGAGCCATCCAGTTTTTCGTGATGGGCCGCAGCAATCACTGGGATACGCTCGAGATCGTTGGTAAAAGGAATTTTATTGATAATATTCAGCGTCTGGAGCACGTGTCCCCGAACTTCCTGGAACTCCTTACCGGTAAGGTTTCCTGAAGGTAAGCTAAGGTGATGAACCTCCTCCTCGCTGAGATAGGCCCTCACCTCGCCCCGAGCATTTCGGAAACTTTTTGTCTGGATTTCCTCGATTCGCCGGATTTCCTCAGAACTGAGTCGCGTTGCCCTGTTGATTCTCCTGATGAATCCCAAGTCCTCATCAACTTTCCGCAATCTCCTTTCAAGTTTAGTATGGTCAGTCTCTTTTGAGTCTTCTTCATCTCTCCGCTGGCGTTCAAAGTCTCTGGCCACAGCCAATTTGATTGCTTCAAATCGAGTCGAGATTAGTTCCATTGAGGCGGGAGTAAGACGGTCAACCCTTTCCAGCAACTCTTCTCGCACTCCGATCTTACCTATGTCATGAAGCCAGGCCGCGTAGTTGAGCTCCTCCAGTTCCTTATCGCTGAAAAACACATCCTCCAGAGTCCCCTCGCTTTCCTCATTTGCCGACCGGGCCAGCCGCATGGAATAGGTGGCCACTCGGCGTGAGTGCCCAGCGGTATGAGGACTTCTGGCATCGATTGCAGAAGCCGAATACCTCACCAGGGCCGCAAAAATCTCATGAACGGCATTAATGAGACGAGCATTCTGGATGGTAGCGGCTGCCTGTGAGGCAAGTGATGCCACCAAATCCTCTTGCTCGCTTTCAAACACGGTAACATTGTTCTGTTCGTCCAAGGAATTGATGAGTTGAAGTACTCCGAGAATTTCATTCTGCTGGGTGCGTATTGGCACCACCAGCATGGATCGGGTGCGGTAGCGGTTGCGGTCATCAAAGGCCGGGTTGAAACGGTATTCCTCGTCTCCGGTGAGATCGTAAACATCAGAGATGTTCAATGTCTCTCCGGTAATTGCCACGTAGCCTGCGATGCTGGTTTTATCCAATGGCATGGGATAAGGTCTAAACGATTCGTAGACTTCATTTTTGCGGGCTGCTAGGGTGTCATTTTGCGCCACCTCGAATCGTATTTGGTTTCTGTCTACGCTATAGAGACTTCCTGCGTCAGCCCTAGTAAAACCACGAACCTCACGGACAATGAGCTCCAACAAAGTCGGCAGGTGAGTTTCGCTGGTAAGGGCAATACCAATCTGGTTGAGTCTCTTGATCTGTTCTTTGAGCTTATGATCTGACAAAACGATTTTCCCTTAGGGTTTGGACGCGTACCGCGTCACGATCTCGAATATCCAATACCTGCAAATCCGCAATCCGAAATCTATCCTCTGCCCTCTACCGATTACAACAAATGACAGCGCAGCGTAGTGACCCAATGACGCCGCAGGCATATGACTAATGTCCTACCCCATGCTCTATGCTCTATGCCCTATGCCTTCCCCAATCTGCAATCTAGAACCCGTCTCCCGCACATCATAGCCGCCAAGTGCCAGCACCTGGTCCTTGAATTCTTGGGTGGTTATAACCTCGAGAAAATTCTGCACCAGTGGATTATCATAATGGACGGCGGGAATTACCAGATCATATCGTTCAGTGGTTACTGGTATAAAATCGAGATTCAAGGCCTGAGCCGCCGCATGAATTCCCATACCCACATCACCACTGCCACTCAACACATCCACTGCCACAGCCATGTGGGTGTACTCTTCCCGTTGATAACCGTCAATGGTAGCAGGATCAATGCCTAGTTGTCCAAGTTGCCAATCCAGAAGAATCCTCGTGCCAGAGCCTGACTGCCGGTTCACGAAACTAATCCCATCCCGACACAGATCTTCCAAACCGTTGATGGACTTTGGATTACCGGGCGCAACTATCAGTCCCTGTTCCCGGTGAACCAGAGTCACCAAGGATACCTCGATGCCCGGCAGGTAGCGATCGATATATGAGATATTGTATTCACCGGTTTCAGTGTCCAGTAAGTGGGAGCCGGCCAAATGCGCAGTGCCTTTCCTCAGAGCCAGGAGACCACCCAGGCTGCCAACATTGCTTGAAGCCAGGTTAATTTTTGGCTCACGCTTGTTCAACAGGTTGGCAATGAGATCCAGCGTCATGTCATGACTGCCCGCCACTACCAGAGTGCGCTCAATGCCTTGCCTGCTCGTCAGTAAGGTGACAGGGTGTGATTCTGAGTCTGTAACACCCTCCACCGTGTCCGGAATTCTCAAAAAACCGTTCGCCTGAGTTAGAGAGGTGATGGAGCCTGCTCCCCTCGGCAATGGAGTGGCCATGAGGTGTTCACCAACCCTGCCCAGATTCACCCGCAGAAATTCTTCAACGCCCAGCTTGGAAGGGATCTTCTGAGATGGATAAGCTTCCACCTGCTCAGGTTCCGACTCCTCCAACCCTTGCATCCTGTAGAGGAGTGGGCGTACAAATTGTTCCATGCTGATGATGGCGGAAACCGGGTAGCCTGGATTGCCGACCACCGGTTTTCCCTGGATCTCCCCGAGAACCGTTGGCTTGCCCGGCATTATTGCCACCCCGTGTACCAGCACTTCTCCCAATTCAGCTATCAGGTTAGCCGTATGGTCTTCAGAGCCGGCAGACGACCCTGCGTTGATAACGACCAGGTCATATTTGCCGGCAACCGTCTTCAACAGCACCTGGCGCAACCGATCAGGATCATCTGGTATTATAGGGTGACGATCACATTTCCCGCCCCATTGGCGAACCAGATTCACCAGCACCCAGGAGTTGAATTCTACGATCTCTCCCGGAGGTACTGCCTCCATCTGTTTTACATCTTCAGCCTCCACCAGTTCGTTGCCGGTGGGGATGATCAGCACCTGGGGCTGCCGCTTCACCTTCAGTTCCAGAACGCCCGCTGCCAAGAGGGCCCCTAAGTCATAAGCAGTAATCAGATGGTTTTGAGGCAGCAGGAGTTCGGTGGCCACAATGTCTTCGCCAACTTTACGCACGTGCTGCCAGGGGTAGGCAGCAGCCTGGATCTCCACCTTCTGCTCATCAATCTGGTGGATATTCTCCACCATGATGACTGCATCGGCGTCAGCAGGCATGGGCTGGCCTGTATTAATCCAGTTGGCATCAGTTCCCAGTTCCAGTTGCATTGGACTTTCCTGGGTGGCGCCAAAGGTACGTTCAGCTTGGACCGAAATGCCATCCATGGCCGCCGAATGAAAAGTTGGGGCTGAAAAGCGTGCAAAAACGGGGGCCGCAGTTACCCGACCGACAGAGTCAACACTTGGTGCAGTCTCCCCCGAAAGCATGCCATCCATATTCCAATGTCCCAGGAAGATCTCTCGCGCCTCTTCCAGAGACTTCATTTTTAAATAGATTCGGCGAGACATAGAGCAAGTGCCTAAATAGAAAATGTCTAAAATGTACTACAATGCCTAAAATCTAAAATCCCAAGCACCAAACCGGGGCCCCGCCCAGAGGGTGGGGACTCCGAAGGAGAAATCTCAGGGTTTCAGGTGTCGGGTGTCAGGTGTCAGGAAAAAAACAAAGCAGCTGAAACCTGAACACTGAAACCTGAAACCTTCAATTCCTCAATTTAAAATCCCTAAATCCTTATCACCTCAACTGTCTCTCCTGCGTAAAGTCCTTCGGCATGTCGATGGATACAAATAAGGCCATCAGCGTTTACCAAGGTGGAAATCAAAGCGGATTCACCAAAAATGGGGTCAGCTGTGAGACCGCTGTCTTCTTGCCGCAGCCTCACCCGGACAAAGTCTTCCCTTCCTTGTTTTGAGGCCACGTTTCGACTCAGTCGGGCCTGGATCGGCCTCCCTTCCCCCAGGGATAATGCGGTTCCGCTAAGGTAAGACATGAAGGGACGCACCAGTACCTGGAAAACCACCATTGCCGAAGCCACATGGCCGGGAAGACCCCAAAAGCCTTTTTCACCTGTCTTAACCAGGATAGTGGGCTTGCCGGGGCTTATCGCCACTCCATGGACCAGAACCTCACTGTGGTTGAGCGAGGTTAAGACGTCCAGAGTTAAATCACGGCTGCCCACCGAAGATCCGCCCGAGATAAGGCAGATATCTGCACCATCAAGTGCTTGTTGACATTTGGTCCGCAGTTCTGAGAACTGATCGGGAGCTAAACCTAACAGCAGTGGCACTCCCCCACACTCTCTTACCATAGCTGCCAGACTGTGGGAATTGATGTCTCGCAGTTCTCCTGGCCGGGGGTCTTGTTCAACGGGGACGATCTCGTCGCCAGTGCTGATGATTGCCGCTTTCGGTTGCCGCCTTACTGTTATCTTTTCTTGACCCAGCCCGGCCAGCAGACCAATTTCCTGCGCTCTGAGTCGCCTCCCTGCCTGCAATGCCACCTGACCGGCACGAAAGTCATCACCGGGTCGGATCACGTTTTCCAGCGGGGCCACACTGCGGCTGATAGCCACACTCTTCTGGTCCAGCTCTTCGGTGTATTCCACCATGACCGCACTGTCCGCGCCTGCAGGAAGCATGCCTCCGGTAGGAATCCTGGCCGCCTTGCCGTTGCTCAGCTCAAGTGCCGGGACCTCTCCCATGCCCACCTCACCCACAATCTCTAGGAGGGAAGGCAAACTCTCTGAGGCGCCGAAGGTATCCTGAGCTCTGACCGCATAGCCGTCAACAGTAGAGCGGATGAAAGGTGGTAGGTCCTCGTTGCTGACAATGGGTTCCGCCAGGATTCGGTTCAACCCCTGAGCCAAAGGAACCTCTTCAGTGTCGAGGAGAGAGAATCGTTGGAACTCACCCCACACCTGTTCGCGGGTTTTTACCTTGAAAAAATTTGTCTTCACGTTTTTCTTTGTGTCTCTTTTTGCTTTGCCGTTGATAGGGGGAGAGTTTTTATATCACGGAGAGAACGAGCATAACAACAGTTTTCGAGACTGCCCAACCTTGACACTGCTCACGGGAGCTTACTAATTTGCAATTATGTAAGAATGTCTTATATTATAGTTGCTTGCCGTTGCCGAACACCGGAAACTGGCAAAAAATGCAGCACCTTTATTCGAATAGGAAAGCGCCATGACGAATTCAGAAAATCCTTATTCTCATTCGCAGAGCCCCATTCCCCCTGAGGTTCAGCACCAACTGAGATCCGTATTGGATCAATTACCACATCCCGTCCCTCTCTATCTCTTTACGAAAGAGGGCCAAAACGACATCTATAATCAGGCCGCCAAAGAGATTGTTCGCGCCTTTGCTGGACTGGGAAGCAACATTGAACTTCACGAAATGGACTTCAACCATGACCTTGCCCAGAAATGGCAGGTGGATATCTCACCCACTATTCTCTTTGATCCCGAGCATTATTCTATCCGTTTCCTCGGGGCTCCTATGGGTGAAGAAGGCCGGATCCTACTTGAAGCAGTAGTCCTCATCGGACTTCGGCGTAGCAATCTCAGCGAACAGTCGCTCAAGATGATAGAGAAGATCAATTCCCCACGGATGGTGAGAGTATTTTCCAGCCCCACCTGCCCCTACTGCCCGCAGCAGGTGGTCAGCGCTCTCAAAGCAGCCATCGCCAAACCCGAATTGATTTCTTTGGAGATCGTCGACATCCAGGCCAACCCCAACCTCGCCGACCTTTATTCTGCTCACAGTGTTCCTCAAACTTTTGCCAATGACACTCTGATTGCCCAGGGAGCTCAGCCAGAAGAGCTCTTCATACTCTCTTTGCATAAGATGGAGCAGCAGACCGTATTTATTCCGGATATCGACACGGAGCTGGTTGAAAATGATCTGGTCATTGTGGGAGCAGGACCAGCCGGGCTCACCGCGGGTATCTATGCGGTTCGCAGTGGGCTCAACACAGCGGTGGTGGAACGCGATACTCTCGGGGGCCAGGTAGCAACAACCCCTCTGGTGGAAAACTACCCCGGTTTCACCCAGGTGGGCGGCAAGGCCCTGGTTGATCTGCTCGTAAGCCATGCTTTGGAATATGTAACGATTTTCCAGGGAGAAGAGGTAATGGACATTCAAACTGGAGAAGGAATCACCGTGCTTACCAGCAGGAGGCGCTTCAAGACCAAGGCTGTTCTTCTGGCCACCGGGGCAACTCACAAACTCCTCGGAGTTCCTGGTGAATCCCACTTCTCCGGCCGCGGAGTCACCTATTGCAGCACTTGTGACGGACCTCTATTTAAAGGAAAAAAAGTCATTATGGTGGGAGGCGGCAACAGCGCCGTCACTGAGGCCCTCTATCTCCACAACGTTGGGGCGGACGTCACCCTGGTGCACCGTCGAGACACCTTGCGCGCTCAGGAACACCTGAGCAAGTATCTGTTCGCCGCCAACATTCCTGTCCTCTGGAACACCGAAGTAAAAGAGATACGGGGCGAGGAAAAAGTCCGAGAGGTTCTCCTCTACAACAACGTCACTCAGGAAAGCAAAACTTTACCTATAGACGGGGTCTTTATCGCCGTCGGCTACATTCCTGCCGTGGGGCTGGCGCAGAAACTTGGTGTGGAACTTACAGCCGATGGATTTATCAAGCGTGATGAACAGCACCGCACAAACATACCTGGCATCTATTCCGCCGGAGACGTGGAGGGAGGCTACAAGCAGATCGTGACCGCAGTGGGCCAGGGTGCCGAGGCTGCCCTGAGCATCTATGAAAATCTGATTCATCCATATTGGCTGGCACAGCCAGAGATCTCAGCAGACTGAGTTTTTGGAATGTGAGATTTTAGAGTGCGGAATTAAAGGTTTCAGGTGTCGGGTGTCAGGGAATTAAAGCGAAAGAACTGAAACCTTAGTATTTGCGATTTGTGATTGCAGAATATGGGATGTGCGACGCTAAGGAAATGTGGATTTATCTCACATCTCAGATCTCACATCCTTCGAACATTGTAAGTATTTTTCATTTTAGACAATTTAGATCATTTTAGGCATTTTAGTTCATTTTATCTCACTTCACTTCTCCTGCCATACCGGACCCGTCGGCTGCGGTGGCGATGAAGCATCCACCACCGCCACTACTACTCCCGCCACCTCCACCTCCTCCGGCTGCCGCCTGCAGGTCGTCAACAAAGATGTCTGGGAACCCCAGGGTATCACCAACCACTAGGTTGTCAGCATCAGACTGGAAGGTCACGGAGCTACCATCGGCAGAGATGGAGGGGGAATTGCTGTCGCCGTTTCCTTGGACTCCGGCTAAATCCACACTCACCCGGACGGTGGAGATGGCACCGGGCTCATCGTATGTACCGTTCCCATCTGCATCGCGGTCGTGAACAAAGATGTCAACTTTCCCGTTGGTATCACCAGCCACAAGGTTAGTGGATAAGGACTCGAAGGCCACGTACCTGCCATCGGAAGAGTTGGAGGGGGCAGTGCTAGCATTGTTTCCTTCGACGCCGGCTGAGTCCACACTCAGCCGCTCAGTTACTTGCGACCAAGCCACTCCCCCTGCCTGGATGAGAAAAAGGAGTCCAAGCCCTACCAACAGCAGCCATATGCGCTTCAATCTCACTTATTTTCTCCTTCATTCCTCAAGCGACGGGAAAACGGGTCCACCATAGGGGCGAAGCACTTGAGAATGAGAAGGTTTTACCCAGCGTCCAGCCAAAACAATTGTAAATGTCCAACCTGTAAGTGCATGAAACCACAGATAATGAGCTCAAACAGGCGATTTTCAGTCTAGTTGCTCAAAGCCCATTACCTCGCCGCTTGTAATCAAGTTTGGAAGAAAAAGTGATGCCAAAAGATAACAATAACTGAGATTTCAGTTACTTATCTTGCCAAGATGCGTGAGCTGAAAAAATACTTCCATTTTTCTTTCCTACCAGCCGTAAAAAGTGGCCAAAACGCCATTTGAAAGGACGAATGATGGTGGGCCTCCCCTTGACAGGATCTTTATGTTACTTCTATTCTGATTTTAGTTGAAGGCTACTATAGGCGAGTTTCTGAGAATAAAAATAATCCTTAAGATATGGTTTCATTTCCGAGGTTATATGAGATGAAAAATATTATCATTGCTGTAACCTTGACTCTAGTAATCGCTCTGAGCCTAATGGCTACCGGATGTTCACCTAACTATGACAGCATGATCGCTGACAGCACGAAAGCCATAGAGAAAAACCCGGATGATGCTGAGGCCTACCGTGAACGTGCGAGCGCCTGGGAAGAGAAAGGCGACTATGACCAAGCTATCGCCGACTACAGTAAAGCTATAGAATTAGACCAGAGTGATATTAATCTCTACTATTTACGAGGCTACCTCTACAGTGAGAAAGGCGACTATGACCAGGCTATCGCCGACTGCACCAATGCCATAGAAATAAACCCAGATGATGCTAAGGCTTACTACTTTCGAGGTAACCTTTACAGGAAGAAAGGCGACTATGACCAGGCTATCGCCGACTGCACCAAGGCCATAGAAATAGACAGAGATGATGCTAACGCTTATTACTTTCGGGCAAGGGCCTGGGAAAAAAAGGGCAACATAGACAAGGCTATCAAGGACTGCGGCAAGGCTTTAGAAGTAAACCGCCAGGTTTGGATGGATGCGATTTTATACAAATATCGAGCAGGGCTGTGGTTAAAGATAGGAAAAGATCGTCGGTACAGAGAAGATCTCGCTAAAGCCCAGGAGCTTTCAGATTACGTCGATGAGGGTAGAGTCCTGCCGGACTGAAATTAAAGACCGTCCAATAATACACCCACCCGACCCCAGAGGAAATAGTCTTTTTTATTGACAAACATTCTCTTGTCCTTGATCTTAAAGTAGGCAAGACAACCACGGACTGAGGGGAAATTCCTATGGTGAGAAGAAAGAGGGTCACAGGCAGGACTATTTGGCAAGCGGTACTGATGGTTTCCGTTTTAGTGGTTATCCTCTTCACTCCCTTTACCGTTACTGGTGCTACAACGGCGCTAAACAGGGCCTTCCTCGACGCAGCGTTCAATGGCGACACCAAGGGTGTGGAGGCCTTGCTGGCAGAGGGTGCTGACGTCAATGTGAAGGATGGTATTGGATTTACCGCTTTATTTGGGGCTGCAAGAAGCGGTCACACTGATACCGTCAAGCTTTTGCTGGCCAAGGGTGCCGATCCGAATGTCAAACTACCTACCAGTGGCACAACAGCCTTGATGTATGCTGCACTAAACGGCCACAACGACATTGTAGTTGCCCTTATCGATAAAGGCGCTGGCGTCAATACAAGAAATAACCGGGGGATAACTTCTTTGATGTACGCTGCTTATGGGGGCCGCATCCAGGTGGCTCAAACACTGTTAGCGAAAGGGGCTGAAATCAATATGAAAGATAACGAAGGCCTCTCTGCTTTAGGATATGCAGAAACAACTCAGCATGACGAAGTTGGGCGAATACTTAAGAAGGCGAGAGCGAAGTAATAGTCAAACACATTACCAAAGTGGCAGGGCCAGAGATGGCCCTGTTTTTTTGTGCAGGGAGGCAGTACAGATCGATGGTCGGACCATACTAAGTTTTGTGCCGAGTTCTCAGAAGCCGAAAGTGTGCATTAAGGGATGTAATACAAACTTCGACAACGATCGAAGTACCTTTACGTATATCATCACCAGAAAAGTCACATCTCCTTCTCATACCTTTAGTTCTGGTCAAGTTCACATCTTGGCAAGAGATGTTTAGTCCTTACCTTGAGAATTTTACCCCAGCATTTTGTGCTGAGGCCCCAGAAGCACCGGCTCTTAAAGTCCATGAACGAATATCAAGGGGCAACGGTTTAGGGGACTATCTATTAAAGGAGACCCGTTTTTTGACAAAATGTCTAAAGATGTTTAGGCTTAATGAAAAACCTTTGTCTGTAACGGAAAGGTGAGACTTTGTTCAAAAATCCACTGCTGCTCATAGCACTCACTTTGACTGGCCTTATCGCCATTTGGGGTATCATTGACACGGCGGGGCTTACCCAGTTCTCCTCAACAATAACAGGCGTCATGTTCACCAGCCGTGGTTGGTTTGTAATGCTCTCAGCGAGCCTCCTTTTGATTCTGTGTATCTGGCTCGCCATTTCTCCATATGGCAAGATCAAGCTCGGTAAGGACGATGATGAGCCTGAGTTTTCCACGGTAAGCTGGTTGTCCATGCTTTTTGCAGCCGGAATGGGCGTGGGGCTGCTTTTTTGGGGCACCGCTGAGCCCCTCTCCCACTTTAAAGTTGTTCGTGACTACACCAATACTTTTCGTGCAGCGGAACATGCGCTCTTTATTACCAACTTTCACTGGGGCCTTCACGCCTGGGCCATCTATGCCGTCACCGGTCTTGTCATGGCCTATTTCAGCTTTCGCAAAGGCTATCCAAGCCTGGTGAGCGCTCCTATAAAAGCGGTTTTTGGCCAGCGGACCTGGACAAGGAGTGTCGGCTGGTTAAGTGACCTGTTGGCCATCTATGCTATAGCAATCGGCATCGGCGGGTCCATAGCAATGGGGGTATTTCAGGTTCAAAGTGGCGTTGAGTCACTTTTCGGCCTGCACAATTCTGGTCTCTGGCTCGCAGGGGTGATCTTTGCCGTGCTCTGTTTCTCTTACATTTTTCCCCTAACGGTGGATCTGAGCAAAGGTATGGCAACTCTTTCCACTACTGCTATGGCCATCGCGGGCGGACTAATGATCTTCGTGCTGCTGACCGGCCCTACTTACTATGTAATGAGTGGAATTACCGAATCAATTGGCGACTACTTTGCCCGAGTGGTTCCTCAGGGTTTTAAAACTTATACCTTCTTCGATGAAAGGGCCAGCACTTGGTTTCAATCCTGGACGCTTACCTTCATGGTCTGGTGGTTCGCCTGGGCTCCTTTCGTTGGTGTTTTCATCGCACGTATATCGAGGGGGCGTACCATACGGGAGTACATTTTAGGCGTCATACTGGTGCCAACGTTTTTCTCTATCTTCTGGTTCGGCGTTTTTGGCAGTGTTGGTTTCTATGGAGTGCTGAAGCTCGATGCGCCGATTCTGGAGGTATTGAAGACAAACATTAATGACACTACGTTCTTTGTTCTAAGGCACTTGCCGCTGAGTACTGTGACCATTGTCGCCACGATTCTGGCAGCCTTTCTTTTTGTGGTGACGAGTGTGGTAAGCGCCTCCTTCGTACTTTCCATGTTTTCCACCGGTGGAGACCTGAACCCTCCCACAAGGACAAAGCTTATATGGGGCGTAATCTTGGGGGCCCTTGGACTGGTTATGATCCTGTCGAATAGTATCGACGCTGTGAAGAGTATAATTGCTCTTGCAGCTTTACCCTTTATTTTTATCGTACTCTTGGTAGCGGTTTGTCTGCTAAAAGCTCTTAAATCAGAGGTGGTCTGATGACCTTAGAAAACTTTATCGACACACTTCTTAACGTCTGGGTGTTTGCTTTTATTGG
>Ga0210109_1000087_pt1 | contig 16716 bp, 11 predicted proteins | sample China_Bullhead_C_FD_184857 | JGI IMG/M metagenome (GOLD analysis project Ga0210109, IMG submission 184857) | Wetland microbial communities from San Francisco Bay, California, USA, that impact long-term carbon sequestration -... | ecosystem: Environmental > Aquatic > Marine > Wetlands ...
AGCGTGGAGTTGATCACGCCGATAGCGATGGAGAAGGAGTTGCGGTTTGCCATTCGAGAGGGAGGCCGCACAGTGGGCGCCGGTGTCATCAGTGAAGTTGTTGAATAAAGGGAAAGCTCGAAATTCGAAGCACGAAGCACGAAACAAATTCGAAATACGAATTTTCAAATGTTCAAAACAACAGCAATTATAACTTTGGTTAACTAGTTTTGGTCATTTGGATTTTGAAAATTTGAACATTGTTTCGGATTTCGATATTCGGATTTCGGATTTTTGCAGTTTACATAGCTGGGATGGATTATGCGCATAATTGTTACCTTGGCCTGTTCAGAGTGTAAACGGAGAAATTACACGACAACCAAGAACAAGAGGACTACCCCTGAGAAGTTGGGGTTCCGTAAATATTGCCGATACTGCGGACATCATACCCTGCACCGCGAGACCAAATAGGATGCTCTTCAACTGGAGTTCACGGGTAGAGGTGCGCATATGGGTACAAGCTCGCTCGAAGCTGGACTCATGTGAGCGCGGTTGAGCCCATTTGGCTGAATGCGGCCGGGATGAGACTATTTTCAGAGCATTGTTGCTACAGTTATTTAATCAGACCGTTATTTCTGCAGGCCAGTAGCTCGAACGGCTAGAGCGCCGGACTCCAAATCCGGATGTTGGGGGTTCGACTCCCTCCTGGCCTGCCATTTATTTTTGAGATTATGGCGAAATCCAAAAAGAAAAAGAAGAAGAAATCTGCTGTTCCTGCACAAGCTGCTTCCGACAAGTCTCAGGCCGTGGCAGTGGCAGAGAGTAAGGTACCCAAAAAGCGTAAGGCTGTTGCCAAACCGAGCGTGAAAGAGAAGGCTTCTGGTACGATAGAGACGATCCGCCAGTTTCTCCGCGAGGTTCGGATTGAATTGTCCAAGGTAACATGGCCCACGCGTAAGGATACCATTGCCTCCACTTCGGTGGTGCTGGTTATCGTGTTTTTGATAGGGGCATTTTTGGGTATTGTAGATCTCGGCCTGTCCAGGATTATGCGGATATTGCTCAGTTAGCCCAGATTCATGAAACATCCGGGCTGGTACCGAGCGGCAGGTGTTTTTTTCCAAGACTTGTGCAGTTGAGGATTGCTGGCGGCTGAGAATTTGCGGCTCATCTGGCCAAACAATGATCGGAGATGAATTTGTAATGCAGTGGTTCATAGTTCATACATACTCCGGATACGAGCAAAAGGTTAAAACTGCCCTGGAGGAGCGCATCAAGTCACTGGGAAAAGAGGATCTTTTTGAAAAGATCCTTGTGCCCACTGAAAAAGTGGTGGAGCTTGTCAAAGGGGAAAGGAAGACTTCTGCTCGCAAATTCTATCCGGGTTATATTCTCGTGCGCATGGAACTGAACGATGAAACCTGGCACATAGTAAAAAACACCCCGAAAGTAACTGGATTTATCGGGGGCAAAGATAAACCAACCCCGCTCAGTGATGAAGAGGCACAAAACATCGTCGAGCAAATGACCGAAGGTGCACTCAAACCTAAGCCCAAGTATCTTTTTGATCGCGGTGATGAGGTGAGGGTCATCGATGGTCCTTTTTCCAATTTCAACGGTGTGGTGGATGAAGTAAGTCCTGAAAAGGGCAAAGTGCGGGTTTTGGTGAGCATATTTGGGCGTTCTACTCCGGTGGAGCTAGATTTTGTCCAAGTAGCTAAAATATAACGAATTTCACTGCGGATACCGAGCGGCAGGATGGCGTGGTCGCAAGGCTATGAACATGAACCACAGAGACATTGTGATATAGCGGTTGGCTGCAAACACCGAGCGATTTTGATGTTTTCCTCGACGCTATGCCTCGCGAATGGCCTCTGTGGTTATTCATGTTGCCCCCATGTTTCTGCTGGCTCAGGCCAGTGACGAGCAGACTTTGGCAATCAGGAGAGACGACGTATGGCAAAAAAAGTAATTGCGAATATAAAATTGCAGGTTCCCGCTGGTCAAGCCAACCCCTCTCCCCCTATCGGTCCCGCTTTGGGTCAGCACGGGGTGAACATCATGGAATTCTGTAAGTCTTTCAACGCCAAGACCCAGGGAGAAGAGGGCATGATAATCCCAGTGGTCCTTACAGTCTTTGCTGACCGTTCCTTTACCTATGTGACGAAAACGCCCCCTGCTTCGGTGCTGCTCAAAAAGGCAGCCAAGATTGCCAAAGGATCCAGCGAACCCAACCGCGACAAGGTGGGGCAGGTCAATCGCAAACAAGTGGAAGAGATTGCCCGTCTAAAAATGCCAGACCTGAATACGGCTAGCCTGGAGGCAGCGATGAAAATCATCGAGGGAACCGCCAGGAGCATGGGCATTACAATAGAATAGGCCTGGAGAACCAATATGGCTAAAAGAGGAAAGAAGCATAGGAAAGCCAGAGAGAGTGTTGATTTTTCCCAAAGATACGAGTTTGTTGATGGGGTGAAGCTTGCTCTGGAGTGTGCCTTTACCCGTTTTGACGAAAGCGTTGATTTGGCTGTTCGTCTCGGGGTGGACCCGCGCCGCGCGGATCAAATGGTGCGCGGCACTGTGGTGCTTCCCAATGGTACCGGGAAATCAGTACGAGTCCTGGCCTTCGCCAAGGGGGAGAAGGAAAAAGAGGCACGCGACGCTGGTGCAGATTATGCCGGCGGCGATGATCTTATCGCCAAGATTCAAGGTGGATGGCTTGAATTCGACAAGACTGTGGCAACCCCTGACATGATGGGGGCTGTGGGCAAAATTGGAAAGATCTTGGGGCCTCGTGGTCTTATGCCCAATGCCAAATTGGGCACGGTCACCTTTGAACTTGGCAAGGTCGTCAAAGAAATTAAGGCGGGTAAGATAGATTTTCGTGTGGAGAAATCCGGCATCGTCCACGTTCCGGTTGGCAGGGTTTCCTTTGGGGCAGACAGGATTCTAGAAAACATTGTCACATTCATGGATAGCATAGTGCGCATGAAGCCGGCGGCCAGCAAAGGTACATACATACGCTCCATTGGCATTTCCACCACCATGGGACCGGGAATAAAGATTGATCCGGCCAATGTTAAGGTATTGCTGACGTAAGCAAGCATTCGGCCTTCAGCACTCAGAAAACAGCTGAGAGCTGATGGCCGACAGCTGATAGCTAACAAATAGGACACTCGGGCCCAGTCGGCCGGATGATTAGTAAAAATTGACTGCCGAGGCGAAACGTTGATTCGTCGAAGACAGTAGGTGCCTAGCCAGCCCAAGACACAAGATGTTAGCAGACACTTTAGTAAGGTAGCTCTAACTCCTGGGTGTGGCGAGGGGATAATTGACTCTGGGTCAGCCTACCGAGACTGAAACAGGCAATCCGCCCCTGAAAATCTGGCACCTCCCGTGACTTTGTCAGAGCACGACTCAAAATCGCGCTGGCAGACGAAAGGAGGGGAGAAGAGAATTGAACCGGCAAGAGAAAGAAGCAATGGTGGACGAGCTCCACGAGAAGTTGGAGCGGTCCAAAGCAACAATTCTAACCGATTATCGTGGTCTCAAGGTAACGGAGATCACCGAACTGCGTTACAAGCTCAAGGAAGCGGGCATAGAATACCGGGTGGTTAAGAACAGCCTGACTCGGTTGGCACTTCGGGGTACTGCGGCCTCAGTACTCGAGGAACACCTCATCGGGCCCAATGCCCTCGCCCTTTGCTACGATGACGAGCTGACGCCGGCGAAGGTGTTGCTGGAATATGCCAAAGGCAATAACAAGCTGGAGGTCAAAGCGGGAGTACTAGCTGGCAGGCTGATGCTTCAGGAGGACATGAAAAAGGTTGTCACCTTGCCCTCCAAAGAAGTAGTGCAGGCCCAACTTCTTGGGATTATGGCATCGGTGCCCTCGAAGTTGCTGGCTGTGATGAATGCTGTGCCCAGCGAATTTGTCGGGGTGCTCGCAGCCGCACCGAGGGATCTTCTGGGAGTGCTCAAGGCCATTGAGCAGAAGGGTACACCAGAATCATAATTTGAAAAAAACGTGATTGTGCGAACAGATATTAAGAACGATAAAGGAGTAGAAACATGGCGAAGGCGAAACTGACCAAAGACGATGTCAAAGAATACATCAAAAACATGCCGGTGTTTGAGCTGGCCGAGTTAGTAAAAGAGTTGGAAGAAGAACTGGGAGTCTCCGCAGCGGCACCTATGGCTGCAATGCCCATGGCTATGCCGGCAGGAGTTGCGGCGGCTGGTGCTGAGGCTGCTGAGGCAGAACAGACCGAGTTTGATGTGGTGATCACTGAAGTGGGTGACAAGAAAATCCAGGTGATAAAAACTGTACGCGCCGTCACCGGCCTGGGTCTGAAGGAGGCCAAGGCTTTGGTGGATGAGCTGCCAGGAACAGTGAAAGAGGGTGTGTCCCAAGATGAAGCCGACGATGTGGTCAAGCAGTTGGAAGAAGCTGGCGCCACCGTCGAAGTGAAGTAGCCTGCACCTGGTTGAATAAAAGGGTGGACCCCGCTCGTGAGAGCGAATCGCTTTTGCGTTCACCTCAATACTTTCGAGCCATCCAAAGATGACCGAGTGATATCGCGGATGGCCGGATACCTGAACTTGGTGGTTTCCGTCCCTGTTCTCTTTGACGAGGGGCCGGAAGCCCCCTCCGTCGTCGCTTTTGGGTCAGCTATCGTGACCCAAAGCCGGGTGATGGAGCCAGCGCCAAAGGTGAGAAAATATGGCAACCTCATTGGCTAATGACTATCGAGTGCGGAAGAGTTTTGGCAAGATCAAACACATAGTCGAGATCCCAAACCTTATAGAGATGCAGAGAGAGTCCTATGAACGGTTTCTGCAACAGGAAGTGGATCCCGATGAACGCGTCGACAAAGGTCTGCAGGGCGTCTTTAAAGGGGTCTTTCCCATTCGCGACTTTAGTGGGACTGCCTCTCTCGAGTTTGTCCGCTACAGCATTGGCAGAGTCAAGTATGATGTGGAAGAGTGTTTGCAGCGGGGGATGACGTACGAGGCACCAATCAAGATCACGGTGCGGCTCGTGGTCTACGATGTGGACAAGGACAGTGGTGCCAAGCACATTCGGGATATTAAAGAGCAGGAGGTTTATTTCGGTACCATACCGTTGATGACCAACAACGGTACCTTCATTGTCAACGGCACTGAACGGGTGGTGGTTAGTCAGTTGCACCGTTCTCCAGGTATTTTCTTCGACCACGACAAAGGCAAGACCCATTCAAGCGGAAAGCTTCTCTATTCTGCCAGGATCATCCCCTTGCGCGGCTCTTGGATCGATATGGAATTCGACCCCAAAGACATCCTCCACGTGCGCATTGATCGACGACGCAAGTTTCCAGTCACCATCCTGCTCAAGGCTTTGGGCTACAGTGCTGCTGAGCTACTCGATTATTTTTACCAGTCCGAACGCGTTTATCTCAGAAAGGATGGGGTGGGCAAGCTGCTGGATGATGAATTTCTGGCAGGTACGCGTTCACCGCTAGATATCACTCACCCGAAAAGTGGGAAAGTTCTGGCCAAGAAAGGAAGAAAGCTGGGAGTCAAGCTTATCCAGCAGCTCAAAGAGTCGAAGATTGCCGAAATTCCATTTCCGGATGAGAACCTGGTGGGTCGAGTGGTCGGGCGTGATGTGGTGGATGAGAAAACCGGAGAGGTACTTATCCAGTGCAATGAAGAGCTCACCGAGGAACATTTGGTTACCTTGCGGGCCCAGGGCATAGAGTATTTGGACTTGCTCCACATGGAAGGCGCCGACGTGAGTCCGTCTTTTCGAAATACCCTTGCTATTGACAAAGTTGAGGATTCAGAAACTGCGATTCTGGAAATCTATCGGAAACTACGGCCCAGCAATCCCCCCACCCCTGAGGTGGCAGCCGAGTTTTTCAAAAATCTCTTTTTTAGCCCTGATCACTATGACCTTTCCGAGGTGGGGCGGCTGAAGCTGAATCAACAGCTGGGAAACGAGGATTTGCCGCTCAGTCACCGCACCCTCACTGAGGATGACATTTTCAGGGCTGTAAAACGCCTCGTCAAGACCAAGGACACCCAGGGGGCAGTGGACGACATCGATAACCTGGGCAATCGGCGGGTGCGTGCGGTTGGGGAACTTCTGGAAAACCAGTATCGGATTGGGCTGGTCAGGATGGAGCGGGCTATCAAGGAACGCATGAGTCTTCAAGAGATCGAGACCTTGATGCCGCATGATCTTATCAATGCCAAGCCGGTATCAGCAGTGGTCAAAGAGTTTTTCGGCACCAGCCAACTGAGCCAGTTCATGGACCAGACCAATCCTTTGAGTGAGATTACCCACAAGCGGCGACTAAGCGCTCTCGGACCCGGAGGCCTTACGCGAGAGCGGGCTGGCTTCGAGGTGCGTGACGTCCATCCCACTCACTACGGGCGCATATGTCCCATTGAAACCCCGGAAGGTCCCAATATCGGTCTGATCGTCTCGTTGAGCACGTACGCCCGGGTGAACAAGTTCGGCTTCATCGAAACTCCTTATCGCGAGGTGGCAGGCGGCAAAGTGTCCAACAATGTTGCCTATCTGAGCGCCATGGATGAGAAAAAACAAGCCTTTGCCCAGGCCAATGCTCCTCTGGACAGCAAGAGCAAATTCGTTAGGGAACAAGTTTCCTGCCGGCTGGAGGGCGAGTTTCTAATGGTCCGTCCCGACGAGGTGGAATTCATGGACGTGAGTCCGAACCAGTTGGTGAGCGTGGCGGCTTCTCTCATCCCCTTCCTGGAGAACGATGATGCTAACCGGGCCCTGATGGGCTCAAACATGCAACGTCAAGCCGTACCTCTTTTGAAGGCCAAAGCTCCGATAGTGGGTACCGGTATCGAAAGGGTTGTGGCCCAGGACTCAGGGGTTGCAATCATTGCCCGGCGCGATGGTATGGTGGAAGATGTAGATGCCTCTCGTGTTGTGGTCAGGGCCTCCCAGGGTGACGGCGAAGACCAGTCGCTCGCCTCCGCAGTGGATATCTATAAGATCACCAAGTTCCAGCGCTCCAACCAGAACACCTGTTTCAACCAAAAGCCTATCGTTCGTCCTGGACAGAGGGTGAGCAGTGGGCAGATCATTGCCGATGGTCCCTCCACTGAAATGGGAGAACTCGCCCTCGGCCGGAACGTCACTGTTGCCTTTATGAGTTGGGGTGGATACAACTTCGAGGATTCCATCCTGGTGAGCGAGCGAGTGGTCAAAGAGGACATCTTCACCTCCATCCACATCGAGGAGTTCGAGTTGGTTGCCCGGGATACCAAGCTGGGCAAAGAGGAGATCACCCGTGACATTCCCAACATCGGTGAGGAGGCGTTAGGACACCTTGACGAGAGCGGAATTATTAGGATTGGCGCCACAATCCAAACCGGCGACATTCTGGTGGGCAAGGTAACGCCCAAAGGTGAGACTCAGCTCACTCCAGAGGAGAAATTGCTCCGGGCTATATTTGGTGAAAAGGCGGGGGATGTGAAAGACACCTCTCTCCGGGTGCCTCCGGGCGTGGAGGGCATTGTTATTGATGCCAAAGTTTTTTCCCGTAAGGGTGTAGACAAGGATGAGCGGACCATATCCATTGAAGACGAGGAAATAGCGCGGTTGCTGAAGGATCAGCGTGACGAGATAAAGATAATCAAGAAAAGCGCGCTGAGGAAGCTCGAACGGTTGCTGGCAAAGAAGAAATCAGCCATACCCGTCAAGGACGGCAAGAAGACCTTGATCAAAAAGGGCGGCACTTTTACTGGTGACATCCTTGCCCAATTGGCCCCCGGCCAGTGGATGGATATCGAGGTGCAGGGTAAGGTTGAGGTGACCGGACAGATTCGAGAAATCTGGGAGAACTACCACGAACAGATCGAACTGGTGCAAATGGTCTTCGCAGACAAAATCGCCAGACTCAAGAAGGGCGACGAGTTGCCCCCAGGTGTGATCAAAATGGTCAAGGTTTACCTGGCGGTTAAGCGCAAGCTGTCGGTGGGGGACAAGATGGCCGGTCGTCACGGTAATAAGGGGGTGGTAAGCCGAGTTCTGCCCGTAGAGGACATGCCCTACTTTGCCGAAGGCACCGCGGTGGATATTGTTCTGAATCCCCTGGGCGTACCTTCGCGCATGAATGTGGGTCAGGTCTTGGAGACACACCTGGGCTGGGCCGCCAAAGGGATTGGTGACCAACTGGTTCAGTTACTGGAGGAATACAAGAGTAAGGAGACTATAAAGGCGAAGCTCCGGCGACTCTACTCCAAACAGGAATTCAAGGAGTACTTTGAGGAGGCGGATGAAACCGAACTCAAGAGCCTGATTCCCCACTACCGCGAGGGCTTCCATGTGGCCAGTCCAGTATTTGATGGCGCCGAGGAGGAAGAGATTCGGGAGTTTCTGAAAGAAGGAGGCCTTCCAGAGTTGGGACAGGCCACTTTGTATGACGGCCGCAATGGTAAGCCATTCGACAGCAAAGTCACTGTGGGCATCATGTACATGATGAAGTTGCACCACTTGGTGGACGACAAGCTGCACGCACGCTCCATTGGTCCTTACTCACTGGTAACTCAGCAGCCATTGGGTGGTAAAGCGCAGTTTGGTGGGCAACGTTTGGGTGAGATGGAAGTCTGGGCAATGGAGGCTTATGGTGCTGCCTATGCCTTGCAGGAGTTCTTGACGGTGAAATCCGATGATGTGGCCGGAAGGACTCGTATGTACGAAAAAATAGTCAAGGGCGAGAATACGCTCGAGGCTGGGTTGCCGGAATCTTTCAACGTACTGGTGAAGGAGCTCCAGGCCCTGGGTTTGGATGTCCGCTTATTGGAAGACGCCGACCAGTAACTCTATAGCGTAGCAATTTGCGTTTTCAAATTTTAGACATTTTAGACACTTTAGCTCACTTTAGGCACTTGTCTGTAAACATGACAGACAATTGACCCTAATTATAACGAGGAGGGTGCATCTGGTTGGCCCTGCTCAGGGAGGTTGCAGTGAAAGAACTGTACAACCTTTTCGTTCGGCCCAAAGATCCTTTGAGTTTCAACGCGGTTCGTATCTCTCTGGCCTCGCCGGAGAAAATCCGGGAATGGTCCTATGGAGAGATCAAGAAGCCGGAGACCATTAATTACCGGACTTTCAAGCCTGAGCGTGATGGCCTGTTCTGTGCCAAGATATTTGGTCCCACAAAAGACTACGAGTGCAACTGTGGTAAATACAAACGCATGAAACATAGGGGGGTCGTCTGTGAAAAATGTGGCGTCGAAGTTATTCAGTCCAAGGTGCGACGGGAACGCATGGGCCACATTGCACTGGCAGCCCCCGTTGCTCACATATGGTTCCTGAAAAGTTTGCCCAGTAAGGTGGGTAATCTTCTGGATCTCACCCTCAAGGAGTTGGAGAAGGTTCTTTATTTCGATAGCTATATTGTGCTGGATGCTGGGGATACCCCACTGAGCAATCACGAACTGCTGAGCGAAGAGCGGTATCGTCAATTACGCGAGGAGCACGGCAACAGCTTCAAGGTAGGCATTGGGGCGGAAGCCGTGAATGAACTGCTGGGCAAATTGGACTTGAATGGGCTTGCCGAAGAAATGCGCCAGGAGATGACCAAGACCAAATCAGTGGCCAAACGGAAAAAATTGGCCAAACGGCTCAAGGTGATCAATGCATTCCGGGAGTCGGGAAACCAGCCCCAGTGGATGATTTTGGAAGTGATCCCGGTACTGCCTCCTGATTTGCGGCCCCTCGTTCCCCTCGACGGTGGGCGTTTCGCCACCAGTGACCTCAACGACCTCTACCGCAGGGTTATTAATCGCAATAACCGCTTGCGACGTTTGCAGGAGTTAAATGCGCCGGAGATCATTATTCGCAATGAGAAGCGGATGCTGCAGGAGGCCGTGGACGTTTTGTTCGATAACGGCAGAAGGGGCAAGACCATCACCGGTCCCAACAAGAGAGCTCTCAAGTCCCTGTCTGACATGCTAAAAGGCAAACAGGGCCGCTTTCGCCAAAACCTCTTGGGCAAGCGGGTGGACTACTCTGGGCGTTCAGTTATCGTCATCGGTCCCGATTTGCGACTGCACCAGTGTGGCATTCCCAAAAAGATGGCCCTGGAGCTGTTCAAACCGTTCATTTACAACAAACTGGAAGAGCGCGGCTATGTGACCACCATCAAGAGTGCCAAGAAAATGGTGGAAAAGGAGACTCCCGAGGTATGGGACTGCCTGGATGAGGTGGTCAAAGAGTATCCGGTGCTTCTGAACCGCGCCCCGACGCTGCACCGGTTAGGCCTTCAGGCATTCGAACCCATTCTCATCGAAGGGAAGGCCATTCAGATCCATCCACTGGTTTGTGCTGCCTTCAATGCTGACTTCGACGGCGACCAGATGGCGGTGCACATACCGCTTTCCATCGAAGCGCAGATCGAGGCGCGGGTGCTGATGATGAGCACCAATAACATTTTGAGTCCGGCTCATGGAGAGCCCATTATAGTGCCGAGTCAGGATATCGTGCTCGGCATCTATTACATGACCAGGGAGAAACCCTTTGCTAGGGGTGAGAACAAGGTTTTTGCCAATGCAGAAGAAGTGCGCTGCGCCTATGATGCTGGAGAACTGGATCTCCATGCCCGAATTTCGGTGCGCCTGAACGGCACGAGGGTGGCAACCACCACTGGCCGGATATTGCTGTCAGAGGTGGTACCATCTGAACTTTCCTTCGAACTCATCAACAAAGTTATGAACAAGAGAGCTCTAGCCGAGCTTTTCGACCATAGTTACCGCGAGGCCGGGGTTAAAAGAACGGTGATACTGGCCGACCGTATCAAAGATATCGGCTACAAGTTTGCTACCCGCTCCGGTCTTTCCATAGCGGTTTCCGACATGATCATTCCATCAAGCAAACCAGACATCATTCAGGAGGCTTCAGACAACATCAAAGAGATCGAAAGACAGTACAATGAAGGTCTCATAACCGACGGTGAGAAGTACAACAAGGTTGTGGACATCTGGGCCAAGGCTACCGAGGATATTGCTGGTGAGATGATGCTTGAAATTGCTACGGAAAAAATCACCGATCCTGATGGCAAGCAGGTGGAGATACCCTCGTTCAATCCCATCTTTATGATGGCCGACTCAGGATCTCGAGGAAGCAAGGATCAGATGCGCCAGCTTTCGGGAATGCGTGGTCTTATGGCCAAACCGTCGGGTGAAATTATCGAAACTCCCATTACTGCTAACTTCCGCGAAGGTCTTACGGTGTTGCAGTACTTCGTTTCCACCCACGGAGCGCGAAAAGGGCTGGCAGACACAGCTTTGAAGACCGCCAACTCTGGATACCTGACGCGGCGGTTGGTTGATGTAGCCCAGGACTCCATCGTTTACGAGCAAGACTGCGGCACCATTGACGGCATCTGGGTGGAGGCACTCACTGAGGCTGGAGAGATTATCCAGCGTCTGGGCGAGCGTGTTTTGGGCCGGGTAACCCTTGAAACCATAAAGGATCCATTCACCGATAAAGTGTTGGTCAAGGCCAACGAGGAAATCGACGAGCAAGCGGTAACTCGGATCGAGGAGTCTGGCCTGGAGGGCATTCATATCCGCTCAGTCCTCACCTGCCGGAGCAAGCGTGGCGCTTGTATGAAGTGCTATGGGCGCGATCTGGCTCATGGCCGCATGGTGGAGATCGGTGAAGCGATTGGTATCATCGCTGCCCAGTCCATCGGCGAGCCTGGAACCCAGCTGACAATGCGGACCTTTCACATTGGTGGCACGGCCAGCAAACGTATCGAGCAGACCTCCATCAGTAACCGCCATCCCGGCACAGTGAAATATGTAAATCTAAACACGGTCCTGGATGTGGAAGGGAATCTGGTGGTGATGAACCGCAATGGAGAAATCACCATTGTCGGCGAAGGGGGACGGGAGCGTGAACGCTACCAGATCATTTATGGTGCCAAACTGAAGGTCACAGATGGTCAGGACGTTGAGCGTGACACCTTGCTGGCGGAGTGGGACCCCTTTACTACTCCCATACTCACTGAGGTGAACGGCACAGTGAAGTTTGGCGACATCGTCGAAGGCCTCACCATGCAGGAGAAGGTTGACCCGGTTACCGGTAAGGCCAGCAAAATTATTGTGGAGTACAGGGGGGATACTGATGTAAGGCCGCGGATCTCCATGAAAGATGAGTCAGCCAAGACGGCCAAAGTAGGCAAGAGTGCAGCCCGTTACTTTATGCCTGTGGGCGCCATCATCATGGTAGCCGAGGGTGATCCGGTTTCTGCTGGCGATGTCCTCGCCAAGATCCCGCGTGAGACCACCAAGACCAAAGATATCACCGGTGGTCTGCCACGAGTGGCTGAGCTTTTTGAAGTCCGTAAACCCAAAGAGCAGGCAGTGATCAGCGAGATCAGCGGCACTATAACCTTTGGCAAGGATACCAAAGGCAAGCGCAAGGTGATTATCACTCCTGAAATTGGAGAGCCCAAGGAGTACTTGATCCCCAAAGGCAAGCACATCAGTGTCCATGAGGGAGACCTGGTACGGGCCGGTGAGGCCCTTATGGATGGCTCTGCCAACCCCCACGACATTCTCAACATCCTTGGTGAAAAGGAGTTGGCCAAATACCTGGTGGACGAAGTCCAGCAAGTTTACAGGCTGCAGGGGGTCAAGATAAACGACAAACACATAGAAGTAATTGTGCGCCAGATGCTCAAACGGGTCAGGATTAGCGACCCAGGTGATTCAGAACTTCTCATGGGCGAACAGGTGGAGAAGCGCCGTTTTGAGGAAACCAACCAGAAATTGCTCGATGAAGGTAAGAAGCCCGCAGTGGGCGAACCATTGTTGCTGGGAATCACCAAGGCATCTCTAAGCACTGAGAGCTTCATCTCTGCCGCCTCTTTCCAAGAGACCACCAAGGTGCTCACTGATGCGGCAGTGGCCGGCAGGGTGGATTATCTGCGAGGTCTGAAAGAGAACGTGATCATGGGGAGACTGATCCCTGCAGGAACCGGCCTGAAGCGCTATCGGGATATGGTTTCAGGTGAAAAAGAGGAAGCGGCAGGATCCTCATAAAAAATGAGCGGTCAGCGGTCAGCAGTAAGCAGTAAGGAATCAACAAGCAAACCTGAGAGCTGAAGGCTTTTACGATAAATAGGTCTTGACAAATTGCCAAGAGGCAAGTAGTTTTAGATGTTTTTGGTGCCGGTGCGTTGCAGCACCGCAGAGACGGATTTTACGAGCGAGTGAGACGTAGATATTATGCCCACTATTAATCAGTTAGTTCGCAAGGGAAGAAGACAGGTTAAGCGGAAAAAGACTACTCCGGCGTTGCAGGGGTGTCCACAGAAACGTGGGGTCTGTGTGCGAGTCTACACTACAACCCCTAAGAAACCTAATTCGGCGCTCCGTAAGATTGCCAGGGTGCGGCTAACCAATGGAATAGAAGTGACCTCCTATATCCCAGGTGTAGGACACAACCTCCAGGAGCACTCTGTGGTGTTGATTCGGGGTGGTAGGGTCAAAGATTTGCCGGGGGTGCGTTACCATATAATTCGGGGCACCCTTGACGCCACAGGGGTCCAAGATCGACGCCAAAGTCGCTCGAAGTACGGAGCAAAGAAGCCCAAGTAACTAAATAGGTGAACGGTCACCAGAGCATGGGCCACGGACACATCTTGCCGTGGTCCATGTCATTTATCGGCCCGAAAAACCTCCTACTCGGGGAGGGGACTGGCGGGATCAACTCCGCTATCTGAGGAGCATTATAATGCCGAGAAGAAGAGAGGTCCCCAAGAGGATCACTTTGCCAGATCCCAAGTACGGCAGCAAACTGGTTGCCAAATTTATCAACAACGTCATGAGGATGGGCAAGAGAAGCGTCGCCGAACGCATACTATACCAATCCTTTGATATTATCGCCGAGCGCTCCAAGCAAGACCCGTTGGAAGTCTTCACCAAGGCTTTGGATAACGTTAAGCCTACTTTAGAAGTCAAATCCAGACGGGTAGGAGGGTCAACCTATCAGGTACCAGTTGAGGTGCGGAGCAGTCGGAGGGTGGCTCTGGCTATGCGCTGGATTATCAATTATGCCCAGCAACGCTCGGAGAAGAGCATGATGCATAAGCTGGCGGGTGAATTGCTTGATGCAGCCAACAACCGCGGCGCTTCGGTGAAGAAGAAAGAAGACACCCATCGCATGGCCGAAGCGAATAAGGCGTTTGCTCACTACCGGTGGTAAACACCGGCATCGGTTGGCGAATCGGTAGTATAGACCGTATAGGCAACTAAGGAAAAAAGCATAACGGAAGACACAAATTCGAAATCCGAAGCACGAAGCACGAAACAAATCCGAAATTCAAATTTTCCAAGGTTCAAAACAAGGGAAACAGGGTCTCGGAACTAGGAGTTTTGAACATTCGGATTTTGAACATTTGAATTTGTTTCGAATTTCGATACTCGATATTCGGATTTGCACATCAGGTGTTGAATGGCCCGGCAAGTACCCATAGAAATGGTTCGCAATATCGGCATCATGGCCCACATTGACGCCGGGAAGACAACCACCACCGAGAGGATACTCTATTACACCGGGGTTTCCTACAAGATGGGGGAGGTCCACGAAGGCACCGCGGTGATGGACTGGATGGAACAGGAGCAGGAGCGGGGGATTACCATTACCAGCGCTGCCACCACCTGTTTCTGGCAAGATCACCGCATCAATATCATCGATACTCCCGGGCATGTGGATTTCACCATGGAGGTGGAGCGGTCACTGCGGGTCCTCGATGGGGCAGTGGCCATCTTCTGTGCCGTGGGGGGGGTGGAACCCCAGTCGGAGACGGTCTGGCGCCAGGCCGACCGTTACGGTGTCCCCCGTATCGCCTTCATTAACAAGATGGACCGGATGGGAGCCGATTTTCAGCGCTGCCTGGAAATGATGCGAGCGCGATTGGGCGCCTCTGCCGTAGCAGTGCAAATTCCCCTGGGCGAGGAGCAAGATTTCCGCGGTGTTGTAGATTTGATAAGCATGAAAGCGGTGGTGTGGGAAGAAAGCACCTCGGGAGCCGGCTACCAACTCATTGATCTGCCCGATGAGGTGCAGGATGAGGCAGAGGAGTACCGGCAACTACTGGTGGAGGCGGTGGCTGATGTTGATGAGAACCTCTTGGAGAAATATCTGGAGGGCCATACGATCAGCAATGACGAGATCGAGACAGCATTGCGCAGAGCCACCGTCGAACTACAGCTGGTTCCGGTGTTTTGTGGTGCTGCCTTTAAGAATAAAGGGGTGCAGCTCTTGTTGGACGGCATCGTCAAGTATCTCCCCTCGCCTTTGGATGTGGAGGCTATCTCTGGCATCACGCCCCAAGGTGAGGTGGAGACCAGCGCAGCCGATGATGATGCACCGTTTGCAGCACTGGCCTTCAAGCTCATGAACGATCCTTTTGTGGGACACGTTACTTTTCTCCGGGTCTATTCGGGACATCTCAAGAGTGGGATCCAGGTGCTGAACTCCACCAAAAGTGTCCGGGAGAAAATAGGCCGGCTGCTGAAAATGCACGCCAACAAGCGGGAAGAAATTAAAGAGGTCTATGCCGGTGATATTGTCGCGGCCCTGGGCCTGCGTAATACCGCCACCGGCGACACTCTCTGTGATCCTGCCCGCCCGATTGTGCTGGAGGCAATGGAAATTCCAGCGCCGGTGATCTCAATCGCTATCGAACCCAAGAGTAAAGAAGATCAAGAAAAGCTAGGGATCAGCCTGGCAAAAATTGCCGCTGAAGATCCTACTTTTATTGTAAAGGTGGAGCAAGAAACTAGTGAGACCATCATTTCCGGGATGGGGGAACTCCACCTTGAGATAATCGTCGATCGACTACTCAGAGAATTCAAGGTAAATGCCAACGTGGGTAAACCCCAGGTGGCCTACCGTGAGACCATAACCCGTAAGGTCCGGGTTGAGGGACGCTTTGTCAGACAGAGTGGCGGGCGCGGACAGTTCGGTCATGTTTGGTTAGAACTTGAGCCCAATGAGCGAGGTGCGGGGTTTGAGTTTGGAGACCGCATCGTGGGTGGTGCAGTACCCAAAGAATACATTCGCTCTGTGGGGCGAGGAGTCAAGGAGGCTTTGGAACAGGGGATCATTGCTGGTTATCCGCTGGTGGATATCCAGGTAAACTTGGTGGATGGTTCGTACCATGAAGTGGACTCCTCGGATATTGCTTTCGCCATCGCCGGATCCATGGCTGTAAAATCAGGGGCCAAGGATGCAGCCCCAATTTTGCTGGAGCCGATCATGGCTGTGGAGGTCGTGGTCCCCGAAGAATATATTGGTGAGGTTGTGGGCGATGTTAACGCTCGCCGCGGCCGCATTATGCGCATGGAGACTCGTACCAAGGTCCAGGTGATCGAGTCGCGCGTTCCTTTGGCAGAAATGTTTGGGTATGCTACAGACTTGCGCTCGGTGACGCAAGGTCGAGCCACTTTTCATATGCAATTTTCCCATTACGAACCGGTACCGTCTTCCATTTCCGAAGAGGTGAAGGCTGCGGCCATCGGTTGAGGTGTGAAGGAAAGAGATCAGGGCTGGCTTGAGACAGCAAGCCCACTCACGCATTTGGCATAAAGAGTCCAAGGAGGAACCGCCATGGCGAAGAAGAAGTTTGAGAGGACGAAGCCGCATATAAACGTAGGTACGATAGGTCACATAGACCATGGTAAGACGACCTTGAC
>Ga0210109_1000089_pt1 | contig 16543 bp, 14 predicted proteins | sample China_Bullhead_C_FD_184857 | JGI IMG/M metagenome (GOLD analysis project Ga0210109, IMG submission 184857) | Wetland microbial communities from San Francisco Bay, California, USA, that impact long-term carbon sequestration -... | ecosystem: Environmental > Aquatic > Marine > Wetlands ...
AACAAAGATATCGATTTTACTATCTTTACAGGGGGTGAAAAGACGGCTTATAACATCATTAAATCTCGTCCGGATATAGCACTTAGTGCTGAGACAGGTGGTAAAGATGCGACCATTGTTACCGCTTTAGCCGATCGTGATCAGGCTATTAAAAATGTGATCGTATCGGCCTTTCACAACTCAGGACAAAAGTGTTCAGCAACCTCACTGCTGGTACTTGAAAAAGAGCTATTTGATGATGAAGCGTTTAAACAGACCCTTAAAGAAGCGGTTGAATCACTTGAAACGGGCTCTGTTTGGGATTTTTCTAACAGGATCGGAACATTGTCAAATCTTCCCTCAGGTGAACTTAAAGAAGCACTTACCTATCTTGATGAGGGTGAAGCGTGGCTGGTCAAACCAAATTTCACGGACAAAGGTAATCCCTATATGCTTACACCGTCAGTCAGATGGGGAACCAAAAGAAATGATTTTTGCCATATGAATGAGCTTTTCGGCCCTGTTTTAAGCGTAATGTGCGCAGAAGATCTGGATGATGCCATCGATATAGTTAACGCTACAGGCTACGGTTTGACCTCTGGTATAGAATCTTTGGATAAAAGGGAACAAGATTACTGGAAGGAACGGATCATTGCAGGAAACCTCTATATAAACCGTGTAACGACAGGTGCGATTGTCACGCGTCAGCCTTTTGGCGGCATGAGAAAATCTGCCATAGGAAGCGGCAAAAAAGCGGGCGGGTTTAACTATGTCAGTCAGTTTATGAATCTTACGTATCAGGAGACCAACCTTTATGAATCATGTTCAAGCCAGTTTTTAGATCAAATGAGAGTTCTCCTCACAAGAGATACTGTTTTTAATGATGAGTGTGAAGCCGCACTGAGACATATGTGCCACTTTACCCATTGGTACGAGGTTGAATTTTTAAAAGAGCATGACTATGCACATATACGGGGAGAGAGCAATATTATCCGTTATCTTCCTGTGAAAAGTGTACTTCTTCGCATTGAGGATAGTGATGAACTGGATGAGATACTGACAACTATCATGGCAATCAAGATGATAGGTGCGCAACTTCATATATCTATACCGAAAAAATCCCGTAAAGCTGAACTTATATGGCTTGAGTCCAAACAGAACTCTTTTATCGGGAAAGAGGACACTTTTGCCAGGGATGATGAAGATGCATTGATCGAGAAGATCCCGGAAGTGCAAAGAGTAAGGTTTCTGCATCCGGGCAATGTAAGCCAAAATATCTACAATGCGATTGCCGATAAAGCAATCTATATAGCCAGTGACAACTTTGTATCTCACGGCAGACTTGAGCTCATGCACTACTTCATAGAACAGAGTATCTCAAACTCTTACCACAGATACGGAAATCTTGGTATTCAAAGCATCAAATTGGAGGAGATTTAAATATGCAACCGGAAATTATCATATCATTTATAGGATATATGCTGGTAATGCTGGCTATAGGGTTTTATTTTTACTTTAAAACAGATGATCTGAGTGACTATGTTTTAGGTGGACGTGGACTAAACCCTAGTGTGACTGCTCTAAGTGCCGGTGCATCTGATATGAGCGGATGGCTGCTTCTTGGGCTTCCAGGTATGATGTATAGTGATGGGATTGTCGGTAGTTGGATTGCAGTGGGGCTTATACTAGGAGCCTACCTGAATTGGCACTATGTGGCAAAACCGCTTAGAGTATACACGCATCATCTCAATGATTCTATTACTATCCCGGATTATCTGGCAAACCGTTTTGAAGACAACGGACATATGCTCAGGGTTATCACTGCAGTGGTTATTTTAATTTTTTACACGCTTTATACTTCATCAGGACTTGTAGGGGGAGCGAAGCTTTTTGAGGCAACATTTAACATCGCTTATTCAGATGCACTGCTTGTAGGGAGTTTTGTGATCGTTTCATATACTTTCTTAGGGGGCTATAATGCTGTAAGTTGGACAGATTTCATTCAGGGTATTTTGATGATGCTGGCGCTTGTTATCACACCGGTTGTGGTTGTTTATGAACTTGGAGGAATGACAAGTGCCATCACAGCGATAGAATCTATAGACCCATCACATCTCAATATGGTCAGCGGTGCTTCTCTTATCTCTGTGATATCATTGCTGGCATGGGGATTAGGCTATTTTGGTCAGCCCCATATTCTTGTGAGGTTTATGTCGATCAGAGATGAGAACGAGACACATAAAGCCAAAACCATCGGGATGAGCTGGATGATCTTATCCATTCTCGGTTCTTTGAGCGTCGGTTTTTTCGGGTTTGCCTATGTTGCTGCAAACGGCATTGACCTGGCTGACAGTGAAAAGATCTTTATCACACTCTCCCAACTTGTTTTTAACCCATGGATAGCAGGTTTTTTACTCGCTGCGATACTCGCGGCCATTATGAGTACGGTCGATTCGCAACTGCTTGTATCCTCTTCTGTGTTAACAAGGGATGTATACCACGCAATTATGCATAAAGATGCCAGTGACAAGGAACTTGTTTGGATCGGGCGTGCCACGGTGATCTTGATCGCCCTGATCGCATGGTATATATCAGCGGATGAGAACTCAAGTGTACTTAAACTTGTATCTTATGCGTGGGCAGGATTTGGTGCCGCATTTGGACCACTTATCATATTAAGTCTTTATAGCCGTAACATTACAAAGTTCGGTGCTATATCAGGTATGATAGTGGGTGCTTTAACTGTCATCATCTGGAAAGAGCTGCAGGGTGGGATATTTGATATATTTGAATTGCTTCCTGGATTTGTTCTATCGTGGATAGCCATTTTGCTCTTTAGCAAATATGGACCTTCCAACCCGGATTCTATAGCGATGAAGTTTGATGAAGTGCAAAACCGATTAAAATAATAAGGAAAATAATACAATAGATCTTGACATAAGAACTATAAAAATCTTATACATAATATATGTTACAGTACAATAAGCGTAGAGCCATTACAGTAAATTAAAAAAAGGAATCAAAAAGTGAAAAGGATAGTGATTAAAGTGGGAAGTAGTGTCTTGACAGAGACTACAAGTATTGCAAAAGAGAGGATGTTAAACCTAGCCTCGTTAATTGCTGAAGCTAGAAAAAAATATGAGGTCATTCTTGTCACATCAGGGGCAGTTGCTGCAGGATATACAGCCGTTAAATTAAACAGAACTGTTCCTACAAGTAAAAAAGTTTTAGCTTCTGTGGGGCAGCCCATACTCATGAGTTCATATAAAAACAAGTTTGACATTTATGATGTTCCTATTTCTCAGATACTTTTAACTGAAGAAGATTTTGACTCAAGAGTACATACAAAGATCTTTCAGGATATTATAGATAGAACATTGAAAAATGATATTTTGCCCATAGTCAATGAAAATGATATTTCAACAACTCCAGATCAACTCTTTGGAGATAACGACCAACTCTCTGCTCATATTACCTATTATACCGGTGCTGATCTGCTTGTGATCTTAAGTGATATTGATGGATATTATGACGCTAACCCTAAAGATGATCCAAACGCAAAAATCAGAAAAGTTGTTACTGAGATAAAAAAAGAAGAGCTAGAGCAGGAAGTTACTCCAAACTCACAATTTGCAACAGGTGGTATAGTCACTAAGCTCAAAGCAGCTGACTATATTATGAATAAACACAGAGAGATGTTCTTATGTAATGGTTATGATCTGACAAGTGCTAGAGAGTTTTTAATAGAGGGTGTTCATAATAAAGGTACCCTATTTACAACGCAAAAAGACAAGAAGAAAGATAAATAATGAAGTTGACATTTATAGGCAGTGGTAATATGGCACAAGCACTTATTGAGGGTTTAGTCGAAAATTATGAGATAGAAGTACTTGGAAGAAATAAAAAATCTTTACAAGCGCTTCAAGAACAGCTTCCTCAAATTTCAACAAAAGTGATGGGAGAAAAAGAAGATATATCGGGTAAGAATATAGTACTTTGTGTCAAACCCTACTCTCTTCCAGATCTAGCTCCCAAATTGATGGGTGAAGCAGACGCCATTTATTCTGTTCTGGCAGGCACATCCATAGAGAGTCTAAAGTCACAGATAAAAGTAAAAAAATACATAAGAACGATGCCAAATTTAGGGGCAAGTCATCTTAAATCTATGACAACGATCACAGGAGATGAAGATCTAAAGGAAAGCGCATTAAGTATTTTTAATAAAATTGGTAGAAGTTTATGGCTAAACAGTGAAAACGAGTTGGACATCGCAACAGGTGTAGCAGGGAGCGGGCCTGCATACTTGGCTCTGATCGCTGAGAGTTTGGCCGATGGTGCAGTCAACCAAGGACTTAAGCGTGCTGATGCCCAGGTTTTGGTACAAGGTCTTTTTGAAGGATTTGCCTCCCTTATAGCAAATGAAAACCCGGCGATCCTAAAAGATGGTGTAATGAGCCCAGGAGGGACAACTGCAGCCGGATATGCAGCGTTGGAGCGTTGTAATGTCCGTCACGGTATGATGGAAGCAGTCAGTGACGCTTATGCAAAAGCCAAAGAGCTTAAACGTAAAAACTAACAAATGAGGACATAAAAATGACAAAACTAGAAAACATATCAATGATTAAAGAAGCAAATGTATATTTCGATGGAAAAGTAGTAAGTAGAACTATTTTTTTACCTAATGGAGAGAGACAGACATTAGGTGTGATGCAGCCAGGTGAATATACATTTGACACGAATGAGGCAGAGATCATGGAGATGATGAGTGGAGAATTGGAGATAAGACTTCCAGGTGAAACAGAATTTAAAAGATTAAATACACCTGAGAGTTTCAATGTCCCAGCCAACTCATCGTTTGATCTAAAGATCAAAACAGTTACAGATTACTGTTGTAGCTATATAGAGGCATAAAAATGGAAGACTTTTTAAAAGAAGCCAAAAATTCCAGTAGAGTCCTAGCGACAATCAGTGGACGTGAAAAAAACAGAATACTGAATGAAATGGCTCAAGCACTTAGAGATAATAGCACTAACCTCGTAGCACAAAACAAAAAAGATATGGAAGAGGGAGAAAAGAACAAGCTCTCTTCTGCACTGATGGATAGGCTTTTGTTAGATGAAAGCCGTATCGATTCAATGGCAGTAGCCATAGAAGAGATAGCGGCTCTTAAAGATCCTGTAGGTCGTATCTTGGATGGATGGATCACTGAAGATGGATTGAATATGCAAAAAGTTTCTATTCCCATCGGTGTGATAGGGATCATCTACGAGTCTCGTCCAAATGTGACTTCAGACACTGCTGCACTTTGTTTTAAGAGCTCCAATGTTTGTGTACTCAAAGGAGGGAAAGAAGCCCAAAATTCCAATGAAGAGATCGCAAAGATACTGCAAGATGTATTGGAAGCAAACAATCTTCCACGTGCATTGATCTCACTCATACCAGACTCTTCGAGAGCGGGGGTTGATAAACTGATCAAGATGGACAAATATGTTGACCTTATCATCCCAAGAGGTGGTGCAGGACTCATCAAACATGTCTCTGAAAATGCAACTGTATCTGTGGTTAAACATGATAAAGGTCAGTGTCATACCTACATCGACAAAGATGCAAAACTAGACAATGCCATAGCGATCGCACTCAATGCAAAAGTACAACGTCCTGGTGTATGTAATGCGATGGAGACACTGTTGGTTGATGCTGCCATAGCAGAGGATGCCCTGCCTCAGCTCAAAGCTGCATTTGATGAAGCACACACAGAGCTCAAAGGTGATGTAAGAACACAAAGTATTATAGAAGTAGCAAACGCAACAGATGAAGACTATGATACGGAATACTTGGCTAATATTTTAAATATTAAAGTCGTAGATGGTGTTGAAGGTGCGATTGAACACATTGTGAGATTTACTTCAGGACATTCTGAAGCCATCATCACAGAAAATATCACGACTGCTGAACTATTTATGAATGCCATTGATGCTGCAGCAGTGTATGTCAATGCCTCAACACGCTTTACAGATGGAGGAGCATTTGGGTTTGGTGCAGAAGTGGGTATCAGTACCAACAAACTCCACGCTAGAGGACCAATGGGAATAGAGGGACTTACGACCTATAAATATAAAATTTACGGTAGTGGACAAATACGTAACTAGTATACTTCTTTTACTGCATTTCACTACAGCCGTCAAGGCTGTAGTGTATCTAAATCAATTACAACCCTATCAACCATCAAAGGAAAGTAGTTCTAATGAACATATTAAAACAAATCACACTTATATTCTTTATGCTTTTAGCTCTTTTAGGTCATCTTAAAGCAGAAGCAGAATCTAAAACCCCCATGCTTGAACGTCCACTTATGGAACGTTATATTCTAGATGAATTAAAATCCGTACGTATGGACAATCAACAGACACGTGTTGATATGGAGCAGCATATTGCACAATTAAAGATCCAAGATAACGATCGTGCAGCACGCTATATGACAGATACAATTGCCAATATCTTCTATTTGATCGCTGCAGCAACATCTATTCTCTTTTTTGCCGGCTGGAATTCTCTCAGAGATATTCGCAGTAAAACGGAAGAGATAATTGAGACAAGTATTGAGGTGATCACAGAGCAGTACAAACAAGAGTTGACAACCTTACAAAACAAAGTACAAGAGCAGTCCCAAATAGTCCTTAATAACCAAAAAAATATTTACAATGCACAGCTTATCCACTCTTATTGGATGAGATCAAACCTAGAGACCAATGCCCAGGCAAAAATAGATCTCTATGATGAGATACTGAAGATCAATGACAATGATGCAGAAGTATATGCTTACAAAGCAGATGCAGTACTTGATCTTGATGAGTATGAATGGGCACTAAACTTAAGTAATAAAGCCATAGAGATCGATAACGAGTATGGGTATGCCTACTGGCAGCGTTCCTGTGCACAGGCAAAGCTGGATAATTTCAAAGAGGCTATGAAAGACCTTGAAAAAGCCATAGAAAAATCACCAAGCCTCAAAGAAGAGATTCAGAATGAACCATTTTTCACTGCTTTACGAACGTCAAATGAGTTTAAGAACTCAACAGTTTTATAAAGATCAGACACGAAGAGAAGTATGATTCAAGGGAAAAGTATTTTTAGATGCTGAAACCCTATAAAGCTATATGTTTAACTTTAGGCAGTATAGTTCAGATTAAATAATAGGATAACAAAATAATGAATAATATTAAGAATATACTTGAACCATTAAATTTAATATATTATGAATATGATGAAAAGATGAATCTTTTACTATTAGATAAAAGGTGGCCTGAAGAGTATACTTTTACTGAATTGATCAAAATCACTCATGCGCTTAGCCAAAAGCATATTAATTTTTTTATTGATGAAAATAAATCTATTATTATTGCAGATTCTGATACCTTGTTCAATAAAATAAAAAGATATTTTACATCTACTATTTCAAACATCAGGAACAGTAGGATGAATATATATATTTTAAGTGATAAAAAAGTCAAATGGGCAAAGAACTTACCAGTATTTGAGATAAAACCCATACAACAAGATGTTGATTTTTCCAATTATGATGCTTTGATTTTTACATCCAAAAATGCAATTTATGCTCTCGATTCCATAGATAAAAGTTGGAAAAAAAAGCCCGCTTATGTTATTGCTCCTCAAACAGCTAAGATAGTTAGGCATTTAGGGGGAAACCTTAAATTTGTTGGAAAAGAAAAACATGGAAATCAGTTTGCATTAGAGATAATAAAAAAATATAAACATCAAAAAGTGCTTTATATCAGAGCCGCTAAGGTCGTATCAGATCTTGTAAACATTTTAAATACAAATGATATTACTTGTGATGAATTAATCGTATATGAAACTGTCTGTAAACAGTTTGATAAAAAAGTAAAATTACCTAAAAATTCTACTATTATATTCTCTTCCCCCTCTACGATTGAATGTTTTTTTAAAAATATATCCTGGGATGAAAGTTTTAAAGCTATATCAATAGGGAATACCACAGCTCAATATTTTCCAGAAAATATTACCCCTGTGATTTCTGATACCACGTCGCTAGACTCTTGTGTTAAGAAGGCTATAGAATTAAATAGTTAGGAGTGATCAAATTCCTTATTGCAAGCAGCAGTAAATCATGATAGCTTTTCAGTCTATCACTTATTCTGAATACTCAATTTTTCGCCTCCACAAAAGAACACCTAATGATGTGGTGACAACTAAGAGAATTAACCCCACTACTACACTTAATGTTCCATTCGTTCCCTCTGTAAATGGTAAACCACTGGTATTCATACCAAAAAAACCAACGATCAAATTAAGTGGCAGGAAAACAGCTGAAATAATAGTAAGAAGAAAAATGAGACGATTCATTTTTTCATTGGTACGCGTATTGTAAAAATTATATAAATAATCCAGTTTGGAAAGCTGTAGAGTTGCAGAACGTAAAATTCGTTCACAATGCTCATGTATATCTATATAGTGATTCATAGGAAAATTCTCATCTGTTTCATAATAATTAATCATATCCTGCATGACAGTTGAAGTACGGAACATGATACGTTCTATCCGTAGAATATCCCTTTTTAAAGTGAGCCACTGTGTCATAAAGTTCGTTTTTACAGTACCTTCGTAGAGTGTCTCTTCCATGTCAGAAATTTGATCCTGATATACTTGAAATGCTTTGAGCAGTTTATCCAGCAGTGCATCTATTTTATGATGTGGGCCATCAAATCGACTCTCTAGCCCCTCTAGTCTATTCTTTACAGCATTAAATAAATAACTACCCTCCTTAGTAATGATAAAACCTAATGAGATCACTTCAAGAGTCTTAGCAATGACAGGAAGACGTACAATAAGCATATCATAATCATCATTTTCATCAAAAATAGAGGGGTGCAAAGGGTTTCGTAAATCTTCTAGATGAAGTGTATCAACCATGTGTTCTACTTGTTGCATGATTTTACCTTTTAGATGTAATTTTTGATGATTGTATCAACCTAATAGTTCAGTCTCAACAGAGACCAGGATACTCTCATCTGCCTTCAGATCAACAGTGGAATCTTGTTCTTGAAAATCAAATTCTCTCAATATCAACTTCATGGCTTCTATGCGTGCTTTATGTTTATCATTTGACCGAATAATATGCCATGGAGATTCAGGCGTATGTGTTCGTTCAAGCATAATTCTCTTTTTTTGCGTAAACTCATTCCACATTGCCTGTGCCTGCATATCTATTTCGCTAAGTTTCCACTGTCTCAAAGGATCACTCCGACGTTTATCAAAACGTTCATTTTGTATCTCTTTTGAAACGCTCAGATAGATCTTGATCAAATGTGTACCATGCCTAGTAAAGGAGTCTTCAAAGTTAGTCACCGTATCTAAAAAAAGTTCATACTCATTCTGAGTACAAAATCCAAATACTGGTTCAACCATTGCTCTATTGTACCAACTACGATCAAAAAGTACCAATTCCCCCCCTCGTGGAAAATGCTTAATATATTTTTGGAAATACCATTGCGATTTTTCTTCATCTGTAGGTCTGCCAAGAGCAACAGAACGACAGTGCTTTGGGTTCAAATATTGGGCTATACTGCCTATAAGGCTTCCTTTTCCTGCCGCATCTCTTCCTTCAAAGAGAACAATCACTTTCTGGGACTTTTCCTCTATTTGAGTGAGTAGTTTGACCAATTGTGCCTGATATATTTCCAACTCTTTCATCTTGGCATAATACACATCAGCTTCAGTATGAGTTTGGCGTAAAGCATCATTCTCTTGACGCAGTTTTTCTATTATCTCTTCATGCATTTCACATTCCTAGGTATCAATATAGTCATTTTTATACGATCCTCTCATCTACCATTGGAATTTCCATCAATGTCTCATCCTGATGGAAGGGCTCCATTTGTTCTTCAGCGATTTGAATATCCTTCAGTGCTGCGATATGAAACGCTGCATCCCCCTCATGAATAAGAGGAATTTGCGTTTTCCCTATGATAATACCATCAAAAGGAGCTGTTACTTCATAGCCTTGATCATCAAACAATGAATGAATACGTGCAATGACATCCCCTTCTTCCACAACTTCACCTAATTGTCTAATGGTTTGTATCATGCCACTTTCGTGCGCACGTATCCATTTGCTGTTTTTTGTCAAAACAGGCTTAATACGACTACTTTTTTTGATACGCACTGGCAACATCTCGTTGGCTCTAAGTACATTAATGATGCCTTTTACACCGATCTTAATCGACTTTTCGTCAAGTCTCAGTGCTTCTCCTGCCTCATAAAGCAAGATCGGTATACCCCGGTCTTGTGCTTCAGCACGTAAAGATCCATCTCTTAACTCGGAATGCAGTATCACAGGTGCTTCGAATGCATAGGCAAGTTTCAAAGTGTATTCATTGTTGGTATTGGTACGCACTTGAGGAAGATTGTCCTTATGGATACTGGCCGTATGCAAATCAATTCCCAAATCACATTTGGAGACTATCTCATCAAAAAAGGTCTTTGCCACACGTGAGGCAAGAGCGCCTTTGTAATGCCCGGGGAAGCTTCTGTTCAGGTCACGTCTATCAGGCAAATACCTGGAAAGGTTTATGGCTCCGTAAATGTTCACGATAGGCACAAGTATCAATGTACCTTTGAGTTTCGTAAGCAAATGTAGCTGACGAAGACGACGAATGATCTCTATGCCATTCAGTTCATCTCCATGGATCGCTGCACTGATGAAAACGGTTGGCCCTTCTTTTTTACCACGTATCACATAGACAGTAAGAGAAGTAGGTGTACCATAAAAACTTGGAAGTACTATCTCTACACGCCTTTGTGTGCCTCTAGGTATCTCCTCACCACCTAATATAAAAGGGTTTTTTCTCATTTATGCCCCAATATTATCTTTCCTACGACGAGGTTTTTTATTGTCAGTAGGTTTGATGTTGTCTTCAATATAATCCATGATCTTACCTGCGATGTTTGCATTGGTAGCTTTCTCTATTCCTTCAAGTCCAGGAGATGAGTTTACTTCCATCACCAGTGGACCACGATCAGAAGGGATCATATCTACACCACAAACACCTAGGCCCATTGCCTTTGCAGCAGCAATTGCCGTAGATTTTTCCTTACGGCTCAGTTTATGTGCGATAGCACTTCCTCCCTGATGCAGATTTGAGCGGAAATCACCTTCTGCCCCTTGGCGCTTCATCGCTCCGACTACTTGGCCATTGATAACCAATGCACGGATATCGGCACCACCAGCCTCTTTGATGAACTCCTGAACCAAAAGACTCACGTCCATGCCATAGAATGCATCTAATACAGACTGAGCTGCTTTTTGTGTCTCTGCAAGTACTACACCGACACCTTGTGTACCTTCAAGGATCTTAAGTACCAAAGGTGTCCCACCAATGAGTTTGATCACATCTTTCGCATTGGCTTTGTTTGATGCAAAAACCGTTTTTGGCATATCAACATCATGGGTAGATAAAACCTGAAGGCTTCTTAGCTTGTCCCTGGATCTTGCAATCGCAAGGTTTCCTGCAACACTGAAGGCTCCCATCATTTCAAAGTGACGCACCATGGCTGTTCCATAAAAAGTACGACTTGCTCCAATACGAGGTATAATAGCATCAGGTACCGGTAGTACTTCACCATCGTAAACAACGAACAACTCTCCCTTCATGATCTCAATAGTACACATCAAATAATCTATGACACGCACATTCCATCCTTTTGCCTCAGCTTCCTCTACCAACCTTTGTGTTGAATAGAGTGTTGTATTTCTAGAGAGTATGTAAACTGTCATTATTTTTCCTTTGTAATATATTTATGAGAAACATCTATCAGATAGTGATGTGATAGGAAACGTCTTCCTATGAGCATTGGGTACTTCATATTTTCTCGATTGGTCAATGAAATCTCTGCTTCATACATTTTACAACCTAATTTTACCATTGATTTCACGAACACTCTTTCTTCAATGCTACCGTTGGAGCTTTTTACATTTTTGATCTTAAATATAGGCAATGTAAGCCTTTTACCATGATACGCAGGGTGTACTTCATCGTGTAGGGTAAAAATAACGTTTTTACCTTCTACTTCAATGTCATCACAGTGCATAGAACAATTATCCGCTCCTGTATCTATCTTGGCATCCAAACCAAAAAGATCCAGTCCCGGGAGATCCACTCTTTCTATATATCCTATTACTTCCATCTTCTTTCCTTTTCTTTATACTTTTAAATAAAGTGTTTCTAATACTTTTAATGCTTTCTCAATGGAATCCAGAGATACTGTTTCTGCTGTCGTGTGATACCCAGTCGTAGGAAGCTGAAATGTTGTTCCCTGTATGGAGCCATCACTCGACTTTGCCAAGCGTCCCATCTCCGTACTTCCTAAAGAATAAAGTGGCTTTCCTTGAGATAAGAATTCTTTATTGAGATCCTCTATAAATGCATCTTTGTATCCGTATTTTATCGAGAATTCATCACAAATTGATTCGATCTGTTTGGTTAATGGTGAAACAAAGTTGGCATTCGCATCTTTATTCCTCAACACGATATGCTGTGCTTCTGCAGCGACCCTTCCAGGATAAGGGCTGGTATCAAGAACCAGTAAGGAATCCGTTGATAGATCATGTCCCCTGAACCATTCAAGTAAAAAGCGCCAACTTTTACCTACCTCTTCCTGTGCAGTAAAAAAAGCGCGTCCCTGGTAGCCTCTCTCATATAAAAAAAGAATGATCGCAGCACTGAGTACGTTATCCAATTGTGCAGAGAGATAACCATCCTCATAAGTAAGTGTATCAACATAGGCCACAGGTGTGCCGGCATACAAATGTTCCAGTCCTTTTACTTTAAAGAGAAGGTTTAATCTACGTTCGCACATATATGCGCTATCAATCTCTCCTAAACCCAAATAGGCTCCAGACCATGGATCATAGGCTTGAACACGCTGATTTATAAAGCGTCCTATAATATCTTGATAGGTTTTTTCAGCAACAGAATCTCCAGTCAAATCCCCTCTGTTTTGTGCAATGAATGCTGCATACTGAAATTCATTGGGACCCGTACAAATAAGACCATGACGGTCAATATGAGCAGAGATCATACCATTATCAGGTTCAGATCCTTCTGCTACAAGTAAACCTTCATAAAGTGTTGCAGTAATACCTCTTTCTTCTAATTCTCTTTTCAAGTAAAGAAAAAAAGAATGTTCAGCACCCACAACAGATGGTGTTCGTATAAGCTGTTTCAGTATATCCAAAAAACGACTTATTTCTTCCGAATTTCCACCAGTTTCTTGCATATGTTTTAAAAAAATTTTCTTAAACACACTACCCTGCTTTCTTTCATAAAATTAATACTATTTATAGCATACATAACCTTGTTAATAGCACCTATAACACGTTAAAAAAGATTTTATTTCAAATTTATCTTGCTACCTGCTATTAAAATAAAATGCGATTCCAGACTGCTTTTAATCGATAGCATAGTGCTTTATTTTATAAGGTTTTTATTCTCTGTATTTTTGCATGAAGTTGATTGTATCAGATGGGGGAGAAGATATAGTCCACACCTAATACACACATTAATTTTATACTACCTTAAGTAGAAAATTTAACAAAGTAACAAGGATCATACCCAATGAAAGCGTCGGATCTATTTATAAAAGCATTAGAAAATGAGGGTGTTGAATATATATTTGGTATCCCCGGAGAAGAGAATTTGGATCTTTTAAATTCCTTGCGAAACTCCAGTATACAATTTATTTTGACCCGTCATGAACAGGCTGCAGGTTTTATGGCTGCAACCTATGGACGTTTAACAGGGAAAGTCGGTGTATGTATGTCCACTTTGGGACCAGGTGCGACCAATCTTGTTACATCTGCAGCGTATGCCAACTTGGGAGGTATGCCTATGTTGATGATAACGGGTCAGAAACCGATCAAAAAAAGCAAGCAAGGACGTTTTCAGATCATAGATGTTGTGCACATGATGAAACCCATTACCAAATGTTCCAAACAAGTCGTCAATGCCAATAACATAGCGGCGATGGTACGTCAGAGCTTTAAATTAGCTTCACAGGAGAGACCCGGTGCAGTACATATTGAACTGCCTGAAGATATTGCACAAGAAGACGTTGATGAACAATTATTTGTTGTCCGTAAAACATATCATCCAATTGCCAGAAAGGAAAGTTTACAAAACGCTTTAGAGATGTTATACGAAGCAAAAATGCCATTAGTCCTCATTGGAGCTGGAGCAAATCGTAGATGCATTGGTTCTGCCATGAAAGATTTTATAGACAAACTTGGTATACCATTTTTTATGACTCAAATGGGGAAAGGAGTGGTGAGTGAGTTCCATCCTTTATATCTTGGAACCGCTGCACTCTCCGATACCGATTATCTCCATTGTGCGATAGACAGGGCTGACTTGATCATCAATGTAGGACATGATATCATCGAAAAACCACCATTTTTTATGAAAGAAGGAGGAACAAAAGTCATACATATTAATTTTTCACCTTCCAATGTAGATGCTACCTATTTCCCTCAGCTTGATGTTACAGGCGATATTGCTCGCAATTTAATCTCATTGACGGAACTTGCCCAAAAACAAGAACATTGGGATTTTACATACTTTATGCGCGTTAAAGAGGAATCACAAGCACATATTGTGAAATATTTTAAAGATGAAAGGTTTCCGATCTTACCACAAAGAGCCCTTAAGGACATTAGAGATATTTTACCAAAAGATGGCATTTTAACGTTAGACAATGGTATCTATAAAATATGGTTTGCACGCAATTATAAATGTTTTTTGCCACATACACTATTGCTCGATAATGCATTAGCCACGATGGGTGCAGGGCTAGCTTCTGCGATAGCTGCTAAAATCGTTCATCCAGATAAAAAAGTGGTAGCTGTATGTGGAGACGGTGGTTTTATGATGAACGCTCAAGAGTTAGAAACTGCAACTCGACTTGAGTTAGATCTTGTAGTCATCATTTTAAATGACAGTGCCTATGGTATGATCAAATGGAAACAAGAAGGTATGGGGTTTGAAAATTTTGGATTGGATTACAAAAATCCGGACTTTGTCCAATATGCCAACGCGTATGGTGCCATGGGGTATAGACCGAATTCCTGTGATGAATTTGCTTCCATTTTAAATCAGGTTATTGACAGTAAAGGTATACATCTGATCGATCTAGCAGTAGACTATAGTTTGAATCATGAAATTTTAAATGAGTTACTCAAAAATAAAACGTGTTTGGCATAAGTTGTAAACCATGGAATAGATCAATAATTTTAGGAGTGGATAGTATGAACAGTATTAAAGTAGAGTCACCATTTGACGGAAAGGTATTGGATGAGATACCCCTTTCAAATGAGAAAGATATTGATCTGGCTTTAGATCGTGCCCGAAAAGTGTATGAAAACCAGGAGATGTGGTTGCCTAAATATGAACGTATTGCTATTTTAGATAAAGCGGTCGAGATCATGAGCAGCCGCATAGAAGAACTCACTCTTATAGCAGCCAGTGAAGGCGGTAAACCTTATATGGATTCAAAAGTTGAAGTAGAACGTGCCATCAATGGTGTAAAACTTGCTATTGAACATATGGGTGTTTTTGAGGGGAAAGAGATAGCCATGGGTCATACAGCAAGTTCTGTGAATCGTATTGCCTATACTATGAAAGAGCCTATTGGTGTGGTTGCAGCAATTTCAGCATTTAACCATCCTTTAAATCTTGCTGTACATCAAACAGTTCCGGCTATAGCAGTTGGATCGCCTGTTATTATTAAGCCATCAGAGTCTACACCTATGTCCGCCATTAATTTTGTCAAAATTTTATATGAAGCAGGATTGCCTAAAGCGTGGTGTCAAGTAGTAGTCTGTCACAGAGAAGCAGCGCAGTATCTCGCTACAAGCCCCAAGATAGACTATTTAACCTTTATTGGTTCAGGTGCTGTTGGATGGTACCTTAACTCAAAAGTCTCTCCAGGTACCCGTGTGGGCCTCGAACATGGAGGTGTTGCACCTGTTATCGTTGAAGCTGATGCCGATATGGAAGAATTGATCCCCGCTTTGGCTAAAGGTGGATTTTATCATGCAGGCCAAGTCTGTGTCTCCGTGCAACGTATCTATGTCCATGAAGATATTTGTGATGAAGTGGGTTTAAAATTAGCACAGGCAGCGCAAAAGCTAATTGTTGGTGATCCTTTGGATCCCAAAACAGAGGTGGGACCACTAATCTCACACAATGAAGTCAATCGAATAGAGTCTTGGGTAAATGAGGCGATTTCCGGAGGAGCAAAAGTACTTTGTGGAGGTCAATGTATTTCTGAAAGCTGTTTTGAACCCACCGTACTTTTAGATCCACCGCATGATGCCAAGGTAAGTACTTCAGAGATTTTTGGTCCGGTTGTCTGTATTTACCCCTATAGTGATATTGAAGATGCTTTTAAAGAAGCCAATAGCCTTGAATACTCTTTTCAAGCAGCAGTATTTACTAAAAATATTGACACAGCTTTGCTGGCGGTTAAA
>Ga0210109_1000091_pt1 | contig 16226 bp, 14 predicted proteins | sample China_Bullhead_C_FD_184857 | JGI IMG/M metagenome (GOLD analysis project Ga0210109, IMG submission 184857) | Wetland microbial communities from San Francisco Bay, California, USA, that impact long-term carbon sequestration -... | ecosystem: Environmental > Aquatic > Marine > Wetlands ...
AAGCAAAACCTATCTCTTTTAACTCTACAGAAGTCGTTTTGCTACCTTCAAAAGGATTATACTCATGTGGATAGTGTGGTTCTTGCGAAAGAGCGAGCAATGTATTGATGCGCTCAAGTGCCGGCTTGGTACTTTGATAAGAGATGATCAACCCCATGAGTTGCTGAATGGGTGCTACAAGGGTAGAGAGGTAAAATAAAAAAGCTATCATCATCCCAATGGTCAGATCCGAATACGCTACTGCAGCGATACCTAATGCTCGGAAAATATCCATCACGGTATTGGTCAAAAGGGTTGAAGAGTTGTGTGCAACAGAAGCTTTATAACCGTAATCAAATGAAGCTGTTTCTATCTCTTTTGCTCGTCCCTGAAGGATACCGAAGAAAGACTTTTCCTGATTGGATGCACGTACCTGTATGAAAAGTTCCAAAGTTTCGTTGAGGAGTTCATGGTAGAGTTCATAGGCTTCATGCTGACGACGCAGTAACTCTCCTGTCTTACGCCCCAAAAGACGTGAAAATCCAAGGAAAAAAGGGTTGAGTACAAAGACTAACACTGCGAGTATCCAGTTCATCCATAGCATGATCACAGCGATACCTATTAGCATTAAAGTAGCACTCAGTACGGTTGTCACTACTTGTCCGGAAAAACCACTGACACTCTCCACATCCTGCACTGTCTTTGATGCGATGCCACCTGACTTCAGTGTCTCATACTCCGAAAGAGAAACACGTTCCAAATGATGCAAGATCCGATGGCGTAACAGATAACTGATCTTTTGTGTGATCTTGGTAGCATAAAAGGTTTTTTGGTTATTGAAAAAAAATGCCAGAAATCTTAATGTGAGTACTACTGAAAGTATCACAACTATATACAACCAAACTTCAGAATGTCCAAAAATGTTGGAGATGAATTCCGTCGTCTTCCCTTGATGTTCCAACAGAACTTCATCAATCAGAAGAGGGATGAGCATCGGGATCGGAAGCAGAAGAAGTGTCGCTACAATGCCATATAGACTGGTACGCCAGAAATCTCTTTTCTGTGTTTTGATCTGATCATAAAGAGATTTGAATGTATAGTTGCCTGTCATTTTTGCCTATTATTTTATATATTAAATGAGGTAACCTGGCAATCTTCCCATTTACTATAAAGTTATAGCATCAAAGACCCATGGCTTTCTGACCCTGTCTCACAACAGGTGTAGCATTTATCTTATTAAGTGATTGTGAGTATACCATAAATATGACAATTTTTTATGGCAAGGCTAAAGGAGATGCCCCATCTGGTCTTTTTTGACTTGTAGATACCCTTCATTGTGAGGATTAGGCGTGATTTGGATAGGCAGACGTTCTACGATCTTGATGTCACCCAAACTCTCTATCTTTTTAGGATTATTGGTAAGCAGTTTGAGTTTTTTAATCCCAAAATGATTTAAAATGAACTCCACCACTTCATAGGTACGTTCATCGGCCCTGAAACCAAGTTGATGGTTTGCTTCTATAGTGTTAAACCCTGCATCTTGAAGTGCATAGGCATTGACTTTATTGAGCAGCCCTATATTACGTCCTTCTTGACGATGGTAAATGATCATCCCGCCTTCTTTTGCGATCAGTTCCAGTGCAAAATGAAGTTGTTCCCCACAATCACACTTCACTGAACCAAGTGCATCACCGGTCAGACATTCAGAATGTACACGGACAATGGGTTCATCCGATAGATCATCTGTGAAAATGGCTAAATGTTCTTTTCCTTCACCATTTTTTGTACCTTCTTTAAAAGCCTGTATTTTAAATACGCCATATTTGGTTGGTAAAGTAGCGATTTGTGATATATCAATATTATTCATGATGAGATTATACTTTAAGAATGAACAATTAATAATTAATAATCCATAATTAGTGTAAAATACTTCAAAAGATATCGTAAGGTTAATGAATATGTTCGCACGTTTTAGAAGAAAAAGAATCAATCCCGTCCTAAGAGACCTCCTCCAAGAGACACACCTCAATGTCAATGATTTCATCTACCCGCTTTTTGCAAAAAGCGGTACAGGCATTAAAGAAGAAGTAAACTCTATGCCTGGTGTTTTTCAAATGAGCATCGATGAGATAGTCAAAGAGTGTGATGAGCTCAAAAAACTTGGTATCTACTCCATCATCCTTTTTGGTATCCCAGATACGAAAGACTCTGTAGGATCTGATGCGATGTGTGAGCATGGGATCATCGCTCAAACGGTACGCGAAGTCAAAGCGGCACACCCTGACATGTTTGTTGTCACAGATCTCTGTTTCTGTGAATACACTGACCACGGGCACTGCGGTGTCATCGACCCGATACTCCATACTGTTGACAATGACATTACACTTGACAACCTGGCTGCACAAGCTGTTGTACATGCTAAAGCAGGTGTTGACATGATAGCACCTTCAGGCATGATGGACGGGATGATCACTGCCATACGCAACGGACTGGATGAAGCGGGATTTGTAAACCTTCCTGTCATGTCTTACTCCACCAAATTTGCTTCAGCCTATTATGGTCCTTTCCGTGATGTGGCTGAGTCCAGCCCGAGTTTTGGAGACAGACGAAGCTACCAGATGAACCCGGCTAACAGAAATGAAGCGATCCAGGAGAGTATAGAAGATGAAAAAGAGGGAGCAGACATCCTGATGGTCAAACCTGCACTTGCCTATCTTGATGTGGTAAGAGATGTGAAGAACAATACTTCGCTACCACTGGCTGTTTACAATGTTTCTGGTGAATACTCTATGCTCAAAATGGCAGCTAAAGCAGGGGTGATAGACTATAACAAGGTCATGATGGAAACGCTCATGGCATTTAAACGTGCGGGTGCAGATATCATCATCACTTACCATGCAAAAGAAGCAGCGATCCTTTTAAACAAATAACCTATCTTTCGACCTGTACTTACCTTAAAAGTGCAGGTTTCTACAACTTTCAACCCTTTTATGGTAGAATATTCTCTTTTAAATTTTCAACCCCCGAACTATCTATCAAAATAAACAAGGTTGAAAGACATGAGGATACAGTGATGAGACACTTTTTGACACTCAAAGATTTTACGAAAGACGAAATCTTGGAGATGATAACATTAGCACAGAAGATAAAAGCACAGACCAAACAAAAAAAGTTTGTGCCTTATATGGAACACCAGACACTTGGGATGATCTTTGAAAAGAGTTCTACCCGTACACGTGTGAGTTTTGAAACAGGTATCTACCAGCTTGGTGGAGTGGGACTGTTCCTCTCTTCTAATGACATACAGCTAGGACGCGGTGAGCCGATGAAAGATACGGCTCGCGTTATCAGCCGTATGGTTGATATGGTGATGATACGTACCTTTGAACAATCAAAACTTGAAGAGTTCGCGAACTTCTCTAAAGTGCCTGTCATCAATGGATTGACGGATGCTTACCATCCTGTGCAACTCATGACTGATTACCTCACAATGATAGAACATGGTAAAGCCAAGGATCCTGTGGTTGCATATGTCGGTGATGGAAACAATATGACACACTCATGGCTTATGCTTGCAGCTAAACTTGGTTTTGAACTCAGAGTCGCTACACCTAAAGGGTATGAGTGTGATGAAGCCATTGTCAATGAGGCACTTGAAATAGCCAAAGAGAGCGGTGCGAAGATCACCTTTGGTAACGACCCTAAAGAGGCAGTCAAAGATTGTGATGTCGTCACTACAGATACTTGGGTCTCTATGGGACAAGAAGATGAAAAAGAAGAACGTGTTCGTGTATTTAACGGCTATATGGTAGATGAAGCGATGATGTCTTTAGCAAAACCTGATGCCATCTTCTTGCACTGCCTACCTGCATACAGAGGCTACGAAGTGAGTGAAGAGACTTTTGAAAAACATGAAGAGGTTATCTTTAGTGAAGCCGAGAACAGACTCCATGCACAAAAAGGGATCATGGTGTGGTTAGATGCACATCGTAATGACGGAATCGACTAAATGAGCACTATAGATTTCGAAAAGTTCAGTAAATACTCCAAGCCAGGACCAAGATACACTTCTTACCCAACAGCCTTAGAGTTCAGTGATAACTTCAAGTATGAAGACTATATACACTATCTGGAAAATGCAAAAGAGAAACTTTCACTCTATGTACACTTGCCTTTCTGTAGATCTGCATGTTACTTTTGTGGATGTAATGTTGTGTTTACTTCCAAAGAGAAAAAACTCTCTACGTATATAGAGTACTTGAAAAAAGAAGTAGATCTTTTGGCTGAACACATAGACACATCCCGTGAAGTGATACAATTTCACTTTGGCGGGGGTACACCAACTTACTATAAAGCTTTTGAACTGGATGAGATCGTCACTTACATCAAATCGAAGTTCTCTAACTGGAGTCAAGAGGCTGAGATCAGTTGTGAGATAGACCCTCGTTTCTTTAATGAAGATCAAATGAAAGTCTTCCAGAAACACGGTTTTAACCGTATCAGCTTTGGAGTACAGGACCTTGATGAAAAAGTGCAAAAAGAGATCCATCGTGTGCAACCTTTGGAACTCACTCAAAAGGCTGTAGATCTGGCTAGAAAATATGGAATAAAGTCTATCAACACGGATTTTATCTATGGTTTACCTTACCAGACTCTAGAAACATTTAAAAAAACACTTGAACTTTCCACACAACTCAACCCTGACAGGGTCGCTGTCTTTAACTATGCACATGTCCCTTGGCTGATGAAAACACAGCGCAAGTTTGATGAAACTACACTGCCGACACCGGACGTAAAACTGCAGATATTCCAGTACACTATTGACTTTTTTGAAAGTAATGGATATAAAATGGTAGGTATGGATCATTTCGCCAAACCGGAGGATGAACTGTTTGGGGCCATTGAAAAAGGTGAGCTTCATCGAAACTTCCAAGGCTACACGACAAAAGGCGGTGCGAACCTTGTGGGTATCGGTCTTACCAGTATTGGTGAAGGTGAGCGCTATTATGCGCAGAACACCAAAGACATGAAAGTCTATGAAGCAGCGCTCGATGCAGGGAAACTGCCTTTTGAACGAGGGGTGAACCTAAGTGATGATGACTACCTTCGTAAAGCAGTGATCATGGAGCTTATGGCAAACTTTTCTATAGATATGAAAAGAGTGAATGCCGAGCATAACATAGATTTTAAAACATACTTTGCTGATGCATTAGAGGCCTTGCAAGAGTTTGTAGAGGCTGACTTGGTCACTATCACAGAAGATAAAATAACCGTAAGCACCACAGGGACCCTGCTCATACGAAATATAGCCATGCCGTTTGATGCCTATATGAAAAAGTATGCCCAAAGCAAGAAAAGTTTTTCGAAAACGGTATAATACACCATAAATAATGTCGACCTGAACGCCTACTTGCACCCCACTTACGCTTTAGCAACGGAGGGTATCGGCATTTAGTGCCAGAAAAGCGAAGCGATTCGAGAAGGTCGACGATTTTTGCCTACTTTTTCTAAAAAAGTAGAGAACAAAACCTTGAACAAGAGGAATTATGAGTAAAAAACTAGAAGACATTTTTAACTTTACCGATACCAGTGAAGCCTGTATCAAATGCGGTAAATGCATCCCAGTATGTACCATTCACCAGATCAACCCGGATGAAACAACTTCTCCTCGTGGGTTCATTGACCTTTTAGGTGCCTATCAGCAAGGAGATCTGGAACTAGATAAAAATGCAAAAGATATCTTTGAAAGCTGCTTTTTATGTACCAACTGTGTTGATGTCTGTCCTAACTCATTGGCTACAGATATGGTCATCGAAGAAGTACGTGCAGACATTGCAGACAAGTTTGGTATTGCATGGTTCAAGCGTGGATTTTTCTACCTGCTTCGCCACCGTAAGATCATGGACCTGGTCATGAAACTTGGCTTCATGTTCAAAACCTGTGCATTGTCTGTGGATGAAAAAGGCAGAGGTCTTAGAGCAAGATTTTCCCTCCCGATGGTAAAAAAAGGCAGACTTCTCCCATCATTGGCAAAAACAAGCTTTTTAAATAGCCATCCTGAAGAGATACCTGCACCACTGCAAGAGAAGAAAAACCCTCGTGTAGCAATCTTCATAGGATGTCTTGCCAACTATAACTATACTGATATCGGTGAGAGTTTGGTAGAGATACTGAAGCAATTGAATATTGATGTGTTCATCCCTAAAAAACAGCTTTGCTGTGGTGCCCCTGCCTACTTTACGGGAGATGTTAATTCTGTAGAGTATATGACCAAAAAAAATATCGAATACTTTGAAAGTTTTATGGACGAGTGTGATGCAATGTTGATCCCTGAAGCAACCTGTTCTGCAATGGTAAAACATGATTGGCAGGTCTTCTTTGAAAATCACGATATGCCTGAATGGAAAGAACGTGCAGAAAAAGTAGCTGAGAAGATTCATATGGCAACTGCATGGCTCTATAACAACACCGACCTGGTTAAACTACTGGGGGAAAAAGGTAAAAAGTTTGATGACGTCGTCACGTACCATGACCCTTGCCACGCGAGGAAAGTACAGGGTATCTGGAAAGAACCTCGTGATCTTCTTGCACAAAACTATCCGATGAAAGAGATGAGTGATCCAAACCGCTGTTGTGGATTTGGTGGGGTAACGATGCAGACTGAGAAGTTCCATCTTGCAGAAGCTGCTGGAAAACCTAAAGCAGCTATGATCAAAGATACAAAAGCCAAATATGTAAGTGCAGAATGTAGTGCTTGTCGTGTACAACTGAGTGAAGCGATGAACAACGCAGATGTGGAGACTATCTTTAAAAACCCTTTAGAACTTATAGCTGAGGCTCTTAAGGATTAACCAAAGCGGCAGGCATCTCCTGCCTTGATGACAAAGATATTATATCCGTCTATATATTTATACTCTAAGTCACAACCTAATTTTTCCAAAATATTATGTACAATATAAAGTCCCAAACCAAAACCTGAACTTCTTTTTTCTTCCTGGGAAAAAGGCTCAATATAGTAAGAGAGTGGATGTTGCAGTTTTTCACCCTTAGAACTGATCTCCAGACCATTACCTACAGTCTTAAGTGTCACATGTTTATCTTTGCTGTACTTTATACCATTGTCCAGCAGGTTCTTAATAGCTAGAGAGAGTAGTTTAATATCTGTGGCTAAAGCGATATTTTTCACATCGACTGTAACGTTGTCTTTAGGCATCATCAAAAGTTCTTGACTTCTTCGTATGACTTCATCAAGCATTACATACTCATAAGTAGGTTCAAAACTTTGCGTCGTCACCCTCTCTATCTCTGCAAGTTCTGAGATCAGTTCATTCATCCGTTCAAAGGCACGTACAAGTATCTTTTTACTTGCTTCATCTTCCATCATTTCAACAACGATACGCCCTTTGGTAATAGGCGTTTTAAGCTCATGCATCAAGTTACGCATAAAAAGGTTTTTAGACGTACTCAAAGCATTGATATGCACAATAGCATCGTCAAAACTTTTTGCAATTTTACCTATCTCATCATCATAGTGATAGGTAATTCTTGTCTGCATATCACCCTGGGCAAATCTTTGTATCTGTTTATGTAATTTTTTTAAAGGATAAAGCTTTCTTAAAACCGCCAAATAGAGTATAAGAAGCACGGCAATAAGAAAAATACCCAAAGCGATAGCGATCTCGAAATAATAATTCTCTGGCCTGTCATCTTCTAACAAAAGATTGTGTTGCATACGTTGTACATAGATATAATGTTCATCTTCTATTCTAAATACCCTTACTTGTCCAATGGAAGAGCCTCCGGTAAACACTGTTTCACCCTCTGTTTCTATCTGCTTTTTAATCTTTATGCTCTTCTTCTGGGACAGCGGTTTTACACGTAGATCTTTATAAAGTGAATCCAAGTCTTCTTTTCCTGGATTGAGCTGCAACTTTGAGAGAAAAGTAATGGAGATAAGTTGATAGTGTTTATACTCTTCGATCTTATGCCGGTCTTTATCCCAGGAGAGAAAAAGTAAAAAAGTTGCAATCAAAATCAAAATCGCTACGGAGAAAAGAATATGTATAAAGGTTGTTACAGATAAGTTTTTCATACTCTATCAGTTAAAAGGTATCCTACACCACGAATCGGTTTAATGTAAATGTTATCAGGATCGATCTTCGCGATCTTCTGTCGTATACGTGAAATGATCACATCAATATTTTTAATAGAACTGTCATCATCAATATGTTCACTTTCATACAAAAGCTGTTCTCTTGAAACAGAACCGTTTTTATGCTGTAAAAGCATACCTAGGATATCATACTCTGCAGCAGTGAGTTCTAACGACTTACCTTTGAACCTGATCTCTCTGGCGTTAGGGTCTGCAACAAAAAGTGCTTCTCTTTCCTGCACTTTTTCATCCACACTGTGTGTACGTCTTAAGATCGTTTTGATACGTGTCACAAGTTCTCTAGGATCATAGGGTTTAGGCATATAGTCATCTGCACCACGTTCCATACCGATCACTTTATCTGTAATATCATCCCTCGCCGAGGAGATGATAATAGGGATATTGGTTATATCACGTATTTTAGGGATCACTTCCAACCCATCCATACCCGGCAAGGTCAAATCTAAAATGATCAGATCGAATTCATGCTGTGTTAAGAGTGAAAGTCCTATATAAGGGTCTTCAGCACCTATCACTTCCATATCATATTTTGTAAGGTAGTTTGTTAAGATGAGTGCTAATTCTGGATCATCTTCTATAATGAGTATTTTTATAATGATGTCTTCCTTATGTAACTTAAGTGGTCAATTTACTTTGTTCTTTATGATTATAATCTATATATACTTTAGTAATCGCAATTAAAAATGAAGTAATCGCCGGCCCCAATATCATTCCCCAAAAGCCGTACGTACTCATCCCTGCGATAATAGAGAAAAATATAACGATCTCATTGATCTCGATCGTACTTTTCAAGAGATCCTCTTTGATCACTTTGATGATCACCGGTTTAATAAGCGTATCAGCGACAATAGAAATAACAACAATAGAATAACTTGCAATAAAAATGGCCGTATTTGCATCCATATTTGACCAAGAATACAATACCACCGGTATCCAGACAACAGCCCCTCCAATGATAGGTATCAATGATGCAAAACCATAGATCACACCAAAAAGCAGTCCATTAAATCCGAAATAACTCACCATGACCCCAAACAGAAACCCTTCAAAAATGGCTGTCACAACAATCGAATAAAAAACCACTTCCATCGTAGAAGAAACCTCGTGTATCATCTTCGCACTTTTCATCCTGCTCACAGGCATCAGTGCACGTATCAGATCAAAAAAGCCTTCCCCATAGAAGTTGATGATAAAATAAAAAACAAGTACAAGGATCATATTCTTCACAAACCCAAGACCCGCACTTCCGGCTGTTGTCATGTAAGATGTTGACTCTTGGATATACCCAGCGATCCTTTCATCACTCAAACCTATCTGACTCCACTCTTTGACATAGGGTATCTTTTGGGTAAACGTTTGAACGACTGAGGTCACCTCATTGATGGTTTCAACATCAAGTTGAGCGATATACCCTACCCCTGTGGTTGCCATATAGATGATAGGCGCAAAAAGTATCAGGATCAAAAGTGAAGAAGTAAAAATAGCACTCAACTTTCTGGAATTAAAATACTTGATCAACTTTTTTGTCAGGTTGTACGTTGCCATAGTAAGCAGCATCGCCACCACAATAGAGAGCAAAAATGGTTTGTAGATACTATAGGCACCCATCAGTGAAAGCACAAAAAGTATGGTGATCGTGATACTTTTATTCGTTATCAAAAAGTCCGTCCTTCACTCCGCCAAGCTTAAAATGTTCATAACTCTTTTGTGTGGCTATACGACCACGTGCGGTTCTTTCTATATAACCGTTTGCTATCAGATAAGGTTCCAGGACATCTTCGATCGTACCTTCGTCTTCACTCAGTGCTGCACCTATGGTACTGAGTCCCATAGGTTTGTTTTTCGCAGAGACAAGCAATTCCAAAAGTTGTATATCCTGTTCATCGAACCCTAAATTATTGACACCCAGTTCATCTAAAGCATATTGGGCTCTTTGTAACGTCACTTCTTCTTCATTAGCCACTTCAGAGAAGTCTCTCACGCGTTTAAGCAAACGAAGTGCAATACGCGGTGTGCCCCTGCTTCTGCGTGCTATCTCTGTCGCCGCATGTTCTTGCGCTGGTTTTTCCAATTTCTGAGCGGCTTGCGCAACAATCCGGGCCAACTCAACAGGGGTATAAAACTGCATACGGAAATGCATACCAAAACGCTCTCTAAGAGGGTTAGAAAGCATCCCTGCTCTTGTCGTTGCCCCTATCAGTGTAAAACGCGGCAAGTCTATCTTGACCGTTTGTGCGGCAGGACCGGAACCTATAATAATATCTAAACGGAAATCTTCCATAGCCGGGTAGAGTATCTCTTCTATAGCCGGAGACATACGATGGATCTCGTCAATAAACAAAATATCACCCTCTTCGATATTCGTAAGCAGTGCTGCCAAGTCTTCCGCTTTCTCTATCATCGGTGCAGCGGTCGTTTTGATATTGGCTCCCATCTCTGTAGAGATAATATTTGCAATGGTCGTTTTCCCCAGACCTGGAGGTCCAAAAAAGAGAATGTGATCTAACGCCTCTTCTCTTTTTTTACTTGCTTCTATAAAAACTTTTAAATTCTTTTTGATTTTCTCTTGACCGATATATTCATCCCATGAACTAGGACGAAGTGTTGCCTCATAGGAGACCTCTTCATCAAAACGTTCTATTTCAACCATACGTTCCATTTGTTACTGTACCACCAATCGATTGATTACTATGCCTGAACCTTCAACGGAACGTGCCACAGAACCTGCTAAAAATTTCTGCTTTTGTGTCTGTACCACACCAGATAAAATATTTTTACCATTCCGTGTATCTACTTTGATATCTATATGACGCAATGCCTGTGTTGTTGCCAGTTTATCTTGTATATCAGAAGCAGAACCTATGCTCGCTACTGGACTGTGTACCGATCTATTGTCACTACAGCCATTTAAGTATAATCCTGCAACCATCCCCATAGCAAGTAAACCTTTAGTCATTTTTTGATTTCTCAATAGGTATATTCATCACTAGGGAACTCTCTGGCTTTAACTTCATTACGATATGCCTCAAGTCCTTCACGTACCTGTTTTGCTCCATCAAAATACTGTTTGACAAACTTCGGTTTAAAGGCTTCAAAGAATCCGAACATATCACTCCAGACGAGGACCTGTCCGTCTGTGACATTCCCTGCCCCTATACCTATGGTCGGTACAGAGACTGCTTCGGTGATCGCTTTAGCTGCTTCTTCTTTCACTCCTTCAACTACGATGGCAAATGCACCGGCTGCTTCGATCGCTTTGGCATCTTCAACCAATCTATCGATGTCAGCCTGGTCCTTCCCTCGTATTTTATAACCACCTTCACTACGTATAAACTGTGGCATAAGACCAATGTGTCCAAGCACTGCGATAGAGTTTTGTGTCAAAGCTTCAACAATAGGCGCTCTCTCTTTACCGCCTTCTACCTTTACTGCTTGTGCACTGGTCTCCTGGTATACCCTTGTTGCATTTTTGACTGCAACTTCAGGCGACGTGTAAGTCCCAAAAGGCATATCCAATACGATCACCGGTAATGTTGCGCCATTACACACCGCTTGTGTATGGTAGATCATCTGATCCATGGTTGCAGACAGCGTATCTTCTTTTCCCAGAAAACTCATATTTAAGCTGTCGCCAACAAGTATCATCTCTACTTCACCATCAAAAATCTGTGCAAACAATGCATCATACGCTGTCACCATCGTAATAGGTTCAGCACCTTTCATCTTTGCAAGGGTCGATAAAGTTACTTTTTTTTCTATTTTTGGGGTATGAATACTCATAGTCTTCCTACATAATCAGGTATTTCCTACACGTCTTTGCTTTGCTTAGAGCGTTTCGGTTTCAACACTAAAGAGAAGAAATTCTCCTTCTTATCTTAATGTGTCTCATTTTATCTAAAAAATGTATAATAACAAAAATATATTACATATTGTCATAAAAGAGTTCACATTGAAAAATTTAGTTGCCTATATTACGACCGGTTTCCCTTCATTGGAATTTACCGTTGATGCCGCATTGGCTTTAGCAGAAGCAGGTGTAGATACCCTTGAACTGGGCATGCCTTTTTCAGATCCTGTTGCAGATGGTCCCGTCATCGAAAAAGCCAATTTGAAAGCTTTGGAGAACGGTTTTAAACTTGACCATCTCTTTGAAGTGTCTGCGAAGATAACGCCCCATATAGATACCTTATGGATGGGATACTTCAACCCTTTTTACCATAAAGGCTTAGATACTTTCATTGCTGAAGCAAACAAAGCCGGTGTGAACGGTTTCATCATTCCGGATCTTCCTTTAGAAGAAGCAAAACCCTATAAACCAGCTATTGAAGCTGCAGGGTTGGCCCTTATAGATTTCATTGCTCCTACAGACTCCAAATCACGGATAGAGCAGATAGTGACTGATGCAAAAAAATTCATCTACCTTGTGGCGTATGCAGGTATTACGGGTTCTGGACAAAGTGAAGATCTACAGCCGATCATCGCAGATATCAAAGAGTTTACAGATACACCGGTCTATGTAGGATTCGGGGTAGATGAGCATACTGCCAAAGAGAAAGCCAAAGGTGTAGATGGTGTTATCGTAGGTTCTGCTTTTGTCAAAGTGCTTTTAGATGAACATTTGAGTCATAGCCAAAAAATCACTAAGATCTCTGCTATTGCCAAAGAAATAAAAGAAAAAATAAATAGTTAAAAGGAGAATCCTATGGATAAAGGTATAGAAATAGGTGCTATTCTGTTAATTGTATCTCTTATTGTCATTGGTGGCGGATATTACAATATGACAAAGAAACTCCCAAAGAAATAATACTTCTACCCATAAAAGTGTATTAAATAATTTAGAGTATAATACTCTGAATTATACAAAGGGTTATACTATATGGAACATTTTATCTGGAACGTCAATCCCAATATCTTGGAATTAGGTCCTTTGCAGCTTCGGTGGTATGGCCTGCTCTTTGTGGGTTCATTTTTTCTTGGTCTTATGATCCTCACCAAGATATATAAACGTGAAGGCAAAGATCCAGCTGTCCTTGATGCTATGCTGATCTATGTCATGATAGGTGCGGTACTGGGTTCACGTTTGGTACATTGTTTCTTCTATGAACCTGACTATTATCTTTCTCATCCACTGGAAATACTCAAAGTATGGAAAGGCGGACTTGCCAGTCATGGTGGGCTTGCGGGTGTACTGATCGCTCTCTATCTATTCTCAAAACGTTACAATACATCCTATATGTGGCTACTTTCACGTGTATCCATCCCTGGTGCGCTTACTGCGGCCTTTGTACGTTTTGGTAACCTTTTCAATTCTGAAATACTGGGACTTCCAAGTGATAAACCCTGGGCTATCATCTTTGCACGTGTAGATATGGTCCCTAGACACCCGGTACAACTTTATGAAGCATTTTCCTACCTCATTATTTTAGGACTTTTAATTGCTATCTACCGAAAAGTGACACCTGCTTTTGCAACCAAAATACTCCCTGGCGTCTTTTTGGTCACAGTCTTTTCTGTCCGTTTCTTTTTAGAATATACCAAAACCAGACAGGCAGCATATACGACTGATTTTCCTTTTACAACGGGACAGATGTTAAGCATACCTTATATAATATTGGGTATCTTATGGATACTATGGGCATTTAAAAGTGCGTCTAAGGATAAAAAATATGACAAAGCCTCTCATAGCTAAATATGCACTCGGTATTGACATCGGTTCAACTACCGTAAAGTACGTAGTGTGTGATGCACACTTTAACATACTCCAAAAAGCCTATACTCCCCACGATACAAAACAAGCCCCGACACTTTTAAGACTCCTTCAGGAACTCTCACTTACACATCCAGAGACCTATAACAACATAGACAAAGTCTACATTACCGGTTCAGGAGCCACCCGTATAGCACCAACGATCAATGCACGTTTTGTACAAGAGGTGAATGCAGTTGTCCTGGCCGTAGAACATCTCCATCCTGATGTAAGAGCTGTTGTCGAACTGGGCGGACAGGATGCGAAGATCATACACTTTAAAGTCAGTGAAGATGGTAAAAAGTCTGTACTGAGCTCAATGAATGACAAATGTGCCTCAGGTACGGGTGCAACGATCGAGAAATGTACGATGAAAGTAGGTATGGAAAGCGATGAGGTTCAAAAACTCACCTTTGAAACGGATAAACTTCACCATGTTGCAGCCAAGTGCGGGGTCTTTGCTGAAACAGACATTGTGAACCTCGTCAAAACCTCCGTACCTTCTCATGAGATCATGAACTCTCTTGCTGATGCTATCGTCATGCAAAACCTCACTGTACTGACGCGTGGGAATACCCTTATGCCTAAAGTCTTACTTCTTGGAGGTCCCAACACCTACCTGCCCTTTTTACAAGAGTGTTGGCGTATGCGTATTTGCGAACTTTGGGATGAACGGGGTGTGAAATATGACAAAGAGAAAATCAATGAACTTATCATGGTTCCTGAAAATGCGCAGTACTATGCAGCGTTAGGGGCTGTGATCTTTGGTGAAGGCGAAGCGAACAATGACAAACCTTTTACAGGTCTTATACAACTTAAAACCCTGGTTGACACAGGAGGAGTGACACGAAACGATAATGATGATACCCCTCTCATTTCCAGCCCTGAAGAGTTACAAACCTTTCAAGAGAAATACACTATCAAAGCGTTCACACCTCCTGTACTTACAGAAAAAACCACCTGTTTCTTAGGTATAGATGGAGGTTCTACCTCTTCTAAAGCGGTCTTGTGTGATGCGCAAGGAGAACTGCTATTAAAGGTCTATCAACTCTCCAAAGGGAATCCCATAGAAGATACCCTCGAATTACTACAAAAGATACAAGCACAAGACCCTAATCACTTCTATGACATTCAAGGTTTAGGGGTGACCGGTTACGCAGCTGAAGTACTGGGTGGTGCACTCAATGCAGATGCGAACATCATCGAAACCATTGCACACATGAAAAGTGCCCAAAAAGCCTTTGGAGAAGATATCAATGTCATCTGTGATATCGGAGGACAAGACATCAAAGTACTTTTTATGGAAAACGGCATGATGAAAAATTTCCGTCTCTCCAACCAGTGTTCTGCAGGTAACGGGACCCTGCTTCAAAGTATGGCAAAACAGTTTGGTGTCCCGATAGAAAACTACGCAGAAACAGCATTTTCAGCCAAGAAAGCACCACTGTTCAACTATGGCTGTGCTGTTTTTCTTGACACAGACAGGGTCAACTTTCAAAAAGAGGGCTACAGTAAAGAAGAACTCTTTGCAGGCATTGCCAAAGTCTTACCTAAAAATGTCTGGCAGTATGTCGTACAAGCACCTAACCTGGCTGCCTTTGGAGACCATTTTGTACTGCAAGGCGGTACCCAATACAATCAGGCAGCACTCAAAGCACAAGTAGACTATATCAAAGACAAAGTACCTCATGCTAGAGTGGATGTCCACCCTCATCCTGGAGAAGCTGGTGCCTACGGTGCAGCTTTAGAAGCTAAAGATCTGGTCGAGCAGAGAGGGTATGGAACCTTTGTCGGTATGGAAGAAGCTTTACAAATGACCTACACATCCAAGACCGATGAGAGCACACGTTGTCACTTTTGCAGTATCAACTGTTCTCGTACCTTTATAGACACACAGACGCCTTCATCCCAGAGTGTACGGTATATCGCAGGATTCTCCTGTGAAGAAGGTACCGTAGAGTCACATGAGGCACTCAAGTTGCTCAAAGAGAGCAGAAAAGAGTTACAGCAAAACACTCCTAATCTTGTCAAAAAAGAGTCACTGTCACTCTTTGCACCTACCTATGATCTGGAGACAAAACCTACCGCTTCCACAGAGATCAAAGAGCAACAGGTCAAAGTGACATTGGGTGGCTGGGGACCCACATTAAGAAAAGAGATAAGCAGAAACTTTTTGCAGAGTAGCCAAGAGAGTAAAAATTACAGAAAGAATCTGCAGATAGCCATACCTAAAGTACTGAACATTTACTCTCTGGCTCCGTTTTTACGTACCTATCTCGAAGCACTTGACCTTAGTCCTATGCACATACAGTTTTCAGGTTTTTCAAA
>Ga0210109_1000093_pt1 | contig 16206 bp, 20 predicted proteins | sample China_Bullhead_C_FD_184857 | JGI IMG/M metagenome (GOLD analysis project Ga0210109, IMG submission 184857) | Wetland microbial communities from San Francisco Bay, California, USA, that impact long-term carbon sequestration -... | ecosystem: Environmental > Aquatic > Marine > Wetlands ...
CCCGCCCGGGCGAGCTCCCCGGGAACCCCCCCACCTCGACGGCCCCCGCCATCGATCGGGAGAGATCTCCCCCTCGACGGCCCCCGCGCCCGCCCGGGCAAGCTCCCCGGGAACCCCCCTCGACGGCCCCCGCCCGGGTGAGCTCCAAGGCGACTGCCCGTCACGATTATGATATAGAAATATCAAAACGAGGTGGTAAATGGATTCAATAACGACGATCGATAATCTAGAAAAGAAAATTGAAAAACTGTGCGAACAAAGCATTTCTTTGGCAACAAAAAAAGCTTATCGAACCGACTGGAAACTCTTTTTAGAATTTTGCGATACTATGAATTTGCCTGCATTGCCCGCAAATACAGATACAATATGCCTATACCTGGCTTCACTTTCTGAAAAATCGGCGGTATCAACTATCGTTCGAAAAGTCACTTCAATATCAATGCTTCATAAATTTTCTGGATATGATAGTCCAACTAAAAACGAGAAAATAGCTACTATTCTGAGCGGTATTAAACGCAGTAAACAAACTGCGCCCAAAAAAGCAAGTTCAATAAATTTTACGATAATAAAGAAGATGATTGCGCAATGCGACGGAACTATCATGGGTGTTAGGGACGCCGCTATTCTTTCGCTCGGATGGTCATCCGCGATGAGACGATCTGAACTGTGTAATCTCAAAATAGGAGATCTATCGTTCGAAGATAGGGGGTTGTTGATCGATATTCATCGATCAAAAACTGATCAAGAAGGAAAAGGCTGCAAAATCGCTATACCATTTGGTTCTGAAATTTGCCCGGTCGCTTTGACAAAGCGATGGATTGATCGAAGATCAAGTATCCCTTTACCGCCAAACGAATATCTATTTACCTCATTGGGAAATAGAGCTCGCGGCCGATGGCATTGGCCCGCAATCGGCAAATTGGACGATCGAATGGTATCGAAGATCGTCAAACGATATGCCTCTTTTGCAGGTTTGGACGCTTCCAATTTTTCAGCGCATTCGTTGCGGCGCGGTATGGCCACCGAGGCCGCCTCAAGAGGCGTGCCAGAAAGAATCATATCACGACATACCCGACACCGGTCTATGGCAGTCTTAAGGGGTTACATCGATGACGGCACTATCTGGATAGACAATCCCCTAACCGCAATTTTTTCTTCTACATCGCTCCCTAGCAGCGATTAATATTTTCATATCATTGTCAATTTCCAATAGATTTTCATTTTTTTCAACTCGCTTCGGTGCTGCGGCAGGCAAAGACATTTTTTTCTCAATTTCTTTTCTGATTTTTTCGATTTGGTCTTTAGTGGGCTGCGTCCTTTCCGTTATTGCTTTTACCGGCGCGGTGCCCGTCGATGATGGTATATCCGCCCGGGCGGCGCGATGGTCACCGGACAACAGAGGCAGGATTTCTCTTTTTACGGTCGATTCTCTCACTTCGATCGAAAAATCTTTCCAACGGCGCTCCCAGTAAGCCCAATCTATTCCAGAATGATTGATAATTTCTATTCCCGCCGTCATCGCTTTGACCTCGCACCCCGCCCGCGCCCTTATCATCCGGCGCTCTTGTCTGCAAAAGTCGCCGCCTGAATTGCTCAGTACTTTTTCGAGCGAAAATAGAACGTCGCTTCTTTTTTTCCTCTTTTGTTTTGATTTATTGATCGCGCGCGCGCCCGCGTGCTGCTTTTTATCACTATTTTTATTAATATAACTAGAGTTTACACGATCTGTGTAGTTAGTAGGATCGAAGGTGCGACAACTTGTCGCATGAGGGGAATTATCGCACCTTTCCTCATATGATTTCCGTTGCGGCAGCGGGGAAACGTTTTTCTGCCGTCTTTGAAGCCAATAAGAAAAAGAGCTCAAGCAGAAGAAAATTAAAGCGCACCTAGAATTCTTTCCAATCCTTAAATTTCCAATTCTAATGTATCCTGCGTTTTCCAATTCTCTGTTTGATCTCTGCAATGTTCGAATCGAACCGGCCTCGCCAAACGACGTTCGATAGACAGCGTCGGCGATCGCTCCCAAAGGGGCTGAAATGCCTTCGTAACCCATTCTCGCGGCCGCTACATAGACAGATAGAGTGCGCCGCGCCCTTGGCGACAATGTACCAGTACCGATTATTCCAGATTGCGAGAATTCAATATTTCTGACAAAATTTACATATGCCAAACGCATTTTGCAACTCTCCCGTATGCGATTTTGCGCCCTATAACGTCTAGATCTCCTTTAGAGGATACAAATATCCTGTACCGATCGAATTTTACCGACCGATCAAAAGAGACCGCCTTTTTCTGCCATGAAAAAAAACAACGCTGTTTCTAAAAACTTGACTCTCTATTGGATTCGAGCTACGGTGAGTTTCGAATCCTTTAGAGTGACGTTGTTTTTAGCATGGCAACATCACTCTATTCTTTTTTTGCCGATTCTGCAAAGATATCCCAAACATAATTTCGATAAAATTTCCGCAATAGAACCGTCTTTTATAACAAAGCTACCGGGCTTCAACCGGGCTTTTACCGGGCTTCAACCGGGCTATAACCGGATTTGTTGTAAAATTATTTCTAAAAAAAAAATTAATTCTCGATTTGCGCTCAAATGATTTCGTTACAGATTTGATTTATGACCGATGAAATTGAAGAAAAAAACGAAGAGAAAGAACCCGAAAAATCAGAATCCGAACGTGAATATGACAAACAGATAAATAGACTAGATTCGTTTTTTTCCGCTTTGCAACCTGGCGTGTCGATACTGATCGAGCGTGTTAAGCCGTCGTGGTGTTCCGGCGTTCTCGAAGAAATTACCGTCACAGATGAGTTGATCGATCTGCCCTACTTTATCAATACTTGGGGAGGTCAACTGCTATCGGCAAAAGTTCGCGCGCGGGGAGGGCTTCTTAAGGGATGCTACAAAATACCGTTGTATACCTACCCACCATTGCGTTTTGGCGAAAAAATATATCCATACGATAAAGTTGCCCGGTTTTCGGATCAAAAAGAAACGGAAATGAATTCATCACAGCCAGTCGTCGTTAATGCGCCACAATCGCAGTCATTGGAAAAAATTTTCGCTTCTTTACCGGCAATACTCCCCTTTGTCCTAAAGTGGTTTGAAAGCGCCGAAAAACGCCGTCAAAATGATATCGCCATTATGATGCAGATGGCAAATTCTAATAAATCTTCCTCGCCTATTACCGATATTTCACAAATTGGGACAATGATGTCTCAATTGTCCGATGTATTTAAAAAATCGATGGGGACCGAACCGATTCAAAATGAAATGGATTTCATCCCGCAAGCTCTAGATGTTTTGAAAATGGTTTTGAGCCCGCAGCAAAAGCCCAAACAGGCGAAAATAGTCGGCCCCAAAAGCGCGCCGCCAGCTTCGAATTTTGATCCGAACAAGATAATGCCGCTTCCGTCGGTCAAATTGAATCCTTCGAGTATCGCAAATTCGATCTGCGATATGGACCCGTCTACAGCGGCCGAAACGATTATCGAGTCTTTGGCTAAAATGGATATCGGTAAACGTGAGCAAGCCATAAGCCATTTCCTAAATGAGTATGCGGAAATGGAAGATGACGATACCGATATTGAAGATGACAATGAAAAACGGGGTTGCCGATGAATAGAATTTGACTCCATACCCTGCCAAAATAGAGCGCATTTCGGTCAACGGCGGTAATGAAAACCAGATGCGCGAGACAATAAGACGCATGGGATCTGCCATAAGGGCAGCCAGTGTCTATCCGCCTATCCGCAATTTTGCCGCGGCGATCGCGACAAAAGCCGGTCCCAAAGATTTCATCGGTCAACTCAGACAGGTATATGATGAGTTCACTCGGCGATGGCGATACGTCAAAGATCCAGTATCGAGGGAGCTCCTTACAAACTCCCCCGAGGCCATTTGGCGTCTAACGATAGGTGGTGATGGCGTCGGCGTCGGGGCCGGTAAGGGAGCGGGGGATTGCGACTGCGCCGCGATCGCTTTGGGTGCGCTGTTAGAATCGATAGGATTCAAGACACAGCTTGGAACTACCGCGGATTCCAAGGCCGTCGCTGGCCGATTATTCGGTCATGTTTTCATAAGAGCTTTCGCACCGGGCCTCGGTTGGATCACTCTAGATCCGGTTTTGTTCCCAAAAAAACCGTTCGGATCGACTGCATCGCACAGTCGGATCGCGTTTTGGAATCTGGACGGAAAAATGATTTCCGTGTCTGGAAATTATCGACAAAGGAGAAATTTGATGAACGGTCCCAATATAGAGCAATGGCAGGATTACGGTTTCGGTGGTGTTGATTCGGAAGAAACCGGCGAACCGATGGAATGGTCTATGCTCGGTTTGTCGGACTGGGGATGGATGAAAACACCGCAAGGTCCTATTTCCACGGTGAACTACTATGGATACATCGACGGTAGCCAACTTTCCGGCATGATGGCGGAAGTGGATGAAAATGACGATTGGGGAGGGGGGCTTGTCAGAACCCCTATGCTCGAGCTCGCGATCGATGATTACGATTACATGCTCAAACAAGGCACACCGTATGACGGCATGCTTGCCCTCGGTGATACGGGTGAGATCTATCACTATGATGGGTCACTAGGCTTTTTCAAAAAGCTTTTCAGGCGCGTCAAAAAGAAAGTCAAAAAAGTCGCACGGCGCGTCAAAAAGGGCATCAAAAAGGTTTTGAAGAAATCGAAGTTCGGCCGCATGCTTTTGAAAATCGGCGGCAAAATCAGAAAAATCGCGATGAAAGTTGTCAGACCTTTGATGAAATTCGTCGGGAAGTGGGCGGCGAAATTGGCGCCGATAGCGGCGATGATACCCGGTTATGGCACTGCCATCGCTGGCGCGCTCGCGGCGACCGGAAAAATCGCAAACCTTATGAAGAAATACGGTGTCAAAACGACGGGGAAAAAGGGAAAAGTTCGAAACCTGAAACTCAATAACCCAAAAATGTTTCCCGCCTTTCAGCGAAATTTGAACCTAGAAGCGAAAAGAATGAAACAGTATTCAAGGGGGAATCCACAAAAGTTTAAAAACCTCGCAACAAAATTGGCTCAGAGGTAAACATGCCGTGTTTAAAGGCATTGAGAGTTTTTCCCGGGTTTCGATATCGACCTGAATTCAAAGCCCAGATACTTTCGAGGATGAATCAATATCATCCCGTTTCGATACCTAGAAAATATCTGGGCTTTGGCGAAACCGATTCGTTTGGGAGATATCTCCCGACAAAAAGCCAAATAGTCTCATCGCCAATTGCAGGTTCTTTTTATCAACTCAAAAAAGGCGATACCTATTGGGCGATCGCGAAAAAGGCTTATGGAGCGGACCTGAAAAAAGGTTTGCTATTGATGAACAAATCAACCTGGAACGATCACATCGATCGAAAGGCGAAAAATTGGGAGGTCTATAAGGTCGAGGGCTTACAGGCAACACCCGATTATGATTCAAGCGTTAATCCCAGAGCTCTCAAAGGAAGTGGCAACGAATATCCCGTCGTTTGGATACCGAAGCTAAACGGCGCCGAACCGGAAGATAGCGGATACAAAGATCAGGAAACTCCAAAGGGCGAGCAAATACCCGGGCCGCCCGGGCCGCAGGGTATCCCCGGGCCGCCCGGGCCGCAGGGGGCGAAAGGAAGCCAAGGGCCGCAGGGTATCCCCGGGCCGCCCGGGCCGCAGGGGGCGAAAGGAAGCCAAGGGCCGCAGGGTATCCCCGGGCCGCCCGGACCTGCCGGAAAGGGAGCGGGGAGCTCTATCCCCGGGCCGCCCGGGCCGCAGGGGGCAAAAGGAAGCCAAGGGCCGCAGGGTATCCCCGGGCCGCCCGGGCCACAGGGTATCCCCGGGCCGCCCGGACCTGCCGGAAAGGGAGCGGGGAGCTCTATCCCCGGGCCGCAGGGTATCCCCGGGCCGCAGGGTATTCCCGGGCCGCAGGGACCGCCCGGGCCGCAGGGACCGCCCGGGCCGACCGGTGTGAAAACTGAATCGAAAGAAAATGGCAAGGGGCTTTGGTTTTTACCGCTGGCCGCTCTTTTCGCCAGCTTGAAAGGGCAATGATGAATCCTATCGAGTTTGACATAACTGATTTTCCGAACGACAAATACAACGCAGCTGTGTTGACAAGAGAAATCGGCGATCAAATCACAAGCGCCGATTTGGTAGCCATCACACAAAATTCCAGCGTTCAATTTCTGTTCACTACAGATATCAGCGCTGGCGATGAAACCATTCTTGATGACATTGTCTCCAACCATGACGGCGCCGATTTTACCTCGGAACCGTATGAGGATATTGCAGAAGCAGAATCAAACGACGATTCCGGCAATGAAGTAGTCAGGGTGCATATCGATGATATCATGCCCTACCCGGGTGAATACACGGTATTTGCCTATCAAGAGCTCGCCACGACAGTAAACGACGGCACTCACATATCGAAGGGCCGTTTACACGTCACGAAAAATGGAAACAAAATCGAACGTGCCGAAGCGCATAACGATCAAAACTTGTTTCAACCAATGTGTCTCGTGTTTCCTTTCTCTGTTCAAGCTGGTGACGTGTTTACGTTTGAAATGACTTTCGAGCGCATGGGTTCGGGAACGGGAAACCCGGCAAGGGTGCAACGATCCCGTCTATCGATAAAGAAAACCTGATAGGGCAGCAATGACAAAAATACTTGACCACCCTATGGGACCAGCAGCGATGAAAAGAGCGCTATGTCATGAAGTACGGCGCCGTCTCGGTCGGTTTTTTCATAGAAACGTCGTAATCGCTTTCGAAGAATGGCGAAATAGCGGTGGTCCTTTCAATTACGACACTTTCGTAAACGGTTCAGGAAACCTGAACGAAACTTGGACACCTGAATTATTAGATCTCTATGAGCTATTAGAAGAGGAAGAATGCGCCATACAAGGGCCGCAGGGATTGCCTGGTATTCAAGGGGAGCCAGGGGAGCAAGGGGAGCCAGGGGAGCCAGGGGAGCAAGGGCCGCAGGGAGATCCCGGGCCCGGCTCATACCCATGGGTTGCCGAAGCCACAAGCGAGGGCGAGTCTTATTCGACAAGTTCGAGTTACGTTCAAAAACTGCGTGTTTCATTTTCGGCTACATTGGGAGTTAGGTATAGAGTCGAATGGTATTTCGAACTTTATTCCCCTGCCGATGAAGATGTTGTGGCACAAGTCGAATTAAACGATACCACTCAAGTCGCAAAGTCATGGTTTCGGAACGGGCCCTACGCTGCAAGGTGGGCTCAATGTAATGGTGGGCTTTATTTTTCGGACACTCTAAGCGGTACCGTTACCTTCGACATAGATTATCAAAACGCCTATGGATACGGTTCAAAAGGTATTAGACGGGCAAGGCTACTTGTTACGAGAGTCGATGAGGCGCCATGATCGGACAAGAAACACAAAGCGCTATCCCCTACTTTCCGGCAGAACGGATGGCAAATGCCAGCGAAAGAAGGCTTTGGAATAAAGCGGAAAAGCTCGCAAAGAAAGTGACTTTGAAAGCCTATCTCATGCAAGTTCAGTGGGCTCAAATCAAATTCACTCATGCCTTTGCGGTGAAAAATGAAGTCAATCTAGGCGAGCCAGATCTCCCCGATTTTGCTGACCGTATGTTTGCAGCGCTCAAAGAAATCGAAGATCTCAAAAAAGCGACCAGTGGCGTCAATAATTTGAGCCTTGGTATCCGATTGTCAGAAAACGGAAAAGATCTCGATATCGTAAAGCCCAAACAAGAAACAATGTCCCTCGGTTGGATTTTACCAGCTGTCATCGCTGGCGTAGTGGTGATCGGTATTATCGCGAGATGGGCCTATCTCGAAAGCGAAGTTTCAGAGATAACCGCAAAATACAACGGTGTCATCAAAAGAGCAGACATAGCGCTTTGCGAACATGATCCCAATTCACCCATTTGTAAAGACTGGAAAAAGGCGAAAGCAGTAGGGGACTATTACAAACGAGAGTCGATAATCGATAGCGTAAAAAATGCGGTGAAAACAGTGGGCGGCGTCGCTAAAAAAGGTGTGGGATACGGAATAGCGCTTGCCATACCATTGCTGATTTTCATGTATGCACCGCGTCGAAAGGAAAAATAGAGATGGCGGATCTTCTTATGACACAAGAGGGCATCGAAACCCTATATAGAATAGCTGGATTTTTGGGTCATCGGAGAATGTCCCGAAACTTGAAACGCTCTTTTTACCGCGCCTATTACGGGTGGAAAGAAACGGGTAGGTTCAACATTGAAGATTTTCTCAATGACCTGAATCCAGAAACACAAAACGAGCTGAGAGACATTAACCAACTGATGAAAGAGCTTGGTTGCGTATCTCAATACTGGATTGAGAAATCGATCTATGTCGACGGGATCAATGGCAATGACGTTACAGGAAACGGTAGTGAGGAATATCCCTATCGAAGCTTTGCCTTTCTAGAGCGATTTCCAAAAGCCGTCGATAAAAGGCTGCGAATCATGATCGTAAACGATATGGACGCCGCCCAGCTTTCTTTCGAAAACGTCATTGGTGAATACGGTTGCATATCGATTATGGGGGTCGGTGAACCGAATGTTGTCACCACTTCCGCAGGAGCAGGTCCTTTCACGCTTACTGGTGTGACGGCGCACGGTACCGCAAAGCAGGCTTATGACTTTACCGTCGCAAACAACTTCGGTGTCGATGAACTCTATGGCAAATGGATTCGATTCGAAACAGGTGATTGCGCGGGGGAAGTGCTTCCCGTTCACCAAAATTCGGTAAACGACCTATGGACAAGAGCGGGTTGGTCTACTACGCCAAGTATTGGCGATACGTTTGTCATCGTGACACCGGCGGTAACGCTGAAAACACAGGTGTTGAATATCGGTTGTTCAGGTCCGAAAAATATTCCGGACAATCACGGGGAAGGCGCTCGTTTCAATCTTTGGAATTTGAACATCGATATCAGGGGCGCATACAGCCAAGAAAATCAGTTTGTTTTGTCGAGCGAAGTAGAAACGCAAATATCTTTTTGCACTCTTATCACTGACAATACTGATTTCGATTTCGCGAAAATCGAAAGCAACCTAAATTGGCATAGAAGTTGGGATCTATACGCTACACCGTATTCTAATTGCACTATCGACAATTTGGATTTGGGGGTCGAAGGGGACCAAACGAATTGTGGTTTGCTTTTCTATTGCACCACTATGCCTAATCCCTCTTATACAGAAATGAAAATCCAGAACCGTGCTCGAAAAGTGGCCGCTGTAGACGGGAGGGGGCTTTGCAATGTTTCGACTCTCATGAGCTCACTATCTCGTTGCGCTATCGGGACATTGATAGCAGACGAGGGCGCATCATGCGAGTTTGCTCTTAACCTCATATCAGGAAACGGCGCATTTCCGTCTATTAATCTCAAAAACACGGGGCCTTGGACGGTGACCGCTTGTCATTTTTTCGAGGGTTCGAACATGTTCTCTTTAAGACTGGCAAAACTGCGTGTTGTAGTCGGTTCTATCACGAAAGGGACACTCACGGGCTATGGTTTTCTGTTTGACAAAGGCAATGCACAGGTTGTCGTGAACGACGATCCAGCGGCGCTTGCCGGAACTACTGGATCAATATGGTTTCCCGGGGCTGTCGGCGCTACGGCGTTTCCGGCGGCCGATGCGGCCGCTACCGATTCTCTTGGAAACATTTTTGCCAGAATAGAAACGGTGTAGGATGAAAAAGTTCGGTAAAGCCACCAAGGTCCAAACGGTCATGTTCGACCGAAAAAAGTGGACCGTTACAACTGCGAAATCGTGGCTTAAAAAACACGGTTTCAAGGTGCCCGCTGTTGATTCGACTGTCCGATTTCATCGATTCAGACAAGCGGATCCGGCCGATTTTCAAAAAGGTACTTTCCGAACGATCAGTTTTGGCCCCGTCTCTAAAGGGATAAAAACAGTTATTGCTGTCCCGAAAGCGAAAAGAAAGCCAAAGAAAACTGTCAAGAAACCTTGGCTTCCGAGCATGGTAGTTGATCTTGCCGATGCAATTTTGATCGATCTGGAAGATGGCAGAAAAATAAAATTTCCTCTAAGCGCTAAATTTTCCATGAGCTCAAATTTATCGGGAGATCAAATTTGGATATTGAGTCGAAAAGGCGCAAAAAAAGTTTCGGCAAAAGACAGAAAGGCGGAACGACTTTACGAATCATTTACGGGTTTCGAACATGATGACATCGCAAAACTTGTCACTTTGAAGCCCAAAATGATGAAACGTATTGGCCGTGCGATGAGTATTGTTTATCGTTCGGACAAATTTTCGAAACCAGGTAACATGATAAAATATGTTCACGCGTTTCGAAACTATCCCACCGTTTCAGTCGATAATATCCGAAACCCTTCGATAGTTGCCCTTAGGGGTGGTCGAATCAAAATAAAAAAGGAAGGGATCACAGGATGAGTGAAATACTATTGCTGAATCCAAGAAAAAAGACTCGAAAAAAACGGCGTGCCGTGCGGAAAACGACGCGGCGAAAAACCGCTCGGAAAACAACCGCTCGGAAAACAACCGCTCGGAAAACAACCGCTCGGAAAAAAGCGTCGGTAAGAAAGAACATCGCAACCGCGAAAAAAGGAGGCTTATCAATGGCCAAAAGGAAACGAGCTATCAAACGACGTGCTCCCCGTCGCAACCCGTCAAGGGCTCGACGTGTAGGAAGGGCAGCCGCTGGGAGGGCTTTCGGCGGCCTCAATTTCAAAACGGCACTCAAAAATATCCCGGTAAGTACTATCGGCATGTTTGCCGCAAAGTGGGCTGCAAAAAGATTCGGGGAAGCCGCCTCTGAAACCGATCCGAATAGCTGGAATTATGCCAGCTATCTCAAGGGGTCTGGCGGCGCCGCGGCGGCTGCTATCATCGCGAATATGGTCAAACCTGGATCGGGTCAACGGGTTCTCGAAGGCGGTATGAGCCTCATGCTTTACAAACTCGTTCAAAACGAGTTGATCGCGCCAAGTGACTTTTGGGCCGGACAGTTAGGCCAAAATAGAGAACCCGGTGTGATCGAAACGAATAGCGAGGGGGAACCCTATATTCTCGGCGAAGATTACGAGTGGTATCCACTCACCGAAAATTCGAGAATGCAGGGTGGTTATGGAGATTCTCTTGTCGCACCCGGCCCCCTCGGAGATGCACTTGTAACACCCGGCCCTTTGGGTTCGGCGATGGATCAACGGTATGTTGATTCATTTCTAAGGAGGTAGTAGATGCAATTCCGAAACGTCGAAGAGCAATGGTATCTTTATGATACCGTTGCCGTTTCTTCCTGGTGCGATTCGCTCGCGCATCCAATACCCGGGTGGTTTTCAACCTTCAATGACCTCGGTCAATCCGATGAAATTTCTTTTTTCAACACACGAAACAAGTCAATCGGACTGGCCTACAATAACCAGGAAAGTCGTGATCAAGTGCCTTTCGCGCTTACTGTCGATTCTGTATCTGTTGGCTTTTTCGCGCCGTCGTGCTCGAGCATGCTTGGCGAGCTCGGACAACTGACATACCCGGGTAGAATAGATATCCTATCGTCTTTTTGGGAGTCGGAACTTCCGCAACACACCTCGGCGATCTTCAAGGTCAACCAGGACGAAAGGCTGAAAACAAACTGCGGCATGTTGCCAGCGTGTTACGGTCCCGTAGGATCGGCCATGGCACAGGGCGATATGTCAACTCAAGGGGGACACAATACCTCGATAACAATCGGTGGCTTCGGAAGATCCCACCTCAAATACCGTTGGGAGTTTCCCGACGGTATCGGTATCCCACGGCGTGCCACTATGTCGGTATCCCTGCGTTTCGTGGAATGGGCGAGAACCTGTTTTCAGCACCTATGGGGACCGGGAAACATGCAATTTCGTGACGTAGACGGGGAATCGGAAGTCGTGGCGTACAAACCTTCAATGTTCTTTATCCAGGCAATGGTTATGGGGCGAAGGGAAGTTCAACAAAGAGGTCAATATCACGCATAGTTAAGGCTTTTGGGCCGATACTGTGATTGTGTTGATAGGAGAAAATTATATGGAACCCTACATGAATGTTGCCGAAAGCTATCCGCTATACGATACCGTCATCGTATGCGAAGAGTTGTACGGTAAAGAAAAAGCGATCAACGGGTGGTTCACATCGTTTGTCGACTTTGCGGCCAACGAAAAACATACGTTTTTCAAAAGTCGCACAATCGGAAATAGTCACTTGGCTTATTGTAATATGGATTCTGCGGACAACGTAGACTTCGTATACAAAGCCATTTCTCTTGGTGTGCGATTTTTCGCGCCGATCATGCCGGATAGCGATTTCAGCGTGATCGTGTCGCCGTCCATGTACAACGAAAATGCACACGCATTTTGGATGTTGGATCTGGCGAAACACGTCGGTTTGGACTTTCGAGTTCAGCAAGATGTCATTGTCGAAAACACAGCATTGGCAACACCACCCGGTTATGGCCCCCGTGGCGGAGGGGGAGTGGTTTCGTATTTCGATACGACAACCGCCCCCGCGCCAATGCAAGACCCGTGGAAAGTTGTCACGGGTAGCAACGGCGAACCCGTGATCGATAATCGGTTTCCCTTTCCGAAGCCGATTCAAATACCTCGAAACACCCCGATCGAGTGTAACCTCTATCTATCGACCTACGCGAAAGCGGTGATCGGTAATTGGATAGGGCCTCGTAGCTGGTATCTTCCCGCCGAAGCCAGTGACACCGAAGGTGGTGAAGCTACCGATTTCATTTCACTGAAAACAAGGTGGGGCATTCAGGTTTCGCTTTATGGGTTCAGGGAAGTACAGCAACGCGGTCAATATCACGCGCCCGGTGCGATTGCCCCGTCGCAATAAGGAGTCGTTATGGAATCGATGCAGCGCTTGCAAAAAAATGCCTTGGTATCAAGGTTCGACGCCGATCCCGGTCCCTGGCGCCCAATGTACTACCCGGTCCAAATACCGGTGCCGTTGGAAGCGGGCGGCAGTGAGGTGGGTAGTGTGACCATCAATAATCAGCCGTTCATTTGGCTTTTTCTTGGTCACCAAATTATGGGCAACACAGCCGACCCAGAAACTTCGGGGCTTTATCAGGATGGTCAATATGACATCGAGATGAAAGACGAACAAAGCAACTATCAACACGCACCGATAGCCGCTGGCGCCTCATTTGGCGGTGCTCAATTCGGTTATATGGTAGAGTTGCCGTTGCCCATTTGCTACCCGGGGGCAAAAACCCTGACCTTCCGTGTCACCAATCGATATACGAGAATACTGACACCGGAACCCACCGAGCCTATTTTCAATTTGCAGATCGTCATTGGTGGCGTTGCCGATTGGGGCAAACTTATCTGAAAAGGGGCTGTTAATGTCCAACCCAGAATTTCATCAGTCTGCCGCTTTGATGAGACGGGCGATCTCCGAGAATATCATCACCGTAACGCCAAAATCGATCGCCAAGTTTCGAAACGACGGTATCGATGGCTTCAAAGCTTTGATGAATACCGTATCAGAGCAATGGAGAGGCAGTCTGGAGGCCAGTAGTTGGCTCGGTCAGCAGTCTTCATGGCAATTGCCCACGACGAGGCGATATCATCAATCCAGACTGCCTAAGACAACGCCTAGCGTCCAACCGTCAAGCGCTCTTGACTGGTTAGTAGAGCTTTCAAGGTTTCCCGTGCCGTTTGGTTCAGTAGGTGTCATAAAGTCGTTTGAACAATTTCTACAAAGGGGAGAAACCGTCTATTCCATATCGGACAATTGCGGGAACCCTTTCCTTTTCGATACGGAAATAAGGTGGTTTTTTCGGCTTTCCGATGTTCATTGGGTTGCTTCCCCGTGGGTCAATTCTACTGGGCTTTCCGCCATAACCGATTATCTACCGGGCACACCATATGATGATTTTGCAAACACAAACGATCTTTGGTTTCCCGCCAGTTCGAGCAGCTCTGCAAACATTCATCTCCCGATACCGGGCGGAAAAGTGTTGCGTGTTTTTTGCATCATAAAAGCTTCAGAAATGGAAGTCGACGAAGCCAAAGTAGCGGCAAAATTGGCTGGTACTATTCAGTCAGAAACGAACAATGACGCACAATTTATGATTCGAACAACATGGTAAACAAAGCCTCTGAAAAATGGCGCGGCGCCGTCGTCGAAGAATTGATCAAACAGAAAGTACCGCTGCCATCGGATCTCATTGTATCCCTGATACATGTAGAATCGAGGGGACGGCCCGGGTTGATAAACAAGAAATCGGGCGCGTCGGGATTGACGCAAGTCATGCCTGTAACTCTAAAGGATTTTAACAAGCGAACTGGAAAAAACTACACCATGAATGATTTGCAAAAAGATGATTATTCATCGGCTCTAAAGCAAATCGAAGTGGGAATCTCAGTTCTTTCAAATTATTGGCGTTCTGCTTTCAACTATCTATCGCAACGATATGACAGCGTGCCTATCGATGAATTGGCACATATCGCCGATCTTTTCTACGTTGCCGGACCGGGCGCTACAAAGAAAAGACTCAATAAGCTGAGCAATCCGACTTGGCAAGAAATTCAAAATTCATTTCCCAAATGGAATGCGTTACCTCATCCGCAAAACGTTTTTAAAGAACCAATATCTTGGAACATAGAAGAAATAGCCGGTTGGCTGTCTGGCAGTATTTCGAAAATAGCGAAAAACCCGGTCACTGGTTTCGCGTTTGGAATATTGATTTTGATGGCAACCTACTGGCTTTTGAAAGGCAAATCATGAGCAAAAAAGAAACAAAAAATGAAACCAAAATTGAAGCGGCTGAAGTCGTTATGAAAGCGACAATTCAATTGCTCGAAATGGCTTTTGAAATGTGGCTCAAAAAGTGTTTCGAGCCTTTGTTTTACCGTATGACTCGGACGTTCACTCACTTTCGGGCTGGTGAGGAGTATGATACAAATATCATCTTCGAGCAGCTTATGAATATCAACAAGGGGAAACATGAACAGCTGTTATCTGATTTGACGGCATACAGAAAAATGCTGTTCGATGAAATTCCGAAAAAAATTGAAAGAATGAAAGTTGCCGACGGTAAGAAGTCGGCTTAATCTTTTCTGTCCTTGCTTGCCAGGACATTCGCCGATAATGTCTTTGCTACCCCATGATCTTATCGGCGTTTATCAAACTCCGTTTCCGTTCCCTCTTTTGTTCCGTGCCCATAGGTGTCCGCACAACGCCTATGGGCTTTTTTGCTTGAGAAAAACCTGACTTTGAAGGAATATGACGTAGTGATTGGGGTTCGAAATGAAAAAAATAGCGATACCGTCCGAACATGACATCCTAAAATGGCTCGTTCGGGAAAAGAAACTGAACGCGGCGATAATGGTCACTATAGATAGTGAAGATGCGCCGCTTATGTTGGCAGTAGCGCAAAAAGACGTTTATGACACGATCACACCACAGATTATAATAGAAATACAAAAAATAATCTGGAATGAAATTGAACTACCGTGTGAGAATAAATTACCGCTATGAAGAGAGTGACATCTTTAGAACTATTGAAAAAATCAATCGACACGGGATTGAACGCCAACCTGACACCGGAAGATTGTAAAGAACTGGTTTATTTCATCCGATCTTTATTAGCTAAACGAAAAACTTCAATGCTTTTGGATAAAATGGAGACAAATGTATCCGAACTTTTCAAGGGTATTATCGATGAAATTCTTGAAAAAAAGGTTTGAAATGAAATTCAAGAAAGAAAAATTGAAGCCCGTCACGTTCAAAATTCATCCTGAAATTTTAGAACAGATCGATAAATATATAGAAAACATCATTTTTCGATCGCGCGGTCACATAATCAATATTGCCTTGGCTGAGTGGATCGATAAAAAGGAAAATAGAAATTAGGCTCCTGTCAATTGGGAAACAGGAGCCTGTCAATCCATAGCGTTAATGAATTGACCAAATAAAACATACCCAAAAAAAAATATCAACAAAACGATATCAAAGAATTTTGTTATCAAAACGAAAGGCGCTTGCGATGAAAGTTTGGATTTTTTTGTTTTGTCTATGTCTATTGGGTTGTTCTGATCAACCTAATGTCGTCACCTTCGATACCGACACCGGCTCCGACACCGAGGCCCTCGATACCGACGGCTCCGACACCGAGGCCCGCGATACCGACGGCTCCGACACCGAGGCCCTCGATACCGACGGCTCCGA
>Ga0210109_1000094_pt1 | contig 16178 bp, 7 predicted proteins | sample China_Bullhead_C_FD_184857 | JGI IMG/M metagenome (GOLD analysis project Ga0210109, IMG submission 184857) | Wetland microbial communities from San Francisco Bay, California, USA, that impact long-term carbon sequestration -... | ecosystem: Environmental > Aquatic > Marine > Wetlands ...
GGCGCCCTGGGACCCGCCCCAGAAACTCGTGGTCCGCGGCCCCTATCGCTATGTGCGCAACCCGATGATAACTGCGGTGCTGCTCATGCTGGCTGCGGAAGCCATGCTTTTTAAATCGTGGCCTATTCTATTCTGGTTGCTCTGTTTCTTTTTGCTCAATAATATTTACTTCCCCTTATTTGAGGAAAGGTCTTTGGAAAAAAGATTCGGCGCCAATTACCTGGAATACAAAAAACATGTACCCCGCTGGATTCCCCGCCTGAGCCCCTGGGAACCACCCGGGAAATAAAAAAGGGCTGCAGCCGTTACAGCCACAACCCTTTTGTGGGGGACAATTTAGATTCTTTTATCTACCCAATCCGAGTGCTTCCCGTTTGTCTCCGACCAGTTGGTCAAAATATTCTGCCGCCTGCAATGGATCAGGCTCCACGTGAAATACTGCGCCGACCAACCCTTTGAGTCCGTTCAATGCCAGGTCGGTGACGATTTGCGATCCAAGAATATTGGGTGGGTGGCCGAGATGCACATTGATACCGCTGGCCACAGCATAAGTTGCGATAGCAGCAGCCTTCTCTGAATACCACTCAGGCGAAGAAGCACCCACAGGCAAATCGCTAATATCCACACCCAGGGCGTCGGCAATAAGGGCGCACAGGTGCATGATGCGTGAGTTGTCAACACAGCTGCCCATATGAACAACGGGCGGAATACCAAGACTGCCGCAAACTTCCTTGAGACCTGGTCCTGCCATTTCAATGGCAGCGGGCACCAGTAGCCCGGCCTTGCCTGCAGCAGTGGTCACACAACCGGTGACAAGGACAAGGATATCCTTGGCAATCAATGCTTTTGCCAGGCCGACGTTGCTGGAATCCTGCTGCACCTTTGGGTTGTTGCAGCCGACAATACCGACACATCCTCTTATTTTGCCGGCTTTTATTGCATCGAGAAACGGATCAAGGCTGCCGCCGAGGGCACCCAGGATGGCCTCGTTTGAAAAACCGGTCATAATCTCCACCGGCTCCACCGGGATCTCCACCCTGTCCCTGTTGCGGCTTGAATAACCGTCAATCGCCAGTCCGACAATTTCTCTGGCCTGCTGCATGGCTGTTTCATGTTTGAAATCAAAATGGATGGCGCCCGTAAATTTCGCCTTGTTCGCCGTGGTGATGAACTTGGTATGATAACAGGCAGCTGCCTGCACCAGACTGGGCATGATGCACTGATAATCAACAACAATGGCCTCAACTGCTCCAGTAACAATCGCCAGCTCAGTCATGAGGTGGTTGCCGGCCATGGGTACACCCTGACGCATGAGCAGCTCATTGCCGGTGCAGCAGAGACCTGCAAGATTGATCCCCTTGGCACCGACTGCGTCGGCCTTGGCCAGTATTTCAGGTTCATTGGCCGCCTTGAAGATCATCTCGGTAACTATGGCATTATGGCCATGAACCAGGATGTTCACCTGATCTTCTTTCAGTACACCAAGATTTGCTGTCGACATCTTGGGTGTCGGTGTTCCGAAGATGCAGTCTGAAAGCTCAGTGCCGATCATGGAACCGGACCAGCCGTCGGCAAGGGCGGTTCGGGCTGCATGCAGAAGTGTGTTAGGAGCATCATTATCGCACCCCATATGCGTCCGATGCATCATCTCTGCGATCTCCCGGTCAACACCGCGCGGGGTTATACCGAGATTCTGCCAGATGGCCCGCCGCTTCTCCGGCACCCTTTTCAGGAAAGCCACCTCGGACTTTCTGCTGCCGAAATCCGCATACAATACATCCACCAGATCCCTGGCAATATCCATAATCTTTCTGCTGTCGGTCTGGATGCCTACTTCCGCTGCGATCCTTGTAAGCTTTGCCTCGTCGGTTATCTTATAGTCCTTTGTACGGCCTTCAACGATTGCATCAAGCACCTCGATGAGGTCCCGCCCGTGGTCCGAGTGACCTGCTGCCCCTCCGGCCACAAACCTGCCAAAGTTTCGGGCAACAATAACGTCAGCATCGGCCCCGCAAACTCCCCGCTGCCGTTTGTCGCCTTTTGTGCTGATACGGCAGGGCCCCATGACACAATTCCGGCACGAAAGTCCCAGCTCACAGAAATTACAATGGGGGGTCTGTTCCTGGAGCCTGTCCCATGCGGTTTCCACACCGTCCCTGCGGGCCTTGATTATCATGGCCTGCGCATCCTGATGGATCGACATTTCCTGGGGAGTTAATTCTTTTTTCTCTGCCATGCTCTACCTCCATTCTGTTTTAGCCAGTAACCTTTCAGCGCCAAGGTAAATCCATATGAAAATTCCAGTGGGCCCCTGTTCTGCAAAATCATTGCCGGTATCAATAAAAGAAATTCCCGTATAAAGGGATTAGCTGTTCTGTGTGAGAATTGAATTGTTGACCGCCCAGGTTGTGAAGTAAATATATTTTTATAGGTAAAAATACTTGGCATGTCAAGATGAATGAATGGAAAAGCCAGAAAACAGCCGGGGTACGTTTGGATCCGTTCTCAGTTCGATGCTGGGGGATTTGCCGAGCGGCACAGTTCCATGCATTTATTCATTTCTTCCGAGGTGCCGAAAAAAATGAGCACGTCGCCGGTTTGCAGTTCAGTATCTGCTGCAGGATTGGGCTTTATTTTTTCCTCTCTGCGTATGGCCAGGATGTTTACGCCATAGTTCCTGCGCATGCCGATCTCAGCTATGGTCTTGCCGGCAAAGGGAGATCCCTCTTCCAGCTGGATCACCTTCATCTCGGAATCAGACAGGCAGCCGCTCATATCGCAGATGGAGACCAGGGAGCGCGGCTGGGCCCGCAGCATCTGGTAGCCGCCGGCCCGGACTTCGGTCATGAACCTGTCTATATCCTGCTGCGGCACAAGGTAGTGATGCAGCACCCTGATAAAGATCTCCACAGCGGTCTCATACTCTTCCGGGATTACCTCGTCCGCGCCCAGATCACGTAGCGGATCAATTTCACTTACAAAACGGGTCCTGACGATGAGATGGAGATACGGGTTCAACTCCTTGATCTGACGGGTGATCTGACGGCTGGCCACATAGTCGGAGATGGCAATGACAGCGACTCTTGCACTGGCAATGTTTGCATGTTCCAACACCGGGATATGGGTGGCGTCACCATAAAGGATATTTTTCCCCTCTTTTTTTTCCTTCCTGACCGTTTCCGGATTCGTCTCAATAATCACGTAGGGAATGTTAGCGCTTATGGCAGCCTTGGTAAGATTACGCCCGTTCAGGCCGTAGCCGATAATAATAATATGGTTGCGCAGCCCTTTTGTTCCTGATCCTGTTTCATCCTGCAGCATCGGAGACAGACCTCTTTTCATCCTGTCCGGAAACGGCAGACGCAGTATGATTTCAGCCAGCCGCGGGCTGAATGAAACAAGAAAAGGCGTGATGGCCATGGTAATGACTGTTACTGCCAGAAAGAACTGGTACCGTTGGCCGACAAGAAAATTATGTTCCAGGCCGACCTTGGAAAGCACAAAGGAAAACTCACCGACCTGCGCCAGGGCAAAACCAGTAAGAAGCGCACTGCGCAACGAGACGCCGAGGGAAATGGCAATAAGCAAAATCAGGCCGAATTTCAGGAAAACGATGCCAACTGTGAGTAATCCTATAATTACCGGATAGGCCAGGACAATCCTGATATCGAGCAGCATGCCGATTGACACAAAGAAAAAGCTCATGAATATATCCCTGAAAGGTGTCATGTTGCCAAGGGCAGCCGTGCCATATTCTGATTCCGATATGACAAGGCCGGCAAGAAAAGCACCCAACCCCAGGGAAAGTCCGACTAGCGAGGTAATCCAGGCGGTGAACAGACAGATGGCCACTATGGAAAGCAAAAACATCTCTCGGCTTCTCGTCCGTGCGACCAAAAACAGGACATGCGGCACCAGGTAACGGGCGGCAAGCAGGACAACACCGAAAATGAAGATTGATTTAGCCAGAAGGACGAGGAGGGATTTACCCATAGCAAACCCCTCACCGCCTGCACCTGCCAGGAACGGGGTCAGGAGCATGAGCAGAACTACGATTACGTCCTGGAAAATGAGAATGGCAAGTATGTTCTCGCCATGGGGAGAATCCAACTCAGCCCGCTCCTGGTAAAGCCTGAGGACAATGGCCGTACTGCTTAAGGCCATGAGAAATCCAATAAAAACAGAGCGGTTTACAGGCAGGTCGAAACCGAAAATAAAAATAAGGGTGGTGACAATGATGGTAAGAAAAACCTGCAGCGAACCACCAATAAGCACCTGGCGTTTGAGGCGGAACAGCTCCTTGAGGGAAAACTCAAGCCCGATGGTAAAAAGGAGCAGGACCACACCTATCTCTGCCAGCAGCTCCACCTCGTGCACGCTCTTGAGCAGATGAAGACCATGCGGGCCCACCAAGGCACCGGTTACCAGGAATCCGATGATGGCGGGCAGTTTTATCCTGTGGCAGACCTGGAGGACAAGAATGGCAAGCCCGAAAATTATGGCAATATCCTGTAAAAGCTTTATCTCCATGCTGTGTTGTTCCCGAGTTTAATTAATCCTGTAAAATATCTCCTCTTTATTTTGACTGCTAACTCTTTTGGGTTGTTTGTTAGTAAAAAAACTTGCTTTCATATTACTTCAATTATGCCGGCATGCAATTGCAAATCACTCTTCTTTTTCCTTTCACTCAGGTGCCCATAAAAGACAAGAAAAAAAGTATTTCAGCTTGCAGATTGAGCCGCAAAATATTAGATACTCGACTACGCTATTCTCTGCAAAACCTTTCACTTTTTCACTCTTACATACAAGGAGTTTTACCATGGCTGATCTGAAAAAAATGTACACAACCATTCTCGGTGACCATTTCCCAATGGAGATGAAAATATCATTCGGCGACCAGACCCTGGTCTACCGCAAACGGACCTGGGCCATTCCCCAGGAGGACGGCTCAGTGGACGAGCGCGGTATCCGCTACGGTGAAAATCCGGACCAGGAAGCCGCCCTTTACGAACTGGTTAACGGCAACCTGGTGCTGGGTGATTGCAAGTTCATCGAGCCGGGTCATGGCCTGGTGTCCGGCATACCGGTGGAAGACATGCTGCAGGTGGGCAAGCATCCCGGCAAGATAAATCTGACCGACGTGGATAACGGTCTTAATATCATCAAGTACCTGATGGACCGGCCGGCCGCTGTCATCCTCAAGCATAACAATCCTTGCGGCGCCGCCTGCGGCTCGTCGCTTGCAGATGCCTATAACAAGGCCAACCGGGCCGACCGCATTGCCGCCTTTGGTGGTGCGCTTATCCTCAACCGACCCTGTGACAGAGATACGGCAAACCTGATTAAGGACAACTACCTCGAGGTTGTCTGTGCCCCGGAATTTGAGGAGGGTTCTATTGATATCATCGCGTCACGCAAAAACCTGCGCATCATCCGCATGGCCCGCATCGACAGGCTGGCCGAGTTCGAGAAATTCCGTTTCGTTGATTTCAAGAGCTTGATTGACGGCGGCATCATTATCCAGCAGTCAGCTGTCAACTCGATACGTTCGCGGGCTGACCTGCAACCTGCTGTCTCCACTTATAAGGGCACGGAATATAAAATTGAACGCGCGCCCACTGACAGGGAGATCGATGACATGATCTTTGGCTGGGCCGTGGAGCACGGGGTAACCTCCAATTCAGTCCTTTATGTTAAGGATGGCTGTACCGTCGGCATCGGCACCGGCGAACAGGATCGGGTCGGCGTTGCCGAAATTGCTGTACACAAGGCCTATAGCAAATATGCTGATATCATCTGTTTTGACAAGCTTGGCATCCCCTATGCAGACCTGGCTCTCGAAGTAAAGCAGGGCAAACGCGATAAGGCTGAGCAGCAACAAATTGATGCCAAAACCCAGGCTGACAGGGCCGGACTGCCGGGCTCTGTCATGATATCCGACGCCTTCTTTCCCTTCCGGGACGGAGCCGATGTCGGTATTGAGCAGGGGGTATCGGCTATCCTGCAGGCCGGGGGCTCCATGAATGATTACCAGACAATACAGGCCTGCAACGAAACCAACCCGCAGGTCACCATGATGTTCACGGGCCAGCGTTCATTCAAGCATTAATTGTTTCTTTGCAACCAGACAAAAAAAGGCGGAGCCATCCAGGCTCCGCCTTTTTTATTTCTTTTCCAAGTATCGGTACTGAAGAGATTGCGCCGCCTGTTGTCAACCGCCAAGCCTCAAAAAAAATCAGACCTTGGCAAGATTTTTACCCACCACGATATTGACCACCAGGGGGACGTCCAGCTGCATCACCGATTCCATGCATTCCTTGACGAGCTTTTCGGTCTTATTTGTCTCTTTTTCAGGCACTTCGAATACGAGCTCGTCATGGATCTGCAGCAGCATTTTTGTTTTGAGCTTTGCCTTTTTCAATTCCCGGTCCACCTTGATCATGGCCAGCTTGATAATGTCGGCTGCCGTGCCCTGGATGGGGGTATTGATTGCAGTGCGCTCGGCAAATTCCCGCCTGGTCCGGTTGGAGGAGTTTATGTCAGGCAGAAGCCGGATGCGGTTTAGCAGCGTGGTTACATAGCGGTCCTGCCTGGCCTGTTTGACAATATCCTCCATGAACTGCTGCACCCCGGCATAGTGTTTAAAGTATCGGTCAATAAAGGTCTGCGCCTCCCTGCGGCTTAAGTTCAACTGGGATGCCAGCCCGAAACTGCTCATGCCATAGACGATGCCGAAGTTGATGGTCTTGGCGACCCGTCGCATCTGGGGTGTGATCAGCATGGGCGAGACAAAAAATATCTCGGCCGCGGTCCGGTTGTGGATATCCTGACCGGAACGAAAGGCTTCAAGAAGTTCCTTGTCCTGTGAATAGTGGGCCAGAACCCGCAGGTCGATCTGTGAATAGTCGCCGGCAACAAAGACATACCCTTTTTCCGGTACAAAGGCCTGGCGGATGCGCTGTCCCTCCTCGGTGCGTATCGGGATGTTCTGCAGGTTCGGATTGCTGCTGGAAAGACGCCCGGTCGCGGTAACCGTCTGGTTGAACGAGGTATGCACCCTGCCTGTCTTTGCATGGACAAGAGCGGCCAGCTTCTCCACATAGGTTGACTGCAGCTTGCTCAGGTTGCGGTGGATGAGCATTGCCCGGGGTAACTCATGAAAGGAGAGCTTTTCCAGCACTTTGACATCGGTGGAATACCCTGTCTTGGTCTTGCGTCCGTGGGGCAGCTTGAGTTTTTCAAAAAGTATCTCACCCAGCTGCCGGGGCGAGTTGATGTTGAATTCCTGGCCGGCAAGTTTATAGATCTCTTTTTCAAGTTCAGACAATTTTGCGCTGAACTCGCTGGACAAGTCCTTAAGCAGGCCGGTGTCTACCTTGATGCCGGCCAGTTCCATCTCTGCCAGGATCGGCAGCAGAGGTGTTTCCAGATCTGCAAAAAGCTGCCAGAGCTTCTGTTTTTCAAGCTTTGGCCTGAACTCTTCCCACAACAGGCAGGTACCGTGCACATCCTCGCAGGAATAATTCCCGGCATCTTCAAGAGAGACGTAGACAAAGGCATCCGGCCGCTTGTCTCCCTGTGTCACCTCTGAAAAGCTTGTCATTTTCAGGTCCAGGATTTCCCTGCAGAGGTCATCCAGCTTGAAGGTGCGCCTGCCCGGATCAAGCAGGTAGGATGCTATCATGGTATCCCAGAGCGGGCCCTTGAGGGTTGTCCCTTCTCCTTGCTGTTTAATGATGGAATAGTCAAACTTGAGGTTATGTCCCAGCTTTGGTAGTTTCTCATCTTCCAGAAACTGCTTCAACACCTTGAGCACCTGTTTTTTAGAAAGCTGCCCTGGATAAAGTTTGCCCTCTTCGTCCTTGTGGCCCAGGGGAATATAAAATGCCTTTTTTGCATTGATACAGACGGACAAACCGACGAGATCTGCTAAAAAAGGATCAAGGGCAGATGTTTCGGTGTCAAGCACCATGTAGTCTGCTTTTTGCAGAAGCTTCAGAAGCTCAGCCAACTGCTCACCGGTCTGCACCAGGGCAAAACCTTCCCGGCTGACTGCCGCAACAGGGATCTCAGCCTTCATGAGCCTGGTGAATTCCAGTTCCGTGTAGAGTTTTTTCAGCTTGTCTGTATCTGGGGCGGGCAGCCGGTAATCATCAATATTTTTTGAAATATCGAGGTCTTCCTTCAGGTCGATCAATTCCCTGGATAGAAATGCATCATTTTTATGCGATTCAAGATTGTCCTTCATCTTGCTCTTTTTCAAGCTGTCCAGATTTTCATAGAGCTTGTCCAGGGAGCCATACTCGTTGATGAGCTTTTCCGCTGATTTAGGCCCGATGCCCGGGACTCCTGGAATGTTGTCGCTCTTGTCACCCGTCAGAGCAAAAAGATCAAGCAGATTGTCAGGAAGCACATTATACTTTTTCTTCACGCCCTCCCGATCCATAACCAGGTCCTTCATGGGATCCCAGAGGATGATGTCATCATTCACCAACTGCAGCAGATCCTTGTCCCCGGAAACCACAATTACTTTGTACCCAAGTGCAGCGAGTTTTCGCGCCGCTGAGGCGATGAGATCATCCGCCTCCACGCCCTGCTCCTCCATGGTATGAATATTGTGGGCCTCGACAATTTTCTTTATATAAGGAATCTGTACTGCCAGGTCATCGGGCATGGGCGGTCTGTTGGCTTTGTATTCCGCATATTTTTCATGGCGGAAATTGGGGCCCTTGGCATCAAAGGCCACAGCCAGAAACTCCGGGGATTTCTCCCTGATGACCCGCAGCAGGATATTGGTGAAGCCGTATGCTGCATGGGTTGGTAAACCGTTTGCCGTGGTCAGGGGTGTAATGGCATGATAGGCCCGGTAGAAATAGGCAGAGCCGTCAATGAGATATACAGGGGATTTTTCTGGCATGGGATGATACTACCAAGTGGATTCTTAATTGGCAATTATTCGGTTGGTCCTCCAATGTAGAATTCAGAATGCAGAATGCAGAATTTTTAATTTTAATTTTTCCCCATCTTAAGTAGGCTGCTCGGCAGCGTGAAATGGCATAAAAAAAACAACGGGCACCTCAGAGCTTATCTGCCATTTTTTGTTCCTTTCTTCTTGAGTTTCATTCTCCATTCTACATTCTGCATTCTGCATTCTAAGTTCTGCATTCTACATTCTGCATTTAAATTTCTCTTTTCCCCTTGCCCCCTTGAGACCTTGAAACCTTTCTTAATCCTTTACCCTTCTTTTCAAAACCGTCAACGCAATCTGCCCCACAAACATGGGCACCAGACTCATGATAAACACCAGCAGCCAGCCGTTTACGCCCGGGTTGGCAACATTCAATACCTCAGCCAGCAGGGGCACATAAACCGTTGCTGCCAGCAGCAGTGTACACAGGAGTAATGCCCCCCAGACAAATGGATTGCGCACAATCGCGTTATTGAAAAAGCCGCTGCTTTTATCCCGCATGTTAAAAACATGCCAGAGCTGGGCAAAAGCCAGGGTGAGGAAGGAGATCGTGACCGCCCTTTTTTCGTCCATGTCAAAATAAAAAAGAGCGATGGCCATAGCACCGAGAACCGCCAGTGTTATAATAAAACCGTACACTGCAACCACAAACCAGCGCTCGGTATTCATGATGGGATCGCCCTTTTTGCGCGGCTCCTCTTTCATGATATCAGGAGAAGCCTCGCTTGCTGCCAAAGCCAGGGCAGGAAACACATCCGTGACAAGATTGAGGAAAAGGATCTGCAGGGGCAGAAGCGGCAGGGGGGCATTGGCAAAGGCTGCCAACCCTACTGTCATGATTTCACTGAGGTTGCAGGAAAGCAGATAAACCACAAAACTCTTGATGTTCTTGAATATAATCCTGCCCTGTTTAACGGCATGGACGATGGATGCGAATGAATCATCCTTGAGGATTATGTCTGAGGCCTCGCGGGCCACCTGGGTGCCGCGCAATCCCATGGCGATGCCGATATCCGCCTTCTTTAAAGCCGGGGCATCGTTCACCCCGTCTCCGGTCATGGCCACAATGGCCCCGTTATCCTTGTGCAATGCTATGATATCAAGTTTCTGCTTCGGGCTGACCCTGGCAAAAAGACTGGCAGCTAGCAGTTTTTCCTTCTCTTCCGGGGTAAGCAGTTCAGCAGCCTTGAGATCACTGCCGTGTATAACCGGCGCCTTGGCATCATCCACCAGCCCGACCGCATAGCCAATGGCCTGGGCTGTTACCGGCTGGTCTCCTGTAGCCATAATGACCCTGATTCCGGCTTCCCGGCATTCCTGCAGGACCTGTCGCACATCCTCCCGCGGCGGATCAATGAGCCCGATAAGTCCCAGGAAAACCAGGTCTTTGTAGGCAGGTGCATCCAGCCGGTCTTCCTCTTTTTCTGCCAGTGCCAGGACCCGCAGGCCTGCTGCCGCCATTTCGTCATTCTTATCGAGCCAGTACGTCCGGTCCGCCTCTGATAATTCCTGCTTCCCATCCGGGGTCAGAATTTTGCCGCAACCGGCGATAATAGTTTCCGGGGCGCCCTTGACAGCCACCCTGTATCCTTTCTCCAGGCGATGATAGGTGGCCATCATCTTCGTTTCAGAGTCAAAGGCATCCTCCCTTTCTTCTGGGAAATGTTCATTCAGACCTTTGCGGGTCAGCCCGAACCTTGCCCCCAATGAAAGCAGAGCCACCTCAAGGGGATCACCAACCACCTGCACAATCCTGCCGTCCTCTGTCACGGGCAGCTCGGCATTATTACACAGGACACAGACTTCAAGGGCATGGAGCAGCGGCAGATGCGCAGCAGGCAGTAACCCCGTACCATCTTCAGAGATAAAAACCCTGGCATCATCCCTGGCATTCATATTTATTTTCACATACACATCACTGAAAGCAAGAGCTGCTGCTGCAAGGCGGTTTTCTGTCAGGGTCCCGGTCTTGTCAGTACAGATAACGGTTGTCGCCCCCAGGGTTTCGACTGCTGCCAGATCCTTAACCAGGGCATTACGTTTGGCCATACGCCATACGCCCCGCGCCATGGCAATGGTGGCAACAATGGGCAACCCTTCGGGTATGGAGGCAACTGCCAGGGCTATGCCTGTTTCAATCATCAAAAAGATATCCCGGCCAGCCGCTATACCTGTGACCCCAACCAGGGCTGCTATTCCCAGGCTCACCCAGATAAGCCAGTGTCCCAGTTGGTTGAGCCTTTTTTCCAGTGGGGTTGTCTCGTCCACTGTTTCATGAACCAGGGAAGAGATTGTGCCAAGCTCCGTAGCCATCCCGGTCCCGGTAACCACCGCCTCGCCTGATCCCCTGGTAACAGCAGTGCCCTTGAAAAGCATGTTGGCCCGTTCAGCCAGGGGCACCTCATTTGGCAGGATATCCGTTGATTTTGCAACCGGGAGAGATTCACCGGTCAGTGGTGATTCATCGGCCTGCAGTTTTGAGGCAGACAGGATGCGCAGGTCTGCCGTTATAATGTCTCCGCCCTCCAGGATGATGATATCACCCGGGACAAGATCCTGAGCCGGTATTTCTGAAACCGCACCGTTGCGCCGCACCCTGGAATTGACAATGCCGAGCTTGCGCAGCGCTTCAATGGAACGCACCCCTTTCAATTCGGTAATAAAACCGATAGCTGCATTTATCAGAATCACCGCCACAATAGCCAGCCCCTCTACATGATCGCCGAGGACAAAGGAAAGGAGTGCGGCCGCAACCAGAAAATAGACGATGAGGTTCTTGAACTGATTGATGAAAATCTCCCAGGAACTCCGGGGCTTTACCTCGCGCAGAGTATTGGGACCATACTGTCTGGTTCTTCTGGCTGCTTCCTGTGTGGTAAGTCCCTGCTGTGGGTCACTGTCCAATGCAATAAGCGTGTCCTCAACGGAAAGCGCCCATGGCTTCGGTACAACATCTTTTATTGAACTGGTAGTATATTTTTCCTGCATAACGGGTTAATTCTACTATATTTATCTGTTATGACTGGGAGAGCTTCAACAGCAATATCAACAGCAGGAGCAGAGAAACCCATATTATTATGGCATAGAGCGTGGCTTTTTTTGCCTTTGAGGCCTCCCACCAGTTAAGCGGCCTGACACCCTGAAGAAGAAAGGTGAATACCCCGGCCAGATTGATACAGATCATATTAATAGCTAACAGCTCCAGGGCCTGAAGTGCCAGCATGACATTACCCGAACCAAGCAGCAGACCAAAAACAACCAGAGGTGGGATCAGGGCAACCGAGACCATGACCCCGATCAGGACCGAAGGCACACCGCTTGTAATGGATAAGGCTGCGGCAACCCCGGATGCGAGTGCCAGAATGATATCCGCATAACTCACAACAGTCCTTGAGGCAATTGCACGAATTCCCAGATCTATGAAAAGAAAGTATCCCAGAGCCAATGACACGGCAAAGGCTATTAATATGCCGATAACATTTGTTTTAAGGGCATTTCGGCCAAGTGCGCCATCGCCGACTGTAATTGCAAAAGAAAGTGCCACATTTGGCCCCAGAAGCGGGGCAATAACCATGGCGCCGATAATCACGGCTACATTATCTTTAATAAGTCCGATTGCCGCAACAATGGCAGAGAGTACAATCATGATCATATAGATGTTGGTCAATTTTGAACTGTCAAAAACATCATGGTACAATTCCTGTCTGCTGACTCTGAGTCGTTCTTTTTTCTTTTCCCCTTCCTCCTCTTTATTGCTTTCTTCAGCTTTTTCCTCGATCTCTTTCGTGCTCGGGTACGATGCTTCCAGGGGCAGAAGCACCATGTGGAAATCTGCTACACCACCGTATTTTTTCTCAAAGGTATCCAGCAGGCTTTCAGTCTTCTCCGCAGTTACTATCATTTTGAAGATATTCCTGTTTTCACAGCTGCAAGTGAGCCAGAAATTTGTCACCTTTTCCTCTTCGACGATTGCGAGGACTTCACCGGTAACCTCTTCCGGGACCACTATTTCCAGGAGACGTAATGCCATAATTGCTTTTATTCCTTTTGAGCCGTCAGCGGAACAACAACGTAACTGCACTTTTCAAGTTTTTTATACTATGTTCCTTAGCATATAATTTCAATGAATTATGATGCATTGGTAAAAAGTCCCTGGGATGAAGCCTCCGTATAAAGCAAAGAGCTCCTGTCCCAATAATGACCCTGTCTTGCTAACGGTATCAAGCATTTAGCTTGACGCGCTGCTCTGTAATATGTCATCCTTTCATCTCATGTATTTGACATGTAACAAATGGAGCAATACTGTTCACTAAGCGCCGGCAATTACTCCCTCCTGAAAATTCTTCAGGACGTAAACACTAAAGTAATTGCTGGCGCCAAACATAATCTAAAATTATCCCTGTTAAGGACAGAAAGCAAACATGCGCCAGAAAAAAATCTCCTTTTCAGCCAGCTATTTATTTGTAGCGCTCGCGGCACTCATCCTGTTCCAGTACTGGTTATCGCCTAAAGTCAACAACGTCTCCTATACACAGTTCAAGAACCTGGTGAAGGAATTCAAGATCAACTCGGTTGTTATCTCCACCAATGAATTGAAAGGATTTGAAACCAGGCAGGATGGAAAGCAGGAACCCCTGTTCCCGGAAATGATCTACCGCACCCCCAGGGTTGATGACAGAAACCTCGTTGAATTCCTGGAAGACAATAATGTTGATATCATCGCGGAAAACGAGAACACATTTCTGAAAATGCTCCTTTCATGGGTCGTGCCGGCACTCATTTTTGTAGGTATCTGGATGTTCGCCATCAAGAAGATGGGCCAGGCAGGTCCCGGCATGATGACCCTTGGAAAACACAAGGCGAAAATCGTGGCCCAGACCGACCTGGGTGTTGATTTTTCCTCTGTTGCAGGCCAGGACGAGGCCAAGCAGGAGCTTCAAGAGGTCATTGAGTTTCTCAAAACGCCGGAAAAATTCACCCGCCTTGGAGCAAAAATCCCCAAAGGCATCCTGTTGGTCGGTCCACCAGGGACTGGCAAGACACTTATGGCCAAGGCTGTTGCCGGTGAATCTGGCGTTCCTTTCTTTTCCATCTCAGGCTCTGAATTTATTGAAATGTTTGTGGGGCTTGGTGCTGCCCGTGTGCGGGACCTCTTTGACCAGGCCGGCAAAACAGCTCCCTGCATTGTCTTCATCGATGAACTTGATGCCCTGGGCAAGGCCCGCGGCATCGGCGGCATCAGCGGGGGCCACGACGAACGTGAACAGACCCTGAACCAACTCCTAACGGAAATGGACGGTTTTGAAACCAACAAGGGTGTTATTATCCTTGCAGCCACCAACAGGCCGGAAATCCTTGACCCGGCCCTTCTGCGCCCTGGCCGCTTCGACCGCCAGATCCTGGTGGACCGCCCGGATCTCAAGGAACGGGTTGCCATTCTCAAGGTACACTGCAAGGGTGTCACCATCGCTGATTCTGTCGATCTGGACGTGATTGCGCGACGCACCCCGGGTTTTACCGGGGCTGACCTGGCAAACCTGGTGAACGAAGCCACCCTGCTTGCAGTACGCAAGGGTAAGGATGACGTCGATAATGAAGAATTTGAGCAGGCCATTGACCGCATCGTTGCCGGTCTTGAAAAAAAGAACCGGGTCATGAATGACACTGAGAAAAAATTTGTGGCCTACCATGAAACCGGGCACGCCCTGGTTGCAGCCTTTACAGCAACTGCGGAAAAAGTGCACAAGATTAGCATTGTACCGCGGGGCATCGGTTCTCTCGGTTTCACCATGCAACTGCCCACAGAGGACCGGTACCTTATGTCCAAAACCGAGCTGCTGGAAAAAATTGACGTTTTGCTTGGCGGGCGGGGTGCTGAAGAGATGACCTTTGGCGAGATCACCACCGGGGCCCAGAATGATCTGCAGAAGGCGACAAACATTGCCCGCAGCATGGTCACCATGTACGGCATGAATGAAAAGCTCGGTCATGCCACGTACAATGAACCTGGTAATCAATTCTTGCAGCAGGGCATATTACAACAGAGAGAGATAAGCGACGAGACGGCAAAACTCATTGACGATGAAGTACGGACCATCCTGGATGAACGCATGGCAATAGTCAGAAGTCTGCTCGCCACCAAGAAGGACTTGCTCGAAAAGGTCGCCTCAGCCCTGCTGGAAAAAGAGACCCTGGAAAGTGAAGAATTCATGGAACTGGTTGGCGCAGCAAAAGAAGACATTGCACAGGATACAAATACGGAAGAAGAAAAAGAAGCTTGAAGCAGAAAAAAGAATCTAAAAATAATATTGGTGTTGTTCTTCTTAACCTCGGCGGACCGGAACGGCTGGAGGATGTTGAACCGTTTCTTTTCAACCTCTTCTCGGACAGGATGATTATCCGCCTTGGTCCGGCTTTCATGCAGAAAACCATTGCCAGGTTCATTGCCAGGCGCCGTGCTCCCAAGAGTGCCAAGTCCTATGCCAAGATCGGTGGCGGCTCGCCCCTGGGAAGAATCACAGCAGATCAGGCGCAGGCCCTTGAAAAAGAGCTTTCCGCTTTCGGCAATTTCACGGTTTCTATGGCCATGCGCTACTGGCATCCCAGGGCCCGGGAAACCCTGAGAGCTTTGCAGAATGAAGGCGTGCAGCGCATCATTGCACTGCCCCTTTACCCGCACTATTCCATTGCCACCACCGGCTCCTCTGTGGCTGATCTTATGGCGGCCGGCCAATCGTTTGCTCCTGCCTTCAGGATTGAAGCCATCGGGTCCTGGCCTGTCCAGCCCCAATACATCAAGGCCCTGGCAAAAACTATTAAAAAAGGGGCAGAGTTGTTTGGCGGAGAGAAATCCCAGGTGGTCTACAGCGCCCATTCCCTGCCGGTGAAATTCATCCGGGAGGGTGATCCCTATGTGGAGCAACTGAAACAGACCATTGCAGCTGTTGAAGCCGTCACAGGCATGGGGGGCAGATTGTGCTACCAGAGCCGCAGCGGCCCGGTGGAATGGCTCTCCCCATCCCCGCCTGAAACCCTTGCGGAACTTGCGAAAGAAGGGTGTAAAAATGTCCTGATGGTGCCGATCTCCTTTGTCTCCGACCACGTGGAAACTCTCTACGAAATTGACATGCTCTACCGTGACATGGCGCACGATTTAGGTATACGCCTGGAAAGAAGCCCTTCGCTCAACCTCGAACCCGAGTTCATAAAT
>Ga0210109_1000105_pt1 | contig 15544 bp, 17 predicted proteins | sample China_Bullhead_C_FD_184857 | JGI IMG/M metagenome (GOLD analysis project Ga0210109, IMG submission 184857) | Wetland microbial communities from San Francisco Bay, California, USA, that impact long-term carbon sequestration -... | ecosystem: Environmental > Aquatic > Marine > Wetlands ...
CCTGGAAAAGATGTTGCCGTATGCTGTTCTTTTTGATGAGGCGGACCATTGGCTCTCTTTCTATGATATTTTGCATATTCAAACACCGTATTGGTATCATGGAGATGTTTCAGGTCTGGGTCGTTTCTCTTCTTCTCTCAGTGCTGCATCCACACCTCCTTCCAAAAGTTCCAATGGCGGCAGTGGTTTCTCAGGTGGAGGTGGCTTCTCTGGAGGCGGGGGCGGAGGCGGCGGTGGAGGTAGTTGGTGATCACATATTCAATTACAATTGAATATTTTGCGCTTGTACTTTGCATGATGGAACAAGCTATACAGGTATGTTTGATAAGGTAATATTCTTTATATTAAAAGGTTGCTTTCGAGGTACTTTTTCTACTATATAGTAAAAGAAGATGTAATAAAAATGAGAGTCGATAAAGATTCTGGCAAGCTAAAAAGCTTGCCAGAATAGGAGTTTAGAATCGGTAACTTACACCAAAACTTACTACGTCAACTGACTCGTCAATTTTCACAAATGCAACAGGGGAATCAATAGTTTGATCATCACTATATAATTCTGTATAGTCTATAAAAACAGAAAAATTATTGCTGAATTCATATGATGCACCAAGTCCCCAAGAGAAACCATCAAGGTTACCAGAATCAACTAAAGCATTTGTAATATCGTACTCAGTTTTTGCATATCCAAGAAGTGCATAAATATCAAGCGCACCTGTTACTGGGTACATAGGTTTAGCATAAATTCCCCATGCATCGATCTCACCTTCTGATTGGATAGCATTGTTATGCCATGTTGCCCAGGCATTATCAGAAAGTCCAAACCAATATCTACCTTCGACCGCAACATATGAGTTGAATTTATAACCTGCCTGAACCATTATCTGATCATAGTCTTCTGAACCTTGATTAAAAGAAACGCCTTCATCAGGAAAGTCCATAGTCCTATCAGCACTCAGGAAACCATATCCAACACCCAAATAAAAACCTCTGTCTTCTATTACGACAGGTTCTTCTATCATCTCGACTACCGGTTCAACAGGCGCTACATCTCCACCCGCCATTGCGAATGTACTCATTGCCAATACAGTTACTAATGAAAGATTAAACTTTTTCATCTCTTGTCCTTTATGTTGTAAGAATTTATGTTTTTTAAATAAACATATACAATTATATAACATAAAACAATAATTAAAACTTAAATATCTTTATATTACTAAAAAATGATCGCATTGGATGGCCTTTTGGTGGACATGTTCCAGATCGGAAGCCAAACTATAGTGAATTTGAACAATCAAGTATGATGTGTTTTTCTCTTTATGCACTCATAGGATCGAGAGACAATACCGTCCCCCCTTCTTCTGATGTGAGAAAAATGGTCGTATCTTTATAAATAATAAATCCGCAATCCACAACAGGAAAATAGCGAGCTTCTAAATTTCCTTGCTTTGCACATTCGATATATTCCTGGATAGAATGTAAAGAACAAATAGGAATACCCTTCTCCATCTTCTCTAACCATTGATCTATCTCTTTTTTACAAGTAACCACTTTCACACCATATCTCATGAATAATAAATATTTCTAATTTATATTCAAAGTTTTTTATTTATCCTAAATTATAATGAAGCTGTATTAAGTAAGTGTTAAATGCAGTTTTTGATCATTATTTTCTCCGGTTGGGAAATAATATGTCAATTTGACATATTATTGTCTATTTTCTGCGACTCTTATTAGAATGTCATTATGTATAATAAAAAGAAAGAAAGATTGTATATTTGTGATCTACTGGATAATCCTGCTGTACCCTACCCATCATATTATGTATTAAGTATCTCTATGCATAAAAATGAGATGCTTCAAACAGCGTTAATAGCTTTACATAGTTTTGATTTTTCCTATTATGAAAGAGCAAAAAGCTATGAAGATATTTTTGCCATGTTTCACTCAGGGACTTTTCCAATCTATAAAGAGAAATACATTGTAGGTTATTTTGGAAATAAAATGATGTATTTGGAATCCAATGGGTGGAAGGGAATGCCCACTACGGAGGAGATTTTCAAAATGGAAAACTGGCTTGTATGCTAAGAATATATGAATACAGGATACCTAATAAATAAATATGACATAAATATTACATCTATATGGTTATTATTCCAGGTAATAAATTATTATAGGGAATAAATAATGAGAAGAAAACTAATGTATACAGAAGAAGTGCTTAATAAGCGAGGTATTCTTATTCAAGTCATCTACCACTATGATGATGGTACAACATTAAAACGTAAGATCAATGTTAAGCAATAAAAAATAATTTGAACAAATTTTAGTTATAAGTTTTTAATTAAGATAAATTTTATCTTATTTAGTTACAATGCGAACATATCTTAGGTATGGCAGTTTTTTTTATTCTTCCTCCTTTTAGAAAAACATTGTTGTCTCGGCTACCAACGAAACAAACCCAACCCTGCTGTATCTAAGATAAAAATTCCTTCAATTTACAATTTCAGTACCTCTCTATATCTGTGGCGATTCTTATAATTCTTCACTAAAAAATATTGTCCTACAAGTACACCCTAGCAGTGTGAAGTGCATGAAAAATTTTAAGACCTATCGGAAGTTCTTTGCTTGAAACTACGCCTGTTCGCCTCTTAGAGCATCCAACACATTGGTGGCATAACACCCTTTTGGCAGGACAAAACCAAGTTCATAATGGGCTTTTTCTTCTACATATTTATTCTTGATTTCTGTTACCTGTATCCATGCATACCGTCTGGCACCATTGAGGTTAATATCCTCAGCAAACGGTGCTTCTATGAGACCCGCTATACCTTGGGCTCGCTTTGTCTTTTTACCAGGAAGCAGTCCTGCTGGTGCTATGTCTTTGGCCTTGAAACGTTTGGCCTCTTCTTCCAGGTCTTCTACTGTAAATAACCGACCGTAAGGATAGTGCATCATCACATCACCCTCTAGCAGTTTAAAGAAGTTTGGCTGTGACTTTGTGCTCTTGAGCGAGCCTTGGGGCAAGTTCAATACCTGTTCCGTCTCAGCTTCGCTAAATTTTTCAAGCAAGTGATTGAGTTCCATACGCTTGGAGAGCCATTGGTTGAAAAGGTAGCTTTGGTAGGCACCCATTAAAAACTCTTTGGTTTTTCTGTCACGTATCTTCAGTGTGCCCTCTATCAGTTTTTTACCATCTTCCCAGTTGTTCCCGTCAGTGCCGAAACGTTGGTTTCCAAAGTAGTTTGGTACACCGTTTTCTTTGATCCAATGAAGTACAGAGTCAAGTTTGTCTTTTTGAACCCCCAGAACCTTTTTGAGACGGATATTAAAACGATTTCCTTTCAGGTGCCCTACGCGTATCTTGTTGTTATGACGGACCATAGAGAGGATCTTGATCTTCTCATGTGTAAATGCTTTTAACTTCTCTTCATGTATTGCCATGACCGAAATGTACTGTATCGTCATGGCATGTTTGTCTTTTAGCCCGGCATACCCCATATCACGACGGCGTATGCCTACATGGTTGGAAACGATATCAAGCATCTCCCATGTGGTCAGATCTTTTTTACGCACTTGAAGCACGAGGTGTTCACCCTCACCCGTAAACTCATACAGCGGTATCTCTTCAACGGTAAAATCTCTAGGAGAGGAGTTAAATACAAATTCATTTTTGACATTTAGAGGGTAGATTAGCTTCATTTGATTCTTTCACTTTTAGTTAGTGGTATTTTATCTGAAAAGTGATTAATTACGTATCCAAATGATTCAACTCTCTTGCTTTATCCATTTGTGCTTCTACGCTGTTTTTGGGGAGGGTTATAAGAAAACTGCTATATAATGTTTTCTATATACTATAGTTGGCATCACCATAAAGGGATCGATCGCTCATGTTAAACAGTAGGATTACTTCATGAAAAAAATATCTATCATTATAATCATGGCTTTAGTTTTAGGAGGAATGAAAGGATATTCTTTTTGGCAGGAGAGCATGGCCAACGCTGCACTGACAGCTGTGGCATCCGAAAAACTTAGGCAGAAGAAAGAAGTAACGAAACTCAAGAAGTCTCATGCTAAGAAAATAAATAAACTCAAGCTCAAGCATCAGAAGAGATTAGCAAAAGTAAAGGCCAGAGAAAGGGCTAAAGCAAAAATACAGAGAACCGTATCAGCTATGCCAATCATGGGAGTTGCTGCTTTTGGGTTATTTGAAAAACTTGAATATGATCATTGGAAGAAAGAAAATCCGACAGGCACATTCGAAGCGTATACCGATGAGATCACTTTGGAAATGAATGAAGTTCTCAAAGAGGAATACCAGGAATACTATGAAGAGTATCAAAAATTTCTCTCCAAATATGAAAACAAGCCCAATCACCCAAATCTGTAATACTGCCATAGTATTACGAGCCAACCTTTCTGTAGATTAAGCATTTTTAGATAAAAAATGTATAATCAACCGAAATAATATAAATAACTTATAGATAAAAAGTAAGAACAAGGTTTTAAATTTGAAATTCAATCATAAAAAAGTCATTTTATTTGATCTGGACGGAACACTGATCGACAGTGTTCCGGACTTGGCATCAGCAGTCAATCATATGTTGGAAGCATTGAACCGTGAGAGCTTCAGTGAAGATACGATTCGTTACTGGGTGGGTAATGGTGCACAGGTTTTGGTAAAACGTGCTTTATCTGGGCAGACAGAAATAGATGAAAATCTGGATTCGATCCTGTTTGAAAAAGCTTTAGGGATCTTTTTAACCTTCTATGGACAGAATCTATGTCTAAATACGGCTGCGTACCCCAATGTATCAACTACACTGCATGCCTTAAAAGAAGAAGGATACCGTTTGGTTATCGTGACCAATAAACCCTTTGATTTTGTTGGGCCTATCTTGGAAGGGCTGAGGCTTGATGGACTGTTTGACTTTTGGCTGGGCGGAGACAGTTTAGACAAAAAGAAACCAGACCCCCTCCCCTTGCTGCATGTTTGTGAGCATATGAATGTCAGTATAGACCAGTGTGTGATGGTCGGTGATTCTAAAAATGATCTATTGGCAGCCAATACCTGTGGTATGCAAAGTGTTGGTGTGACATATGGGTATAATTATGGAGAAGACATTGGGATATATAACCCAACATTTATCATAGATGATTTTTCGGAGTTAAATGAACTACTATGAGTATTGTAGACGATAATAAAGCAAAAATTGCCATCATAGGAGGAGGCGCTGCAGGATCAAGTGCAGCACTCTACTTTGGTCAGCTTGGACTCAATGTGACACTGTTTGAAAAGGATGCAAGTTTAGTGAGTGGCCCACCATGGTGCCATTTACATGCAGGGGGTAATCTCTATCGTGAAATCTCAGATGCACAGTGTATCACTTTACTTAAACAATCCATAGACTTCTTACGCTTCTACCCTTTTGTGGTGGATTACAGGCCTACTGTTATAGTGTTACCTACGACTGACAGTTCTTCTCCTGAGGCACTACTTCCACGCCTTAAGTTACTGACAGAGGAATATAAAGCGTATATCGCTAAAGACCCTGAGAATGAAGTCCTGGGAAAACCGGAAAACTATTATCAGATTTACACCAAAGAAGAGATAAAACGACTGAGAGAAAAAGAGTTGGTTAAGTCACCCAAAACATCTGATGAGTGGATGATACCAGTCGCGAAAAACATCGATTTTGATAAAGTACAGTTCCCTCTTGTCATGGTTCAAGAGTATGGATTAAACCTCTTTAGGCTTGCAGCTGGTGCTGAAATGACCCTTGAATCGCTGGATTCCGTTACCCTGTATACAAATACTATCGTCTATAATGTACAGCAAAATGTTGAAACTGAAGGCTGGAATATAAGTTATGTCAAGGAAGATGTCAGCCATACAGACTCTTTTGACTATCTCATTAATGCTGCGGGCTTTAAAACAGGAAAGATCGATGATCTTTTGGGAGCACCTTGTAAGTCGATGGTAGAATTCAAAGCAGCCTATGTGAGTCACTGGGATGGATGTGAGGGTACACAATTCCCTGAAATCGTCTTTCATGGAGAGCGTGGTACGCCACGAGGTATGGGTCAGTTTACTCCCTACCCTGGCGGGTATTTTCAACTGCATGGTATGACCAAAGAGATCACACTTTATGAAGATGGTTTGGTTGCAAATTCTCTTGTAAGTTGCCAACCCAGATTAGGTCAGGATTTTATAGACAAGATAGAAAAATCCTGGACAGAAGAGGAGACAGAAAAACGTACCAAAGCGGCTATTGAGCATCTCTCCCAGTACATCCCATCTTTCCATACCGCCACAGTAGGAAGTAAACCACTTTTTGGTGCACAGCAAATCCCTGGAGATGATCCGACTTTACGTGTAGCGGAAGTCTCTTTTCCCCGAGAGCGTTATGCCAGATGCGAAATAGTCAAAGTCTCCTCAGTCCTAGATATGATAGATGCTATCACTAAACAATTCGTGGAGTTAGGATATCTAGAAGCCAGTATACTAGGTAAACGTGACTTTACACATGCTGTAGAGTTAGATGAAGCTTCACTAAGACAAAGAGCAGAATCTATAGCATTAGAACGTCATTACCCACGTGATTTAGCCAACAGAAATATTTCAAAGCAGGTCTGATGAAAATATTTTCCCTTTTACTGCTTACTATAAGCATTCTTTTCGCAACTGCCAAGCTTGAACATGTCACGCTGGGAAATCAAGACTTTTCTCTTGTCACAGAGTCTTATGACATCTATGACTCTAAAGGTGAAGTGATGAAACTTTACAAAGAAGAACGTAACAATGACTTGACCTTTGTATTGAGTTTGATCTTAAAAGATAAAACTGGCTCCTGTGCAGATAAAAGTATGCAAGAAGGAGCCTATGAGATCAACGGTACAGCTATAACGCTTTATAGTTTTTGGGACAGGAAAGGAAAAGTGTATGACAGTCCTTATGGGGCTAGGATACAGCAGTATGAAATGCTTCCAAATCATACGGTAGTATTAAAATCAAGTAAAGTCTATATCGAGACTGCCAGAAAAAGTTATGATCCAGAAAGTGGGATGAAATACCTTTTTACCCCGACTAAAAATAAGAGCGAAAAAGAAGCACTTCAAAGCTATGTGAAAGCGGTCGAAAAAGAGTATAAAGGCATCTTTGTTTATGGAGAGGAAGCAAAAATGCTTTTAGAAGAGGTGCATGAAGCACTGAACAGAAGCATGAAAGCCAAATGGCAAAGTAACTAATGCTTCTGCTGCTACTGAAAATGGTGGCTTTTACAAGGGTAACGTACTTCGTTCTTCGCCACTTTTGCATAGACGGTTAAAGGGGTATTGGTCTCTTCGGCGACCTGCATGACGTCACTGTAATGCTCCGGTGCAAAACTTACCAGCATTTCAAACTCTTCTCCGCTATGGCCTATCTCATCGTCTACTTTTTCAAATTCATGAAATCCATATTTATTAATATCTAACATCTTGTTCGTATCACAAAAGAGTCCGTCTGAGATGTCCATACCTGTGCGTAAAAGCGGTCTGGCTTTGGCTATGAAATCTACCCTTAATGTAGGTTCAAAAAAGCGAGAATCATCCGCTACTTTTTCACCCCTGTAGAGTGCATCCAGATCTCGTTTACTCCCACCTAGTACTCCTGTGTATGCCAACAGATCACCCTCTTTGAGACCCGTACGTAAAAGAGGCGTATCGCTTTGGGAAACAATAGTGATCGAGAGGTGCAGTTTGTCTCCGCCTATCGTATCTCCGCCGATGATCTCACAACCGTACTCTTTGGCTGTTTTTTCCATACTCTGTGTAAGTTCATCTATCTCTGATTCTGTCATTGTTTTAGGGATAGAGACAGTTACAAGAGCATACTGTGGCTGTGCATTCATTGCAATGGCATCTGAGAGATTGATAAGCATTGCTTTACGCCCTATTTGAGCTATGCTCATCCATTCACGCTTGAAATGTGTATCTTCAAAGAAAGCATCCATGCTGTAAAGTGTATCACCTATCACTGCAGCATCATCACCTATGTATTTTGAACTTAGACTGTTAATGAGGTAGTGTTCTTTATCTTGTTTAGGCATATTTTATGTCCTTTTGAGAGCTTAAGTTTTTACAATTGGTAAAATTGTAACATAGTTAAAGTGTTTTAGCTTTAGTAAGAGTTAAATAGTCTCATTCATAGCACTATAAGATATACTAAATAATCTTTATTAAGGAAATACCAATGTCATACAAACTTGAAATAAGAGCATTCTTTTTTAATGCTAAAACAGACTATCTGCCTTACTACAAAAACTTCAACATCAAGGTGAATGATGATGCAACAGCTAAAGACGTACTTGTAAAGATACAAGAAGAAAACGAAAACTTTAGTTTCCCGAAACAAAAACTTGTCATGAAGATCAATGGTCTTGTAGTCGATGCCAAACAACCTGTTTCTTCGATTGTAGAAAGACTTGGAACCTCTTTACAGATTGATCCGGTAAACAGTTACCGTTCAGACAATGGACTTAAGATCAATGATAACGACTTTATGGAAAGTTTTGAACTTTTGGCTCCCTATGCTTCTGAGTCAGATCTCAAATACTTCAAAACACTATATACACTTCACTATGCATCAGAAACAGAAAACTTTGACCGTGAGTATATCGGTGATGCAGTACTTGTATTAGCTCATAAAATGATCACAGAAGGGTCAGAACATAGAGAAGCTATACTTGACGCTATTACTTCTGTGAACTCTGGACTGTTTGACTGTGAGTATGAAAACAACCTGTTTAATGCTCAAGATCATACTGCTGCAATCGATGCACTCAAAGCTATGGTAAAACCGGAGGAAGGACCTTCTCTCTGTGCACAACTGATAGCACGTTTTTCTAAGAAAGAGGAAAAAGAAGTTGTTGTACCAAAAAGAGCTGTAGAGACTATTGAAAACCTGGAAGAGAAACAGGTAGCACATTATCATGGTCTGGCTTCTCATGATGCAATGCATAAGTTGATCGCCCAAAGGGATATGAAAGGCGTTCACTTCTCAAGATCAGGGAAGCTTTCTGGACTTAGTCTATTGGAAGACAACAAAGAGCTCGCCTTAAAAAAAGCAGGTGCCATACTTTTAGATGCTTATGACCGTGGAGCAGAAGTTCTTGTGGTTGAAGATCTTGACGTACTTGACATGTTCAAGAAAAACTATTCCGCTATAGAAAAAACCATAGGTAGAAAGATGATAGGTTTAGAACTTATCTCTGCAAATGATTTTGTTTCGCAAGTAAATTCTATCACAGCCTGACCAACAAGTAGCGTTGGCTGAAATACCACGCTACCAAACTGTACACCTCCCTGCTTTTCATCGCTTATACTCCAATTTATTACGAAAATTAATGCTAAAAAGATATAATAGGGCCAAATTGTAAACAAAAGGATATAGATACTATGAGCAAAAACTCAGATATTAAAATCTACGAATATGACGCAGTCATCGTTGGTTCTGGACTGGCTGGTTTGGCTGCAGCTAAAGAGTTGACAGAAGCAGGGAAAAAGACAGCGGTCATTACAAAACTTCATCCACTCCGTTCACACTCAGGTGCCGCGCAAGGTGGTATAAATGCAGCGCTTGGTGAGGAAGACTCCACAGAGCTTCACGAGTTTGATACTGTAAAAGGTTCTGACTATCTAGCCGACCAGGATTGTGTTGAACTTATGTGTTCAAAAGCACCTGAAACTATTAGATGGGCAGAGAGAATGGGAGCTACTTTTTCTAGGGATGAAGTGGGAAACATAGCTATTCGTCCTTTTGGTGGGCAGTCTCAGCCTAGAGCATGTTATGCAAAAGACAGAACAGGTCTCGCACTCCTTCAAGCTATTTATGAACAGGCAGATAGAGCAGGGATTGAAGTATTTGATGAGTGGTATGCTGCTGATCTGCTTTATGAAGATGGAAAAGTATCTGGTGTTGCCGCATATGATATCCGCAATTCAAAACCGGCTATCTTTAATGCAAAAGTAACGATGTTCGCTACCGGTGGACATGGTAGAGCTTATAGATTTAACTCAAATGCACATGCAAACACGGGTGATTCACTTTCTATCGTAGCACGTCATGGTCTTCCACTGGAAGATATGGAGTTTGTACAGTTCCACCCAAGTGGTCTTGGCGGTTCAGGGGTACTTATCTCTGAAGCTGCACGTGGTGAAGGTGGTCGTCTTTATAACTCGGAGGGTGAAAGATTTATGAGCAAGTATGCACCAAATGCTATGGAACTTGCGTCACGTGATGTTGTGTCTCGTGCGATTATGGAAGAAGTACGTCAAGGTCGTGGTGTAGGTAAAGATGGTCAGTCAGTGAACATCGACTTAACACACTTGGATCCTGAAATTATTTTAACACGTCTTCCGGAACTTCGTGAACTTGCTATCGCATTCCAAGGTCAAGATATGTTAAAAGAGCCTATTCATATTTCAGCAACGGCACACTATTCAATGGGTGGAATTCCAACAAACATTAATTGTGAAGTACGTAAATCTCCAACAGAGCTTACAGAAGGTTTCTACGCTGCGGGTGAGTGTTCTTGTGTCTCTGTTCACGGAGCGAACCGTCTAGGAGCCAACTCTGTACTTGAAGCCCTATTCTTTGGTCGTCATGCAGGTGAGAATATGGTTAAAAAACTTGATGAAGGTATAGAACTTCGTAAAGCTACTCCGGCTGATGCAGAGAGAATGTTGACAGAGATGGAAAAACTCAAAACATCGAACGGTAACGAAACAATTCCTGGACTCAGAGAAGAACTTCAAAATGGTATGACCAAAAATGCAGGTGTATTTAGAACCAAAGAGTCGCTTGAAGAGCAGTTAGCACTTATAGATGAACTTCTTGGACGTTACAAGAACATTCGCATCGATGATAAATCCAATACGTTTAACACAGATTTACAAGAAGCACTCGAACTTGGTCATATGTTAGAGTTTTCTAAGTTCATAGTATATGGTGCACTTAATCGTGAAGAGAGCCGTGGTGGTCACTACCGTGAAGACTTTCCTACTAGAGATGATGAAAGATTCCTCAAACATACTTATGCATACATGGATAAAGATTTTAACATGACACATGAATGGGGTGAAGTAGTGCTTGGTAAGTTTGAACCTAAAGAAAGAACATATTAAGGAGGTTATGATGAGTGAAGTAAAAGATACTAGAAAAGTAACCATAAAAGCATTTAGATTTAATGCTGAAACTGATTATCTTCCATATACAAAACAGTATGAGATGGAAGTGGGAAAAGATGAACTTATCCTTGACCTTATGAATAGAATTAAGTGGGAGCATGATGGTTCTTTCTCCTATAGACGTTCTTGCAGACATGGTATTTGTGGTGCATGTGCGATTAAAGTAAATGGCAAGTCTGTACTTGCATGTAAGCAAAATGCGATCGAACTTCTTGATCTGTTTGATAATGACATTACGCTTGAGCCAAGTTCTAAGAAACGTGCGGTTAAAGATATGATCATCGATAAAACGGATTTTTGGGAGAAGCATGCAGCGGTTAAACCATACATCGTTGCAGACATTGATCCTAGACCAGAAACTGAGTCTAAACAGTCTATAGCACAGTTTAATGCCCTACTCGATGCTGACCTTTGTATTCAATGTGGTGCCTGTCACTATGCTTGTCCTGCATTAGAAGTAAATGATGCATTCCTTGGACCTGCTGCACTTGCTGCTGCTTATAGATTTACAGCAGATACGAGAGATGAAGCGACAGAAGATAGACTACAAATTACTTTTGAGTCCGGTTCTGGTGTTTGGGATTGTGTAAAATGTTTTGAATGTGCAGAGGCTTGTCCTAAAGATGTTAATCCTATCGAGAAGATCGGAAAACTTCACAATATGCAATTCGAACATGGTGTGGCTGTAAGTAATGTAGCAACACGTCACGCAGAAGGTTTCTTAAGAGGTATGAAGAAAACGGGTTACCTGGATGAAGCAGATATCGTTACTTATTCTGAAGGGTATCTTGGTATGTATAAACATTTAGGCACTGCACTTAAGATGATGAAATCAGGTAAGATCCACTGGCATTCAGGAATACCATTCATCAACAGTATTCCGAAGATCAAGAATTTAGAAGAGGTTCAAAAACTAATTGAAATCTCTCAAACAAATAAGCTGTAAGGAGAAAAGATGAGCGAACAATTACACTATGCATTATTTACTGGATGTACGGCTAAACAGTCTACACCCGAGTTACTATCATCTACACTTGCAGTAGCTGATAAATTGGGTATTAAAATCACTATATTGGAAGAAGCGAGTTGTTGTGGTGCGAGTCACATACAAGACTTTGATGAGTTTTTAGCGCATGTTCTCAATGCCAGAAACATCTGTTATGCAGAAAAACTGGGTCTTACGATGATCACTATCTGTAATACATGTCAGCTTAACTCTGCCATGACAAAACATGCCCTTGACACTGACCCGGAGCTTAAAGCCAGAGTCAACGAAAAACTTGCAGAAGTTGGACTTGAGTACAAAGGTACATCTGAGATCAAACACTTCCTCTACACTCTTATAGACGAGTATGGTTTGGAGAATGTTAAAGATAAAGTAGAAGTACCGCTTAGTCACTTAAACATTGCACCATTCTATGGTTGTCATAACATCCGTCCTTCCGAGTTACATGAAGATGCAAACGGTCACGAAAATCCGTACAAACCTACTTCACTTGACAGTCTGATAGATGCATTAGAGGGTAACCCGGTGAACTACGAGAGTAAAAACAAGTGTTGTGGTTTCCATGTTGAGCTTCAGGCAAATCACACTTCTGAAGTACTTGCGGGTAATGCCCTGCTAGATGCAATAGATAACAACGCAGACATGATGGTCACCCCGTGTCCACTCTGTCACCTAAAAATGGATACCTATCAAGACAGTATAGGTAAAGTGATGGGTCGTGATGTAGAACTTCCAGTACTGCACATGCCACAAATGGTTGCACTTGCTCTTGGATGTACAGAAAAAGAGATCGGACTTAATTTCCACGTTCAAAAAGCGAAACATCTTTATACTGCATCATAAAAACTACTTTTTTAGGCCATTCAAACTCTAACGTTTTGAATGGTCTAATGCATACGATTCATATCTTCCAATATTTAAACAATCACTCTTCTTTTTAGCACACTTTTGATCTAGGCTTTAGAACATTAAAACGGTTATATATTATCTATTTTATAATTTTAAAATATAAGCAAAGAAACTTTATCTTTCTAGTGTATACTTATAAGATAACTTGTTTAAGGATGACAATGACAGACTTCTTAACATTTCAGACATTTATCACGCCTACACTGCTTATCATAATGTACTACATAGGAGCAGTACTTATCCCTATCTTTAGTTGGTTTTTCCTTCACTGGATCACAAAAGTGTATAAAACAGAGATAGAAACTTACACACCATTTAAAAAGACATTCATCGGTTCTACTGCTTTTTTTCTATGTTTTTTCTCTCTAGAGATACTCTGGCGAGTGATCTTTGAATTTTTCATCGCATATTTTGATATACATAATGCGCTTATGAAGTTAACTTAAGGACTTGAAAGTGCTAAAAAGTTTCAAAAGCATCGTTATTTTATCTTTATCACTCTCCATAGGCAATGCCGATAGTAATCAAAGCACTCAAAATGAGTTTCTCTACATTGATAAACTGCATAAATCTATTTCTCAAACCATTGTAGAATGGTCCGATATTATAGATACAACATTGAGTGATTGGTTAGAAGAAAATGTAACCAATACAACTGATATTGAGAATAATAGCACAATGCTTGAAACCAATACAACGATTCTGGAAACCAACCTAACAGATGTAGAAGACAATAGTACTATTTTTGATACAAATGTAACAAAAGTAGAGAGCAATACAATGATTGTTGAAAAAACTAAAAATTCTGTAAAAACGAATACAAATACTCTTTCTACCCAGACAAAATATGTGCAAAGCGCTACCACTACTGTTACAAGTAGTGAAGACTCATACGAAACTAAAATATCTGAAGATACATTTGAAGAGGAAGTTGATAACGTAGATAGATTTTTTCAGAATAATAAGTACCTGGATAAGACAGATGAGACTTTTATTCGTATTCGTTCAGAGAACTACGTTGAATCCAAAGGTTCTAATGATTTTGGAGTAAATGTCCGAGTACAGATGCCATTAAGTAAAACGAAAAAAAGATTTAAGATATTTATTGATGACCTTACATTAGACAATGCTAATGAAATATTAAAGGACACTCCAGATACACCTGATGTAGGAATCCACTATTTCGCATCAAGACACAAGATACTATCGAGATATTCAATAGGTTTTAGCGGGTTAGACCCTTTTGTCAAAGCAAGATTTAATATGCCTATAGAAATAGATCATTGGCTGATAGACCCAATTCAGACCTTTAGATATTCGACTGATAATAAATTTGAAGAAGAGACAAATATTTACTTTGATAGGAAGATAGATAATCGTTCATTTTTTAGGATCTTATTACATAGAAAAACACAAGATGAAATTGAAGGTATGGATTATGCATTATCTACCCAATACTTTCGAACAGGAAGGAAAGATACAGGTTTTGGTCTGGCACAAACATTTTATGGCAATACCGAGTATACATATAGTACGGAACAAGGCATTCCAAATCCTAAATTGAAAAAGTATGGTGGTATTCATGATTATGTCACATCTTTTAGCTGGAGAGCAAATATTTGGCGCAAATGGTTTTATTATGAAGTACGGCCTTCTGTAAGTTTTCATAGGCAGTATGACTATGAACCAAACTACCGATTAAGACTCTTTTTTGACTTTTATTTCGGAAAGATTCATTAAATTTAGATAAATAAGACAATTTTTATCCCATTTAATTTTTTTTATGCTATAATATCTGCATCAAAAAACAAAAAAGGAAAAAATATGCCAAAAATCAACAAATACCAAGACATTTCAGAGATCGATAGAGAAGCGAAAAAAGACCTTATCGACAGACATTCTCCATTCATTCACTGTGCAGACACTGCAAAAGCTGGTGAGCCGTTTGAAGTAACTGTAAAAATGGGTAACGAATATACTCACCCAGATGATTTTGATCACTTTATCGAATCTGTAACACTTTTTGATGGTGATACTCAACTTGCAAAAGCTACGTATGTACCGGGAACTCTTGGTAACACAAAAGCTCATAATACAACTACATTTACTATCATTCCAACTGGTAAAAAACTTAAGCTTAATGCACATGGTTACTGTACAAAACACGGTATCTGGGAAGGTACTGAAAAAGAAGTTACAGTAGAAGCGTAAGCCCTACTCTATTCTTCTGTTCTAAAGCCCTTATTCTAGGGCTTTAGCTTATTTCCTACTCTCTTCAATTTTATCTTTTATATCTATACTTTAAAACGTTTATTTTAACCCCTTTATCTATCTTTTGCTACACTACGGTTATAAAAACTAAGGGTTAAACATGAATATGCAAGATATGTCTGATAAATGTAC
>Ga0210109_1000106_pt1 | contig 15458 bp, 18 predicted proteins | sample China_Bullhead_C_FD_184857 | JGI IMG/M metagenome (GOLD analysis project Ga0210109, IMG submission 184857) | Wetland microbial communities from San Francisco Bay, California, USA, that impact long-term carbon sequestration -... | ecosystem: Environmental > Aquatic > Marine > Wetlands ...
CCCATAAAAGAGAGGGTTTCAAAATTCTTTCCGGGGGTGAGGGCCAAACGCTCAAAGAGAAGGCGGGCATGGGCCTGGCCAACCTGGTGGCAGAAGAAGACATCGATATCAGTCCCCAGCCACCCCAGGTCTTCCAGAAAATGATGCCATGTATTCTTGGCAGTTTCAATGCCGCGCTTCATAAGCTCCTCGGAGTCCGTAGCCATGAGGGTTGAAGCATGCCCGGAAGCGGAAGCGCTGGTCTGGCCTCCCTGGCAGAGCTCGCTGTGCCTGGTGTTGGCCCGATAGGCTCCGCCGATGAACTTTTGCATTCCCCTGCTGTATTTCTCATGCGTCATAACCAGGGCAACCGCTCCTGAACCGATGGTAAGCGAGGCAAAAGAATACTTGATGGTCTTGCGGGTCAGGCTGTTGTCGGCAGCTAAATTTTTTATGGTGGATTCCAGCAGGTCCTCAGCAGTTTCCCCGGCCACCAGCAGCCCACATTTAACCTGGCCAAGTTCAATCATGTTGGCAAGAAAGAGCATGCCATCCAGAAAACCAAGACAGGCGTTTGAAATATCAAAGACAAGGCACTGTTCCGGCAGTCCTAGTTGATTATGAACAAAGGAGGCGGTAGCCGGTTCCATCATGTCGCGGGAAACCGAAGTAAATATGAGGCATCCCAACTCACTTGCCGGAAGACCTGAAGCTGCTAAAGCTTTTTGGCCTGCCAGTACCGCAGCGTCACTTGGTCTGGTTCCCTTGTCCCAGAAACGCCTTTCTTTTATGCCGCTCATCAATTCCAGGCGGCCTTTGGGAAGCTTGAGTTTTACGTAAACAGGGGCCAGCCTTTCTTCAATAGCATCAGAGGTTATTACATTTGGCGGCAGTTCATAGCCAAATCCATGCAGACGTACATGTTGGAATTTCATTAATCGACAACCCTGGTGATAATATCCGCATCAAAATAATTTATGCCCATGCCACCGTCTGCAACTATGCTCTGAGCGGTAATGGCGGCAGAGCGTTCTGACAGAAGGAAGGCGGCAATATCTGCAATTTCAGATGTCTGCAGCCCCTTCCGGCGCAGTGTCAGTTTCTCGGCATAGAGGTAGCTGTCGACGTAGCCAGGGATACCGGCTGAAGCCGAGGTTTTAAGTAATCCCGGGCAGACGGCATTGAAACGGACATTTGAAAAGCCGGAGAAGCTTTTTGCCAGGAAGCAAAGCGATGATTCCAGAGCAGCCTTGATGGGTGCCATATAGCCGTAGTTTTCTGCAGCCATCCTTGTGGAGGAAATTGATATGGTCACAACAGATCCGTTGGCAGCAAGCATGTCTTTAAAATGTTTGCAGATGGAAATGAGTGAAAAACAGGAAATATCGACTGCCTGAAGAAAATCCTTCTTGTTTGTCTCGTGAAACGGCTTGAGGCCGTCTGCATAGTTGGCAAAGGCGATTGAGTGCACGATGCCGTGGATCTTTCCGTCGGTGGACGCGGCGATTTCCTTCCGCACCCGGGCAATATTGTCCTCATCCTCCACATCGCAGACAAAAACCCTGGAATTGGGAAAAAGCTTTTGGGCAGTTTCCTTTCTGGCAGGACTGCGGACGACGTGTATAACCTCAGCGCCTGCCTCCTGCAAAACTTTTGCAATGGCACAGGCAACGGATTTCCGGTTTGCCAAACCGAAGATGATAATTTTTTTGTCAGCCAGCTGCAGAAAATCCATACAAGTCAAATTTGAGATGTTTAATGAAGTTCTTTTACTTACGAAAATGGCACTTTAAAAACGGTTCTTAAGGATGTCAAAGTTTTTCGATATATTCCTGTATTTTTGTCGATCCCGCAGATAGGGAACGAAGTGGGACTTCGAAAGCTTCGACGACAGGTATTGCACTCGTAATCGATTGATTTTATCAGGCCCCGTTGATGACTGAGAAAGTTTTACGGTATTGTTTTTTTCATTGGCGATTTATGGTCATGTTGCTATAGTGGGGCCCATGAATTCTCCAAAGCCAACCACCCGGACAAAGTTCATTTTTATAACCGGTGGGGTACTCTCTTCTCTGGGCAAGGGTTTGGCAGCAGCATCAATTGGCGCTCTTCTCGAAAGCCGTGGGCTTTCAGTCACCTTCCAGAAACTAGACCCATACATCAATGTCGATCCCGGCACCATGAACCCTTTCCAGCATGGCGAGGTGTATGTTACCGATGACGGGGCTGAGACAGATCTGGACATGGGGCATTATGAACGCTACACCAATGCCGTCATGGCCCAGATAAACAACTATACCTCGGGCCGCATATACTATTCGGTAATTTCCAAGGAAAGGCGTGGCGAGTACCTGGGCGGGACTGTTCAGGTCATCCCCCATATTACTGACGAGATAAAAAACGCCATCCTGCAGCTTGCTGATACTGTTGACGTGGCCATTATTGAAATTGGCGGCACCATCGGCGATATTGAAGGATTGCCATTCCTTGAGGCAATCCGCCAGTTCCGTTTTGATGTCGGCCGCAATAATTCCCTGTTTATACACGTGACCCTGGTACCATACATTAAAACTGCGGGCGAGGTGAAGACAAAGCCTACACAGCACAGTGTCAAGGAATTGCGCGCCATTGGTATTCAGCCGGATATCCTTCTGTGCAGGACGGAAAAGACCCTCAGCAAAAGCCTGAAGGAAAAGATCGCCCTGTTCACAAATGTCCCTACCGATGCAGTCATTACGGCCAAGGACGTGAAGAGCATCTACGAGGTGCCTGTTCTTTTCCATAAAGAAGGCCTGGATGACAAGATCCTTGAACTCCTTAATATCTGGACAGGCGCACCCCGCATAGATGCCTGGCAGAAGCTGGTTGAAAAGATCAAAAATCCCAAGCATCATGTCATAATCGGCATTATTGGGAAATATGTAGATTTAACAGAGTCCTATAAGAGCTTGCATGAAGCACTTGTGCATGGCGGCATTGCCAATGATGCCAGGGTTGATCTGCGTTATGTCAGTGCTGATGAGCTTGAAGAAAGCGGTTCAACCGGTGCCCTGGAAGGATGTCAAGGCATCCTAGTGCCTGGTGGTTTCGGTAAGCGGGGAATTGAAGGCAAGATCATTGCTGTCAATTATGCCAGGACCAACAAAATTCCCTATTTCGGTATCTGTCTCGGCATGCAGCTGGCGGTTGTTGAATTTGCCAGAAACATTGCAGGCATGAAAGGCGCACACAGTACAGAATTCGATATTAAAACCCCGTATCCGGTTATTTATTTAATGAAGGAATGGTATGATTATCGCACCAAGCAGGTGCAGGTCAGGGATGAGACCTCGGACATGGGTGGGACCTTGAGGCTTGGGAGTTATCCCTGCAACCTTCACAAGTCGACCTTAGCCGCTACAGCCTATAACCAGAAAGAGATCCAGGAGCGGCATCGCCACCGCTATGAATTCAACCCGGACCTGCGCGAAGAACTTGTTGCCAAAGGCCTGATCATCAGCGGAACATCCCCTGATGATACCCTTGTTGAAATTGTTGAACTGGCTGATCATCCCTGGTTTCTTGGCTGCCAGTTCCATCCGGAATTCAAATCAAAACCAATGAAGCCGCACCCCCTGTTCCGGGATTTCATCAAGGCCGCCTTAGCATTTTCCCAGCAATAGTAACCGGCAACAGGGCTGCATTAAAGCTCCCCGCGGCAGATAAGCGTAGACTTCAAGCTACGGGGAATGCGCTCGCTGTCCCTGCTCCTCAGACAGTCCAACTGATGCATACTGGTTAGATAATCGTGGATATCGTTTCAATCAGCAGACCCGGCAATCAAGAGCCCATATACGTAGGTTCAGGACATTCTTTTCTGCTAATAGCAGGCCCCTGTGTCCTTGAATCAGCAGGGCTGGCCAGGGAGGTTGCTGCAGCCCTAAAAGAAATTGCCGAACGCCTCTCCATTTCTTTTGTCTTCAAGTCATCCTTTGACAAGGCCAACCGGACCTCTCTTGATTCGTATCGGGGGCCAGGGCTCGAGGAAGGCCTTGGAATTCTTGCCGACATCCGCCAGGATTATAACGTGCCGGTTATTTCTGATATTCATGAAACGCAACAGGTGGATGCGGTAAGCGCAGTAGTTGATGTGCTGCAGATCCCTGCTTTTCTATGCCGGCAGACAGACCTTCTGGTGGCAGCGGCCAGGAGCAGGAAAGCCATTAACCTTAAAAAGGGCCAGTTTTTGTCACCATGGGATATGACAAATGCGGTTAACAAGATACGGGAGTCGGGCAACAAAAACCTGATGTTATGCGAACGGGGTTTTGCCCTGGGATATAACAATCTGGTAGTGGATATGCGGGGTCTGCCGGTGATGCGATCCATGGGGTGCCCGGTAATCTTTGACGCAACGCACAGTGTACAGCTCCCGGGTGGTGCCGGAGGCAGTTCGGGCGGCCAGAGAGAATTCATCCCGCCGCTGGCAAGAGCTGCTGTTGCTGCAGGCCTTGACGGCATTTTCATGGAAGTTCATCCTCAGCCTGAAAAGGCGCTTTGTGACGGCCCCAACGCCATGCCTCTTGGGCAGGTGGAATCTCTGTTGCAAACACTCCTGAAAATCCATGCCGTTGTTTCTGAAGCAAACAGCGGAAAGTAAATATAAATAGTCCTTTTGTATTCTCAGGTAAGAATGTAATTTCCGGCGCTGGTTGAGCAATTTGCTCAATTCTACAGGGTGCGCCGCTCTTTTTTGAATTCTAAACAAATTGTTCAAATGCCTGTCAACCAGATCTTGCCTGCACAGAAGGATGGCTGACAGAAAATAATTTTTAGCTGCATAACCACTATGAATCCATAAGGAAATTGGAGATATGGCGCAGGATGATACTTGCTCAAGTGGGAAAACCGCTTATCCTTCCGACTGTGAACTTACCCAGGCCCTGCTTGAAAAGGCCAGAAGCAGGCAGGAAGCCCCAGAAAGGGGCTATGTCTGGAAATCCTGCCTGCCCAAGGCGAAAGGTTTGAAACTCTTTTTGCTGGATGTAGACGGGGTGTTGACCGACGGTACCATCACGTATACACATGAGGGCAACGAGATCAAGTCCTTTCATACTCGTGACGGGTTGGGCATAAGACTGCTGATGGAAAGCGGTGTCGAGGTGGGACTTATTACTGCACGTGAATCAGAGGCGGTAAACCGTCGGGTTCAGGACTTGGGTCTCAAGTATGTTTTTCAGAAAGCCAAAAACAAACTGGAGATTTTCGAGCATCTTCTAAAAGAACTTGATCTGCAGCCCTCTGAAGTGGGTTACATGGGAGATGACTGGCTCGATCTCCCCCTGCTGGTTCGAGTCGGTTTTGCTGCAACGGTTGCGGATGCTGTCCCTGAGGTGTTGCAGATTGCCCATTATGTGACCAAAAGAAAAGGGGGCAGAGGGGCGGTCCGTGAGGTTTGTGATCTTATTCTGGAAGCCAAGGGAACAGGCAAGGTTCTGCTTGAAAAATATTTAAAAATCTGACGGCTGCACTTTTACTGGCAAACAGTTGTATTCAAAATGCTGAAGGACCCGAGAAATCTACTGTGGATTGTTCCCCTTGTGGCTTTGCTGACTATGCCTCTCTGGAAGCCGTTTGCTGCTGATATGCTAAGTTCGGCACGAAAAGTAACAAGCGTAACCACTTCTTCACTCACCAGCGCGCGTGCTCTGAGCAGTTCTGAAATGAACGGTGTGCAATTTGAACAAAGCCGAAACGGCGCAAAAGAATGGCTTTTAAGCGCCAGTCGTCTTTACAGTACAGAAAACGATGCTGATATGAGGCTTGAAGACGTGACGGCATTATTTTTCGGTACTGTCGGGAAAAATGAGGAAACGCGCATCAGAAGCCAAACGGCGCGATATAATGCTGACACGAGACAGATAGCTCTGCAGGGTAAGGTCGTAATCCAAAACGATAAAGGCTATGAGATGCAGACAGATTCTCTGGAATATCTTGCTGCTGAGAAAAAGATCAGAACGACATCACCGGTTACTATTCAGGGAAGCAATATTGAAGTTCGCGGCAACCAACTGCTCTATGATACTGTAACAGGGAATTATCGTCTTGAGGGCAACGTTGTATGCAAGGTTTGGTGATTTCCCTGGCAGTTTAACCCACAATAGAAATCTTTCCATCAGATCCAACATATCCCTTGATATCTTTACTTTTTAAGAATCATAGACGAGTTTGAATTGATAGCCGAAATCAAAATCCAGTTTCCAACAAAAAGGACCCAAAAACCTCAGAATTAACTGAAGGGGTAGCTGACACATCACTACATTTTCCGATTATTAAGGGATTGGGCTCCAGTGCACCTAAACCGCGGGAACTTCTCGGGGCTCCAGGGGCCTCACGGCATCCAGGACACTGGAGCAAGATGTGTATGTGGATAATTATTAATCTTTCTAAATATATAAAAACTATTTTATATAGCAGAAATCGAAAGTAGGCTACTGAACAATACTGTACATATTGTTCAGTTGGTCAAGCTGATTATTCACTAGGTAAAACATAAAAATATACCGCCACAAAATGGCTAGCACTACCAATAAAAACAAACAGATGGAAAATAGCGTGATTGAATTTTACCTTCGTTATCATGTATAAAATTGCACCAATTGTATAAGCCATTCCTCCTGCTACAAGCCAAAGCAAACCTTCTCGAGGCAAATTATGAATGAGTGGTTTTATGGCAAAAATTATGACCCACCCCATAAATACATACACTAGTGTCGAAATTAATTTATATCTTCCTGTAAAAAATAGTTTCAAAATTATTCCTGTTAAAGCCAGCCCCCATGTGATACCGAAAATAACCCAACCTATTGGACCCTTCAATGTAACGAGGGTAAAAGGAGTGTATGTTCCCGCAATGAGAATATAAATAGATGCGTGGTCAATGATTCTCAATCTGCTTCTAGACTCTGGCTTTTGGGCGCGGTGGTAACAAGTTGAAGCAACATATAAAATAACTAAACTTGCTCCGAAAATGCTAAAACTTATAATATGCCAAATGTTTCCATGCAGACTCGCATGTGAAATTAAAAGGACTAAAGCAACGAGGCTTAAAATAAACCCGATAGCATGAGAATAGATGTTTATTTTCTCTTCTATTGGCGAATAGCATTTTATTCCTTTTATATCTTTCATTTAATCAATTTTTTTATATTGTTAGCAACCGCGAACAGAAGCGGAATATAAAACTTTTAACCAGTAAAGAAAGTCAATATTTCTTGCCACAATGTTGCCTTTTGCCAATTTTGAACTCAGTTAATATACCCACAGGACATCGAAACCGAAGAGGAGAATTGATACAAATAGAAGTTGGCTGGTGTTTTCTGATGAAAAACAGAAAAATTGTTAAACAGAATCCAAAAGCGCCAGGCCGTTTTTTCTGAGAATAAGCTCTTCTCTTGCAGCCCCAAGTTCCAGCGCCTGCAGATTTTTATAAGTCTCTTGCGGTCCGGACCAGGGAGAGTCAGTACCGAACAGGATATATTCCCGGGGGTGCTTGAGGATTATCCTGCGTGCAGTCTGTGGATCAATCTGATCCAGGGTGTAGGAAATATCCATGTATATATTTCTGCCTGCCAAGAGCTCCTCAACTTCACCCCATTGCTGCCAGGCACCAAGATGGGTAGTCACCATCTTCAGTTCAGGAAACCGTGTCAAAACATTAAGAATCTGCCGGGGGTCGCATCGTCTGATCCTGGGGAAAGCAATATCAAACCCAGTGTGCATTACAAGGATAAGCCCCAGGGCGCAGATTTTTTCATAGGCCGGGAAAAGGGTTTCATCATCGAGGAAGAACTGCTGGTAATAAGGGTGCATCTTAATGCCCTTGAAGCCTTCGGCTCTGATCATGCCGATGTGCTCCAGCATCTCCGGATCACTTGGATGAAAGGACGGAAAAGGAATGACCCGGTCAGAGCGGATCTGCATGGACCAGCTCATTATTGCTTCAAACTGGGAGGGGCTGGTGGCAATGGAGCAGATGACGCTTTTATCCACGCCGTCCCTATTCATGAGCTCCAGCAACGATGCAATCCGGCCGTCATGAAGGGCCTTGACAGCACCTTCCTCTTCCAGGTAGGGGATTGCACTGGCAGCAACCTGGTCCGGGAAGGCATGGGCATGAAAATCTATGATCCCCTGCATGGATTATCTCCTTGTCGCATGCCCATCAGGCTTCCAAGCCCTGCCTGATCTCATCCTGCAGCATGTTGATAACCTCAATCGGTTCAGCAGCTTTAGTTATAGGGCGACCTACCACCAGGTAGTCAGCCCCGTCAGCAATCGCCTGCCTGGCAGTGACGATTCTTTGCTGATCATCCTGCTGGTCATAGATGTTGGCACCGGGCCTGATGCCGGGGGTGACAATGAGCAGTTTGACGCCAAGTCTGTCACGCAGTCTCTTTGCCTCGAGACCAGATGAGACCACGCCGTCGCAGCCAAGCTCCAGGGCTCTTCGGGCCCGGAAATAGACAAGATCCTCAATGGATTGCGTCATGCCCATGGCCTGCATATCTTCCTGGTCGAAACTGGTCAGCACAGTAACTGCCAGCAGGGCAAGATCACCCTTGGCCTCAACTGCGGCCCTTATAATAGGGTCATTGCCATGGATCGTTGCAAAGGTAACTCCCCGGTTGTTGAGTTGAGCCACGGCCAGCCTGACGGTTTCGGGAATATCGAAAAACTTGAGATCGACCATGACTTTGTGGCCCCGGGCAGAAAGCCAGTCCACGATCTCGAACCAGCTGGCCATGAAGAGCTGCAGGCCGACCTTATAGAAATTGAGATGGGACTCGGTTTTTTTGACCAGCTCTTTGGCCTGTTCCGGGCTATCAACATCCAGGGCCAGGATTATCCGTTCGTTAACCGGGATATCTTTCATTGTGCTCTAGCGGTTTTTTGCTGTATTCTGGTATTCATGTCAAAGGGTTACTACCATGTTGCAGGAGCACTGACAATAAAAAAGAAGATCAAAATGCCAGGAGGAATATGAGCTGCATAATAATAAGGCTGTATATTCCCGCCACCACATCATCGAGCATGATACCGAGTCCCCCGTGGAAGTGCTGATCAAAAAAGTTGACCGGAAACGGCTTTGCAATATCGAAGACCCGGAAGAGAATAAAGCCAAGAGCCATGGTCAAAGGCGTTACTGGAACAGCGATCATGGTGATCAGCATGCCCACTATTTCATCAATAACCACGACTCCGGGATCCCGGTTATCCAGAATTTTTTCAGCTTCGCCGGCAACAAAAGAACCCACAATAAATAACCCTGCAATAACGGAAAGATAGATCTGCAGGCTGAGGGCATGGAGCAGGAAGACAAGCAAGACCCCGACAAGGGAACCCCATGTGCCCGGGGCCTTGGGCAGATAACCGGAATAGAAGCCGGTTGCTATCAGCATTATCAATGTATGCATTAGAATCTAAGCAAGAATCAATTTCACCGGATCTGTTGTGTCGTCAAGCGTTTCGTATAGTGAACTATAAAGAAACGTTTTCCTTCGTGCATCTCCAGCGAACTTGATCCTTTTCATGCCGTAATTTTATTCTTTTTTATTTTAAAAACTTGCTTCTAGATTCCGGGTTACAATTTTTTCTTGAAACCTTTTTGTTCTGCCAACTGCCGACTGCTCACTCCTCACTCTCTACAAACGCTTCCGGGGAGCAGCTATTCACTGCGGCATAAACATCCTTCAAGGGTATTTGGTTTTCCAACGCCAACCGGCGGCAGTCTTCGTATTCCGGATACAGGACAGAGCCTGCGGGAGTTTCCACCCGTTTGGCTTGAACAGGACCCCAGGGTGTTTTCACGCTGCCTGTTTTCCTGGGCAGGGTCATCCTTTTTTCGTGTCGGAACCTGAGGCCGATGGCCGTGGTTTCGCTTAATATTGTGTGCTTGATTTTCAAAGATCTGCCGGGGTCGGTGATCACCTGCAGCATGAAGCCCGGGCGCCCTTTCTTCATGTGGATAGGAGTCAGGCTGACATCCAGAGCGCCAAGGGAAAAAAGTTGTTGGCACAGGTGGGGATAGCACTCAGGCGACCAGTCGTCAAGGTTGGTTTCAATAATTTCCACCTCCTGCCTTTCCGGTACCTGCCGCGCATGGCCAATGATAAGCCTGAACAGGTTGGGTCTGTCTCCATCCAGTTTGCGGCTGCCGGCGCCATATCCTGTCTGCAGGATCTTCATGGCAGGGAAATCGCCAAAACCGCTGCTTAAGGATTTAACCAGAGCTGCTCCGGTCGGAGTGACTAACTCCTGGTCAATGGTAACCCCGTATACCGGCACGTCCTTTAGAATTTCACAAACAGCCGGCGCCGGCAGGGGCAGCAGGCCGTGGGCGCAGCGTATCCAACCCCTGGGCATGGGCAGAGGAGAGGTGATAAGCTGTTCAATGCCAAGCGTATGAAGACCAATAACCGATCCTATGATATCGATAATGGAATCAAGCCCGCCAATTTCATGGAAGTGAACCGCATCTGCAGGGCAGCCATGAATTTTGGCCTCTGCCTCCGCAAGACAGGTAAATACCCGCAGGGATTTTTCCTTTATAGCCCCATGCAGCTCGCTGTGCTCAATCAATGCCCTGATATCCTTCCAGGTCCTGGCTCCATCAGATTTGTCAGTTTGTATCTCCAGCCGGGTCGCGCTTATGGCATGGTCCTGCTGTTTGAAACTTTGCAGCGTGAATTCTTCCAGGCGCAGTTTTCCAAGTTCAGCCTGCAGCTCTTCAAGCCCCAAACCTGCATCTATCAGGGCGCCGAGGAACATGTCGCCGCTTACCCCGGAAAAGCAGTCTGCATAGGCTATGAGAGGTTGTCCCGTAGCGCTCATTCGTCCGATAGTGACTCCTGCTCAAGTTTTTTGGCGCTGCTGTAATGTGTCAATTTTTCCAGGATCTGCCTGCGGTAGAAAAAACACGGTAATGCTACTATGGCAGAGAAGAGCAGGAGAAGCAAGAGCTCGAAATAATTTCTTTCATACACCTGTGCGCCTTCAAAACAAAGTACCAGTGTTCCGGGCATGCGCGCAATTGTAGCAATAAAAATGAAGACCTTGAATGGCATGGTGCTGAGTCCAAGCAGATAGGAAAGAGAATCCTTTGGAAAACCGGGAAAGAGGAAAAGAACAAAGGGGATCACAAACTCTCCCTTGAATACCAGATGGTTGAACGTGCGGTATACTTTTGTCTTTGAGAAACGGGCCCGAAAGGCATCGGCAAAGAGATGCCCGATGGCAAAGGAGAGAGCTGAACCGATTGCCAGGGCAATACTGGAATATATAAAACTGGGCCAAACCCCGAAAAGGTACCCGCCGAGGATTCCTGTCGCCTCGCCGGGAACAGGGGCGAACAGCACCTGGAGTACCTGCAGGACCATGAACATGAGCGGTGCCAGGAAACCAAAGGATAGGATGGTCTCCCTGGCCCTGTTGCCATTTGCCATGACTTCTTCAATCCGAAAGAGGGTCCTCGTCAGCAGACTTTCGCCCCAGAAAATATGGAGGAGGAGGCCTGAGGCGACCAGCAGCAGGAATGAACACCAGAAAAGAATTCTAGCCTTCTGTTTTTTCATGGCCCCAATATAGTGCCAGGCTGTATGGGCCTGCCGCTGATATAGGCATGAACATCCATGCGCCTGGAGCCTTCGGGCTGGACTTCTTTTATAAGCAGGCAGCCATCATGCCCTGTAGTTACAAGGAGCCCATGCCGATCCGCCCGGCAAACAATTCCCGGCTCAGAAAAGTTCTTTTGACAGGAGTGTTTATCAACGACCTCCGGTGAGAACAGGCGTAGCCGCCGGCCGGATAGGGTCGTGTAGGTTGCAGGCCAGGGATCCAGTCCCCGCATAAGGCAACTTATCTTCATTGCAGATTGTGACCAGTCCACCAATCCGTCTTCTTTTTTGAGCAGCGGGGCAAAACTTGCCTGTTTTTCATCCTGTTTTACCGGTTTCAGCTTGTCCCGGCGCAGAAGATCAAGAGTTTTTCCAAGTGCTGTGCCGCCGAGTGCCGCCAACTTGACAGAGAGAGTTCCAGCGGTGTCAGTCGGTGCAACAGCTATCCTGTCCTGCAGCAGGATATCGCCGGTATCAATGCCCTCATCCATCTGCATGATAGTAATGCCGGTTTCCGTTTCACCGTTGATCAAAGCCCATTGGACAGGTGCTGCGCCGCGGTACTTGGGAAGCAGCGAACCATGCACATTTATGGTTCCCGATGGGGGAAGATTGATGATATTCCCCGGCAGGATGTTGCCGTAAGCAGTCAATGCGATAATATCAGGCGCAAATTTACGCAACTCGGCATGGAAATCATCACCCCTGATGTATTCAGGCTGCAGGACAGGTATGGCTGCCTTGAGGGCAAACTCCTTAACCGGTGGGGGCAATACTTTTCTGCCTCTGCCTTTGGGCCGGTCAGGCTGGGTAACAACACAGACAACGTTTTCACCTTTATCGAGAAGAACCCTGAGGGAAGGCACTGCAAATTCGGGGGTGCCCATAAAAACAATACGGTTTATTGCAACCATATCAGAATGACCCTTCTTCCTGTTCGCGCAGTATTTTTTTGAGGCGTTTCTTGTATAACGTGCGTTTCAGGGAACTCAGGTGGTCAATAAAGAGAATGCCGTTTATGTGGTCAAGTTCATGCTGAATAACCCTGGCAAAAAAATCCTCAGCAGGAAATTCCCAGGATTTACCATCCAGATCCTGGGCCCGTACCAGGAGTTTTCTGTAGCGCTCTACTTTTGCTGTCAGATCTATAACACTGAGGCAGCCTTCCTCATCAATCTGGCAGCCTTCTTTATCAATAATCTCCGGGTTGACCAGCACCAGGTGTTTTTTTTCTTCCTTGTTTTCCGAAACATCAACAACAACAACGCGCAGGCAGACGCCAATCTGGTTGGCGGCCAACCCTGCACCCGGGGCATCATACATTGTTTCGGCAAGATCGGTGGCCAGCTCCTTTAAGGATTCGTCAAAGCTGGTAACGGTTTCAACCTTCTGTCGTAAAACAGGATTGGGAAACGTGAGAATTTTCTTAATAGCCATTGTGTAATTTATTGAGTGATTTTTTAAGTATAGTTATTAAACAATAATAATTAATAAGCGCAGATTCCAATAAAAAACAGAAATAAAAAGAAGATATCCTGAAATTGCCGGGCTGGAGTACAATTATTGTGTTCATGGTCCTGATGGAGTATGGTTGCAGCTTCGCGAAAATTAAGCCTGTTGAAGGGAAAAGTGAAAAATGCTGACAGAGGATGAGAAAATATTTGCGCCGGGCCTATCACGCCTGAAAAAACCGGTGCTGCCCCTGGTCAATATGGTGCAGTTTTTGTATCTGACCGGTCCTATTGAAACCATAGATGAGGTGCTGCGTCGCTTAACGAAAGCAGTTGAACTTGAGGGTGTTCTTTATGAAAATCCACAGCAGCTGTTAAAGCCGTATGCCGCCTTTCTCCGTGAATTTGAAGTAATAAAGGGAAAGAAAAAACTGGCTGCTGCGCTTCCATTTATAATAAATGAAAAGGACGAACCCGTTGCCAAGCGTCAGGCCCTTGAACTCTGGATCAAACAACAGATTCTCAGCCAGGAGCTGGAAACAATAAACAGCCTGCTGTGCGGACCATGCGGCTGTGTACTCTGTTGTACCGGGCCAAACAGCGGTTTTGATGAAGCCTCGGGCTTCAAAGGCAGGATGAAGCAGGAGTTTTTTGAGATACCGCTTGCGGATAACGAGCTTGACCTCTTTGCACTCAACAGGGTTGACACCGAAGACAGTCGTACAATGACCGCCCACTGCGATCCACCTCTACAGATGGAGCGCGCCCCCTTTTATAAACATGAAATTGCATTGTATCACTGGAAAAACGGTTGGAGCCTCATCCTGCCCGAAGGTTCAGTCTGTTCCCAGCTGGCAGCAGACACAAAAAGATGTACGGTCTATGATAAACGCCCTGAAGTGTGCAGGAAACCGCAGATTTTTGCCTATATTATTGAGAAAACTCCTGATTTGGCCAAGCGCAGCGACGGTGTATTAATCCCGGTTTACATGGCACGCAACAAGGTCCTGGCGGTGTGGGATTGCCCGTATGTGCGTAAGTTTCAGCATGAGATTGGCGCCTATGCCGAGATGGGCGGCCTGGAGCCTATATTCAGGAAGAGTAAAACATGAGGCTTGGAAAAAGTCCGTCCGTGACAGCTCTATGACCTCTTTGGCAGCTTGTATCTTGAGCTTTTTTCTTTGCCATCCATTATAATTTTATGTGATAATTTTTACTTTTAGGTCAATATTTAATCCTATGCAGGTCAGAAGGTGATTATCAGCATACGGGACTGCTGATGATTATCGGGTAACGAGACAGCCCGATGATTGACAGACAGACAAGCATTTGAATTACAGGATATGAAAAAAAGTGCAACTTGAGCCAATAGTTTACTTGTTTGTCATAATTTCCTACCTGGTCGGCTCGATTCCAACAGGGCTCATCCTGTCAAAGGCAACCGGAGTGGATATCCGCAAGTCAGGCAGCGGCAATATCGGAGCCACCAATGTTACGCGCCTGCTGGGTAAAAAGCTGGGAGTCCTGACTCTCGTTGGTGATGCCCTCAAAGCAGTGATCCCGATGCTTGCAGTCCACTGGTATTTAGTGCATGCAGGAATGGAGGTAAAATCCCATGAGGTGGACCTTGCCGTTACATTATGTGGCGGTGCTGCTTTTCTTGGGCATATGTATTCACTCTACTTGAAATTCAGGGGCGGCAAGGGTGTGGCAACAGCCCTGGGTGTTTTTGTCGTCATTGAACCTTTGGCCGCCCTGATCAGCCTCCTGCTTTTTATCGCTGTTGTATATTTTTCCGGTTATGTCGCTGTCGGCTCCCTCCTGGTTGCCGCGCTGATGACCCTGTGGATCTGGCTGCTTGATGGTTCACCCAACCATGTATTTCTGGCTTTTTTTATCGGGGTGCTGATCTGGCTCAAGCATGCTGACAATATCAAGCGCTTGTTTGCCGGGACCGAGGCGAACTGGAGAGCAATGAAAAAAGAAAAATACCAGGCAAAATGACAAAAAATGAATGGGAAAACATAAAGGAAGCAGCAGACCTGCTTGGCCTGGGCGAAAGGGCAAGCCTTGCAGAGATCAAGAAGGCTTACCGGCGCCTGTCCAGAAAACACCATCCTGATATGCAGAAAAACGCAAAGCAGGAAACTGAAGAAATTGCAATGTATGATCTCACCGAGGCGTATCAGACATTGCTCCAGTATTGCGCCGGGTATCGTTTCCCATTACTTCCCGGTGAGGGAGAGGAGATGGAAGCGGAAGACTGGTGGTTTGAAAGATTCGGCCAGGATCACCTGTGGGGTAAAGGGGGTGTGCCTGACGAAGATCCCGAAAAATGAATCAGGAATTGATGAGGCCCTGATCAATACGCACT
>Ga0210109_1000110_pt1 | contig 15331 bp, 13 predicted proteins | sample China_Bullhead_C_FD_184857 | JGI IMG/M metagenome (GOLD analysis project Ga0210109, IMG submission 184857) | Wetland microbial communities from San Francisco Bay, California, USA, that impact long-term carbon sequestration -... | ecosystem: Environmental > Aquatic > Marine > Wetlands ...
ATAACTTGCCATCTCAGTTTGCTAAACAGCTGCATAATCTCCTTCTCTCTGTTCTATGTTAGATATCCTGCTCTAATAGCTGTCTGACAATGTCATTCTGAGTCCGCCGCAGGCGAACGAAGAATCTCGAGATCCTTCGCGCTGCTCAGGATGACCAATTACTCTCTTCGCGGAGTTTATCCTGAGCTTGCCGAAGGGCTCAGAATGACAACAAGTTGTTCTTGAGGGTGGTCGGACAGCCTCTCAAGGAGAGTTCTTCAGGGTTATCTTTTGGACGCTTTTGCCACCTTCGGGATCTACTACCACCACTTCATACTCGTATGTTACTGGTTCTGCAGGGATTACAACCTGCCACTCCACCACCCCGGTCTTGGAGTCGATCACCATACCTTCAGGCGCTTTACCTTGCAGAGAATAGCTCAGGGTGTCACCATCCACATCTTCTGCCTTTATTTCATAGCGATAGGTGGCCCCTTCCTCCAACTGCGCCGGGGGCTTGGAGACGATCATTGGCGGGCTGTTTTGAATGACCACCTGAATGGAGGTATTGGGGTGGCCCCAATCAGTACCATCGAAGGCGGTGGCAGCCACTTGTACTTCATCGCCTCTGCGCAAATAGCGACTGGGCAGAGATGGACCTTCCGGACCCACCACGGTCTCACCATTCACTATCCACTCGTAGGTGAACGTCATCGCGTCATTATCCAGATCTTTCCCACTGGCCACTGCTTTGAGTTCCGCGGTGGAAGTGGGAGGAGCGGGCCCTATGGCTACCCACTCAACAGCTGGAGGAGTATTACCAATCATAACCACGTCAGAAGTGACCGGGTTTCTGTTGCTCCCGGGTTGAACCACCCAGACTTGAATCGAGATGAAATCTCCCCGGTTAAAATGTTTCTTGCCAAGAGTATTCTGAATAGCCCCGGGAATGGGCTCGTCATTTTTCAGCCACTGGTAGCCGAGCCGTGCTTCCGAATCTCCCCGGACTTCCACCGTAGCCTTCAGATTTGAAAAACTTGTGGGATTTGCGGGTTCAATCCAAATAGATCTGACCCTGGCTGTCTCTTCAGCCCCATAGCCGGATTCGGCTGCCTCCTGCCTGTCATCAGCCGGTTGACTACAGGAAAAAAACCCCACTGTCAAAAGTAAGATAATCGCTCTGCGGAACATCTTTCACCTCTTCAGTGCTCTCACAAAAGCAGAGAGAAGATATAATAATCTCTTATCGCTGAAGTAATGGAGTGGTGGAGTCTATGAAATCTCAAACTCCAAGCACCAAATTACAAACAAATCTCAAATTCCAATATTCAATGACCAAAACACAAAACAGGTTTGGAATTTCGAATTTTGGTCATTGTGATTTGTTTGATATTTGTTATTTGTTATTTGGAATTTCTATGCCTCAGCACTCAAAAAAAATTCACAATCTTTTCTTGGAGGTCCCTCCAACAGAGATTCCATTGTACACATTTACTACCTGGCTGCCAGGGAAAAACCACTTTTCTACCCGGAAGAGGAATCCAACTCATATGCCTTTATCTTATAGAGCAGAGCAGGATGGCTGATTTCCAGTATTTTTGCAGCCTGAGTGCGGTTATTACCGGTTTTTTCCAGAGCCCTCCGAATGAGTGTTCTTTCCAGCCTCCGGCTAGCCTCCTTTATCGAAAGGTTTTCGTCATTCGCCAGATATTCCACGGGTTCCGCTTTTGGTTGCAAATGAGGTGGGAGATCTGCCAACTCGATGGTACGGTCACCGGTCATGACCATGGCCCGTTCGATGAAGTTCTCCAGTTCCCGCACGTTCCCCGGCCACTCGTAACGCAGGAGGGCGCTGGCGGCCGCGGGACTGACCCCATCCACCTCTGAATGCAGCCGCTTGCTGATTTTCTCTATGAAATGCTGAGTGAGCATGGGTATATCCTCAGAACGTTTGCGCAGGGGCGGCACCACAACATGGAGAACATTGATGCGATAGTAAAGGTCATCCCGGAAACGGCCATTCTTCACCTCTTCAGCAAGGTCTTTGGTGGTGGCCGCCAGAACCCGGATATCTATGTTGATGGATTGGGTATCTCCCACCCGCTTTATCTCCTCCTCCTGTAGTGCTCTGAGCAGTTTTACCTGCAAGGGTCGAGGTAGTTCGCCGATTTCGTCCAGAAAAATCGAGCCCCCATGAGCCTCCTGGAAAAGGCCCCTTTTGTCTTTGATGGCATCGGTAAAAGCCCCCTTTTTGTGACCGAAGAGTTCACTCTCCAGCAAATTTTCCGGAATCGCACCGCAATTAACTGTAACTAACGGCTTGTCAGCGCGGGAGCTGTTGTAGTGAATGGCTCTGGCGATGAGCTCTTTGCCTGTGCCGCTTTCCCCGGTAACGAGGACCGAGGTCTTGTAATCAGCCACCTTCTCAATGGTGGCAAAAATCTCCTGCATGGGGGGGCTGCGGCCAATCATCTGGGCAAAGCTATAGCGCTCCCGCACGCTTTGCTGCAGCAGCCGATTCTCCTTACGTAACCGTTCCCGCTCTTCGGCTTTCCTGAGCGTAAGCATGATTTCATCAGGCTTGAAAGGTTTGGATACATAGTCATATGCACCACGTTTCATCGCCTCGATGGCAGTATCCATGGTACCATAGGCGGACATGACGATTACCGTAGACTCCAGTTGCATATCCTGGAAATTCTCCAGAAAAGCCATGCCGTCCATGACCGGCATTTTCAAATCACAGAGAATGAGATCATAGAAACTTTCAGAGGCGAGGTCCAGGCCCTGCTTGCCGTCAGCGGCACGGTCCACCTGGTAGCCCTCTTTCTCCAAGAGCAGGGCTAGCATATGGCGCATGTTTTCTTCATCGTCAATTACGAGAATTCTTTTTTCTTCCATCGTCATATTACCTTGATCCTTACTGCCCTTCACTGCCTCCTGTCCGCTTGTCCTGAGCCTGTCTGTCGAAGGGCTGCTTCGCCTCCTGCTCGGAAACCGGCAACAGGATAGATACCTTGGTCTCTTCCCCGGAGCGGCTATTCAACTCCATGCGTCCCCCCAGGGTCTCAATAATCTGGATACTCACCGATAACCCCAAACCAGTACCTTTACCCGCCTCTTTGGTGGTAAAAAAAGGATCAAAAACCCTTTCCTGGTCTTCCTGAGTGATGCCGACTCCGGTGTCAGCGAATTGGATTTCGATCCAGCGATCCTCAGTGGTTGCATGAATTCGCCGGAGATGGCTGTAATCTGCTGCAATTGGGTCTGTGCTCCGACGCAGAGGCTTGCTGCCAACGTCCTTTTTCACCAGACTCTCCCCGGCAAAAGACCTGGTGTTAACCCTCAGTTGACCTCCCTGAGGTCGCTCATTGGTAGCCTCCATAGCATCTGCAGCATTTACCATCAGGTTCAGGAATACCTGCTTGAGCTGATCTGCCTTGGCAAAGACCGTGTCCGATTCAGCCTTGAGTTCAAGGACCACTTCTATTTCTTGTTTCCTAAATTGATGATTTAAAACAGCCAGGGTCTCCCGAATCAGGGGATGAACCGGGATGACCTGCCTTTCGCCAGGACTCGGGCGAGAAAAATCAAGTAATTGCCTGATGGTCTGGTTTATGCGCTGGATCTCTGTGGACATGCGGTCAATCAGTTCCAAGCGCTCAGTTTCGTCAATGTCTTTTCTTTGCAGGAGCTCCAAGTACCCCAAGACGATGCCGATGGGGTTACCGATCTCGTGGGCAATGCCCGCCGCCAATCGGCCGACTGAGGCCAACTTCTCACTGAATATTACTTCCTGCTGAGCTCTTTTCAGTTCCAGGTTTGTTTGCTCCAGGGAGATGACATGCTGACGGAGTTCATCTTTGTTCTCTGCCAGCCTCTGCAGCATGGCGTTGAGCGCTTGGGCCAGCGTTCCCAACTCGTTCTGCTCACCTGCGCTTACGTCGGGTATTTTGTCTCCCTCCTGGAAACCCTCGGCTGTCTGTACCAACTGCTGCACCGGCTTGACCACCAGTTTGGAAAAAATATAAGTACCGAAAGCCACCAGGATCAGGATATCGAGGACTATGTAGAAAAACAGGAGTTTCCGGGAACGGGCCAGACTTTGACGCACGTCCGCCAGCGACGTTTCCAGTCTGAGCGCCCCTATTACATTTCTGTCGTTATAGAGGGGTGCAGCAAGCACAATTTTTTCAGGCAGCCCCTGCCAGAACGATTTGGGAGATGGGGAGAATGACACGCTCTCAACCCCGAGTCGCATAACCCGCTGCAACCCAGGCAATGGCTTTTGCTCTGCCGCCTCTTTCCCGATTTTGGGATATACCACCAGACCTCTCCGGTCTGCCACGGTGACCTCCCAAGGGGTTGTGGCTCCAGGTGTCTCAGCATGCAAGCCAGCCAGAAGCTCACTATTCTTGCTGAGATCAATGTTATTGCCACTTGAGTTGAGAGGGGAAGTTAGTAACTGCTCCAAGGAACCCTTCAGCAGTAACCCTTGCCCAATCTTTGCCTGGACCAGATCGGCCTGGCTCACCTTCAGCATGACCATGCCGATCAGTAGCATAGCCGAGGCCATTAAAAAGGTGAGACTTAGGATCACCTTGGTTCTCAGGCTCATCTGAAAGCGGTTCATTGGGATAAGTCTTCCTGCTAAATCCCCCCGAAGAGGCCGTCCATTAACTACTTTCCCCTCCCCTGGCGGGAGGGGATAAAGCCTGCCCGCCATCGCGAGCCTGCTCGCTCAGGCGAGGCGGGCGGGGGGAGGGGGAAATATTAAACCCCTGAAGTTCCATTGCTTTTTCACCCCCACCCTAACCCTCCCCCGTCGAGGGGGAGGGAATTATGAGGTTGTGGGGAACAAACACAGCCATTATAGTTATGTCTTGGAAATTCTATAAAATATTGAGCAGATATTGCAATGCAAAGTCCAAAACATCCCACCTAATCATATGCAACAGGCGTGCCTAGCAGACGCATAGCGCAGAGCGTATTATTAGGTGGTAGCAGCACGCTATGCGCTTGGCGCTATGCTGCGAACGGAGTGAGCCCAAACGGACGACTGACATTCTCTTTGTTTACCTTGTGGTGTCGCGTTATTTGCCCACCTTCACCCTGAGCTCGTGAAAAAATGTTCTTGACTCGGTATGTTGGTGTGTTTTATATATGTTACGCGAAAAAAAGTGCTAAAGAGTCTCCTCATCATAAAACGCAGGACCTCTTTACACTATTGTTTTTTCCTTCAAAACTACTACGTCTCGCCTGCATAACCTTGGCGACTGATTTTTCCACAAAACAAGACAGCTACTTTAAATTCCATGTGAGCTAGACCTTGTTTTTCTTCGTAATTCCAACTATCCACAGTAGAAGGTAAGCTATGGGCCTCAAAACATCCTTTAGCGGTGTCTCCCTCCCTCCGCAAAAAGTCAGTAATCCGGCGATAGAGGACGCTCCCCTTCCCAAGAGGGTAGTTCTTCCCCTGGGTCAAAATGGGAACCGGGTTTGTAAACCCGTTGTCGAGGTGGGTGAGCAAGTTAAGACAGGGCAATTGATCGGTCAGAGCGATGATTTTCTTGTTGCACCCGTGCATTCCTCTATTTCTGGAACAATAACGGCTATTCGACCCTGGTTTGACCTGAGCGGCAACGAAATGCTCTCAGTAATCGTCGAATCCGACGGTAACGACTCTTGGCTCGAAGAAATCCGTGCGGATGAGGGTTTTTCAGACAAGGAAGCCGCGCAACTTCTGACCGACTTGAAGGCTGCCGGCGTCGTAGAAATTGGTCCCCCCAGCATGCCCCTCCATGCTAAGTTTGCCACACCTGAACCATCCAAAGAGGCTCGTTTTCTGGTGGGCATTCCTCAAACAAAGCCGGTGGATACCGTCATCATCAACGGTATCGATGCTGAGCCAGGAATGGCAGCGAAAGGAGCTGTCCTCACCAAGTACAGCTCCGAGATTGCTGACGGCATTAGAATCCTGCAGAAGCTCATCGGTTCTGCCCAGATGGTTCTGGCAGTAAGTTCAAATGGTTCCGTAAACTCACCCCTGTCTGGTGAACTGGCAGGACTTGGCGTTCAGGTTTTTCGAGGTAAGGACAAGTATCCTTTAGGCCTCAATCCTATCCTGATCAAGTGCGTTACGGGCCGGGAGATTCCTTTGCCCGACGGCAACGAGCAGGACATTGGAGTTGCTGTGGTTGATGCGGCCACTCTGGTGCATTTGGTGGAGGCTGTCAGGGACCTGAAGCCCCAAGTGGAGAAAGTGGTAAGCGTATCTGGAGCAGGCATAACTGCGGTGCAGAACTTTAGAGTCAGGATAGGAACGCTTGTTCAAGATCTCATTGAACAACAGACCGGGCTCAAGGGTGAACCAGTAAAGGTAATCGCCGGTGGCGCCATGACAGGTGTGGCTCTCTTGAGCACGGATATCCCTGTGAGCAAGGAGACGGCGGCCCTCATTTTCCAAACGGCAACCGAGGCAAAAAGTTTCTCTCCAGACGCCTGCATCAACTGCGGGCTGTGCGTCCGTCATTGTCCGTCCCGCCTCCTTCCCAATGAACTCTCCAAGTATTGTGAGTTCTCAATGTTTGAGGAAGCGAGAGATAAATTCCTGCTTCACTGCATTGAATGCGGAATTTGTGCCTATGTTTGCCCTGAGAAGAGACCCATGTTGCATCTGATGCGCTATGGGAAACGTGAGCTCAGCCTAGCCTAAAGAGGTCGATCACATGGAGAAAACAGTTTCATTGGATAAGCCAATGCTTCGAGTTTCAGTCGCCCCCCACATCCAGCAGAAGATAACCACCTCACATCTTATGTACAACACGCTTATTGCCTTGGTACCCGCTCTGTTGGCCGGCATATATTTTTTCGGATTCGCCTCTTTAAAACTTGCCCTCATCTGCATGGCCACGGCAGTTGCCTGTGAGGCCGGAATGAAGGGTGTGATGGGACGGAAGCTCACAATCATAAACGGCAGCAGCCTTGTGTTGGGGCTCCTCTTCGCCCTGATTTGCTCCCCTGAGCTCCCCTGGTGGACTGCGGTAGTTGGTACCGCCATGGCCGTGATCCTGGGCAGAGAGATTTATGGCGGCCTGGGCAACAACCCTTTTAATGCTGTTCTGGTGGGCTGGGCCGTGGCCAGAATTTCATTTACTGAGCAGATGACAACCTGGATCATGCCGGAGCCGCTGTTCGGTTTGGAAGCGGGAGGTTATATCGAATATCCACCCCTGGACGTAATCAGGGTGGATGGTGTCGAGACTCTTGTTGACCTGCCCTGGCTGGATCTGTTTATAGGAAACGTACCGGGAACCATTGGTACGGTTTGCGTGGCTGCCGTACTCATTGGCGGCATCTATCTTCTGGCCCGCCGGATCATCACCTGGCACATACCGGTAAGCTTCCTTGCATCTGCCTGGCTCTTCGGCCTGATCTTCTGGCTTATCGATCCGGAAGTGTATGCCAACCCTACCATCTATCTTTTGAGCGGCTGGATGGTGTTGGGAGCCTTTTTCCTGGCTACTGATAAAGGTACGGTGCCGGTGACTGTACCAGGGATGATCATTTTCGGCATTGGTTGCGGGTTGATTACCATGATTATTCGTTATTGGGGTGGATTTGTGGACGGTGTGGCATTCGCCATACTGCTCATGAATGCTCTGACACCGCTGCTGGACCGGGTGCGACCCCGGGTCTATGGGAGGGTAAAGCAAGTTGCGTGATCTAATAAAAATGGTAGTGGTTTTATTGGTGATCTGCACCACCTCGGGTGTAGTGTTGTCCTATGTAAACGAGGCTACAAAAGCGCCCAGAGAGTATCAGTACATCAAGTTCGTACAAGAGCCTTCCATAAAGGCGGTGCTGAGCGACTATGACAACGACCCCGTCAAAGAGCGGATCAAATTGGCTGTGGGGGAGGATGAGGAAGGCAACCCCATAGAGATAGTTGTGTTTCCGGCCAAAAAAGGCGGCGCAACTCAAGCAATAGCCTACAGTGCTGCGGCCAAAGGTTATCATGACCTGATCGAGGTCATGGTGGGAGTCGGCCCAGAGGGCAAACTCACCGGCATAAGCATTATGACTCATACCGAAACCCCCGGCTTGGGCGCCCGCATTGTCGAGCCCGAGTTCACAGATCAATTTGCCGGCTTGGACCTGGACACAACGAAACTTTCTGCCGAGGGCGGAAAGGTTGATACTCTCAGCGGCGCCACTTTCTCCACAGTGGGCGTGATCACCGCTGTTGGTGCTGCCCTGGAGCAGTTTCCCCAAATCAAGAAGGAGACCTTCTAGCCATGAGTGTGGTCAAAGAATTTACCAAAGGATTTTGGCAGGAACTCCCCCCTTTCAGACTGGTTCTGGGCCTCTGCCCAACGCTGGCAGTTACCACCATGGCCGAAAACGGGTTGGGAATGGGATTAGCCACTACCTTCGTCCTGGTCTTCTCCAACCTGCTTGTCTCCATACTGAGAAAGCTCATTCCTGGCAAGGTAAGAATTGCCTCCTATATTGTGGTCATCGCCTCTTTCGTGGTCATGGCTGAGTTGCTTCTGCAGGCATACTGGTATCCCATGTACAAGGCATTGGGAATCTTTGTTCCACTGATTGTGGTCAACTGCATCATCCTGGGACGGGCAGAAGCCTTCGCCTCCAAGAATCCGATTATCCTCTCTCTGGCAGACGGTCTCGGGATCGGACTGGGTTTTACTATCTCCCTCACCGTCTTGGGCGGTATTCGGGAGATATTGGGAAGCGGAAAACTTTTTGGCGCCGAAGTAATGTGGTCTTCATTTGAGCCCCTGGGATTCATGGTCAAGGCTCCCGGGGCATTCGTTTGTCTGGGATTTCTGCTTGGCCTGATGAATATAATCAGCCGTAGAAGACCAGCACACTAAGGATTGCCAGAGAAGACAAATTGGAGCCGAACACCTTAGGCGTAGCCATAACGAAGTATGAATTAGATAGAGGAGGAAAATTCGAAATCCGAATATCGAAATCCGAAATAAATTCAAATTTCGAATTTTCCAATGTTCAAAACAAAAACCATTGATATAAATTCGATCCTTCTCGTTTTGGTCATTCGGATTTGTTTCGAATTTCGTGCTTAGAATTTCGGATTTAATAAGCTGTTGATAAAAAACCAACCCTGAAAGGGAGGTTCTAGCACAATGGGTGATTATCTACTCCTAATTGTCAGTGCCATTCTGGTCAGTAACATCGTCCTGGCCCGCTATTTGGGAAACTGCCCTTTCTTAGGTGTTTCCCAGAAGATGGATACTGCCGTCGGCATGGGAATGGCGGTCATTTTTGTGGTAACCCTTGCCGGCATGATCACCTGGGTAGTCCAGTACGCCATCCTGAATCCTCTGGGGTTGGAATACTTGCGGACCATTGCTTTTATCTTGGTCATTGCCTCGCTGGTCCAGCTGGTGGAGATGTTTTTGCAGAAGTCGGTACCTGCTTTGTACAAAGCGCTGGGCATATTTCTTCCCCTGATCACTACCAACTGTGCGGTTTTGGGAATTGCCATTATTAATATTCAGGAAGAATTTAACTTTATGCAGACGGTGGTCTTTTCCTTCGCCTCGGCAGTGGGCTTTTCCCTGGCCATGGTGCTGCTGGCCAGTCTTCGAGAAAGATTCCCCACGGCCAGAATTCCCAGTGCTTTTGCCGGCATGCCCATTGCCATGATAACGGTGGGACTGCTAGCCTTGGCTTTCTTGGGTTTCACAGGGTTGACGGGTTAGGAGGCTGGAGCAACAAAGACATCGCAATATTAACACCTTACTATACTTGATTTAGGAGATGTGAGTATGCTCGCTGCGGGTTTGGCTATTGGAGGTCTTGGTCTGCTGGCTGGTGTAGGACTGGCTGTGGCTTCCAGGGTATTTTATGTTTACGTGGATCCTCAGATCATTGAGGTTGAGGAGGCACTGCCTGGTGCCAACTGTGGCGGCTGCGGACTTCCTGGCTGCAGCTCCGCGGCCCAGGCTATCGTAGTCGGCCACTTGGCTCCTAACGCCTGTGTGGGGGGCGGAGCTGACGTGCACGAAAAGGTGGCAGAAATCCTGGGCGTTGAAGTAGAGCTCAAAGAGCCGGAGATCGCCCAGATTGGCTGCCGCTACAGTGTTGCCAGGGCAGATATCAAATATCTCTACGAGGGCGTAAATGACTGCCGGGCCGCTATGCTCCTCCATGGTGGGGCCAAGGAATGTCCCATCGGCTGTATCGGTCTGGGATCATGTATCAGTGTCTGTCCTTTTGGCGCCCTTTCTATGGGAGATGACGGCCTGCCCCTTGTCCACGAGAACATTTGTACCGGCTGTGGTACCTGCGTGCGCACCTGCCCCAAGGGAATCATCTCTCTAACTTCGGTATCTAACCGCATTTTGGGCGAATTCACCACCGACGAATGCACCGCTCCGTGCCAGAGAACCTGTCCCGCTGGGATCAACATCCCCGAACAACTCCAGCAAACAGCCATGGGAAATTACCTTGAGGCCCTGCGGGTAATCAAAGAAAGAAACCCCCTGCCGCTGGTCTGCGGCCGGATTTGCCCCCATCCCTGTGAATTCGAGTGTCGCCGCAACCTGGAAGATGAACCGGTGGCCATCAACTATCTCAAACGTTTTGTGGCCGATTATGAAAGAGAAAGTGGCCAACGGCTGGAGCTTTTCAAGGCCCCTGAGACTGGCCGCCGTATGGCGGTTGTGGGCGGCGGGGCAGAAGGTTTGACTGCTGCCTGCTTCCTGGCCCGTTTGGGTCATTCGCCCACCATCTTTGAGGCCATGCCCAAGTTGGGTGGCCTGCTTCGCGCCGTAATCCCCGAGTCCCGGCTGCCCAGAGACGTTCTCGATTGGGATATCGAAGGTATTCTTGAGATGGGAGTCGAGGCCCAGACCGGCAAAGCTCTTGGCAAAGATTTCACCGTGGCATCTCTGCTTCAGGAGGGCTATGAAACGGTGCTCCTTGCCACCGGCGGCTGGGACGCCATGCTCATGCGTGGGCAAGAACCCAACTTGGATCAAGCCGTTCCCGGGCTTTACCTGCTGCTTCCGCTTTCCCTGGCCTGGGCGCAAGGAATGGATGTCCCCATGGGCGAGCGGGTTGTAATTGCCGGTGGTGGAGACATGGCACTGGATGCTGCCAAGAAGTGCATGCAGTCGGGCGCAGAGCAGGTCACTGTCCTCTACCGCCGTTCCCAGCAAGAGGTGGGGCTCACCGACTCGGAAGTGGCTCAATTAAGTGACCAGTCCATCGTGCTGCATTTTCGGGCCACGCTGTTCCAGTTTAAAGGAGTCGACGATCAACTGACCCAGCTGGTATATCGCCAAACTGCTTCGGGTAATGGCAGCCAAGCTGGAGGGTCTGTTTCCAGACGGTTCAAGGAGACAGCTATTGCTGTGGATACCGTCATTACTGCCTCCGGCCGCTTGCCTGAAATGATTTTTGTCAAAGTACCCGGACTAGAAGGCGAGGATACTCCGCTGCTGTGGCAAACCATATCGCCTTACCACCAGCCAACGACAATCAGACCAGAAGGGCTTTTTGCTACCACTGAGCCCATGAGTGACTACCGGGCGGCGGTGGAGGCCATAGGTGCCGGCAGGCGTTCCGCCTCCTCGATTCATCTCTACCTCTCCGGCAAACAAGTTGTCCCACCGGAGAACATGATTACAGCCCAGACAGAGGTGCTGGACGTTAGTCAGATAGTGGAACTGCTGCCCGTTGGACCTCGACAGAAAATGCCCGAACGTCCCGCGACAGAGCGGATTGATCCTTCCCTGGAAGTCGAGCTTGGACTAACTGAGGAAATGGTCCGCAACGAAGCCGTCAGATGTTTGAACTGCGGCCTGATCTGCTACGTAAGGAGCAAGTATCATTAAGCAGAGAAGAATGCCTAAAATGAACTAAAATGCCTAGAATGACTAAAGTTGTGGATAGGATCTTTTTCAGTTTTGAATTTTAGACATTTTAGGCACTTTAGCACACTTTAGTTCATTTAATTCAGGAGCAACGAAATACTGGGAGGATGGAGGACAGCATGGCTCAAATTTTGGTTCTGGACGATGTCCAGGAGGCCGTAGACGCCGTCCGCAAAGTGTTGGAAAGAAGAGGGTATGAGGTTGTCGGCTTTACGGATGAAGATGCGGCCATCGATCATGTGAAGAACCATCCGGTTGACCTCGCAATCCTGGACATAAAACTGAAAAAGATGGATGGCGTTCAGGTCTTGGGCAAGCTGAAGGAGATCCAACCCTCCATTAAAGTCATTATGCTTACAGGGTATCCCACCCACGCAACCGTTGAGGAAGCTATGGGACTGGGTGCAAATGCCTACTGTATGAAACCCATCGACCGGAGCGAAATTGAAAGCAAGGTGGCCGAGGTATTGGCTCAGGAAACCCATATAGAGCTGGTTCGCTACCCTGAAAAAGCAGAATTAACTACGCAAGATATCCTCTTCAGGTCCTTAAGCACTGGCGTCTATATCGTTACGGTTCAGGACGAAGGACAGATAAATGGCATGACCACACCCTGGGTCACCCAGCTATCTTATGACCCCCCGATGGTGATGGTTGCCATTTCACCCCTGAGAAAATGCCACGAAATGATCACCAACAGCGGGCAGTTTGCGGTGAACATTCTGGCATCTGGACAGGTAGATGTCGCCTCCCGATTCGGTTTAACCACAGGACGCGAAATAGACAAATTCGAAGGGGTTGTCCCTGAGCGAACAGCCGCGGGCAACCCTCTCTTGTCAGATGTTGTGGCTTATATTGATTGCGAACTATTGAAAACGGTAGCGGTTGGGGACCACTCCTTGTTCGTTGGCGAGGTGATAGGGGCGGAAGTTCTTGACCTGACCTTATCGCCCCTGATATTTGAGCCGTCTGATTATTTTTGGGAAATTCGCCCATGATGACTGAACAGGGCATGGTCAAGAGAACAATGGGAACCAAAGCTTGGGTGGTCACCACCCGTAGTGAAATGTGCGAAGCTTGTGCTTCCCAAGGAGCCTGCACGGTTTTGGGTGGCGGCAAAGAAATGGAGGTTGAAGCCATTAACACCGCTCAGGCGAGACCGGGGGACCAGGTGCTTTTGACCCTGGAGAACCAATCCCTGATCAAGTTGTCATTTTTGGTATACATGTTCCCCATTCTGGCCCTGATTGCAGGAGCCGCTCTCGGGCAGAAAGTGGGGCCTCTACTTTCAATCAATCAAGAGTTGGCCTCTTTCGGTCTCGGAGCCATTGCCTTTGGACTCGCTTTTCTCATCGTGAGGAAAAAGGACAAGAAGCTGGAGCAAGCGGGGTCAACAATCCCCAAAGTGGCGCGAATCATTAAGGGAGAATGATGAAAGAACAAATCCAGCAGCACGTAAAGAATCTGCTCGCAGAAGGAAAAATCAAGGGCTTTTTGGGGTTGAGACAGCAGGGAACTGACATCGGCCCTCACCTTTTCACAACTGCTGACGAGCTTGAGGATCTTTCCTTGGGTGATCGACAAGACCCAGGGGATTCTCGCTATCCCCTGGACAAGATCTTAAAGCGTATCGCTTACAAATACCCTACAGACAGCTTCGGCGTCCTGGTCAGGGGTTGTGACGAACGCGCTCTGCAGCAGCTCTTTGCCGTCAGCATGCTGCATCGGGACCGAGTAATCCCGGTGGGTTTTGCCTGTCCGCCTGAGCTAGCCGAACAGCATCAATGCTGGAAGCCTTTCCCGGACGCTTTAGTGGCTGGAGAGGTTAGCCCGGGGATTGTCGGTGGTGAGGATGCGGTAGGGTCCCAGCTGGATCTGCTTGGCAAGCTGCAGGAGTGGTTTGATACTTTCGACCGTTGCGTGAAGTGTTATGGCTGCCGCAACATCTGCCCTGTTTGTTATTGTCACGACTGTACCCTCGAGGAAACAGCCCTGTTACCCACGGGAGAGATTCCTCCTGCAAACCCCAACTTCCTCATGACCCGGGCGATGCACATGGTTGGCCGCTCTCTATGCATTTACTGCGGTCTCTGTGAAGAGGTCTGCCCTGCGGATATTCCCTTGAAGAGCCTGTACAAACTGGTGTCGAAGATCGTAGGCCAAGAGGCTGTAACCCCGGAAGGTCGGGCGGCACAGCAGGAGGCTATTGGTAAGACTACTGAAAAGGCTGCAATAGGTTAAACAGGGAGATATATACGATGAAACAACTTCCGCCCAATGGCGTAAAACCGATCAGCCGAAGGACCTTTTTGTCTCTCACAGGTACGCTGAGTTTGGGCATGGCCACCGTTGGTATTCCACTCCCCACGGAAGCAGTCCAATTTAACCGTACCTTGTACAAGGTTTCCAAAAGCCAGTTGGGAATGGGAACCTTTATAAACATGATCGCCTTCCATCCTTCCAAGGAAGAGGCGGAAGAGGCCATGGGGCGAGCCTTTGAAGAAATCAATCGGTTAACCAGTCTCATGACTCGCTTTCAGAGCACCTCTTACATCGGGCATCTGAACGCCACTGGCTCCCTTAAAGGGGCCCCTTCCGAGGTGATGGAGGTGTTGAGGTCTTCACTCCGTTACCATACCATCAGCCAGGGAGCCTTCGATATTACAGTTATGCCCATTGTTGACCTCTATCAGCACAGTTTCCAAGCGAACAATGCTCCTCCTTCCCCGCAAGCTTTACAAGAGACAATGGACAGGGTGGGCAGCCAGTACCTTACAATGACTAAGGACTCCGTCTCCTTTGCCCGCAGTGGCGTGGAAGTTACCCTGGATGGCATTGCCAAGGGCTACATTATCGATCGGGCCATGGATCTTCTGCGCCAGCAAAATATCCAGCACGCTTTAATCAACGCTGGTGGGGATATCGTCGTCCATGGCGGCAAAGGGGAGGATAAACCCTGGAGCATCGGAATTCAGGATCCCTGGAACCGCAAGCGTTATGTGGACGTAGTCACCCTGAATTCTGGCGCCATTGCCACTTCCGGCAACTATGAGGTTTTCTTTGATCGAGAGCAACTGTTTCATCATCTCATCTTGCCCAACAAAGGCACTCCAGCCCCGTCCATTGCCAGTGTATCCATTCAGGCGGCTAACGCCATGGAAGCCGATGCCCTGGCAACCACTGCCTATGTCATGGGACCCGATAAAGGCTACCAGTTTATCAAACAGTTCCGTGGCGTGGAGGGGCTGATCATAAAGAACCGTAAACACAAGATTTCATCCTCAGGATGGAAAAAAAGTTAAGATCTAAATACTTAGGAGCTGTTAATGGACTACAAAACCGTACTAACCACTTGCGCTTACTGTGGTTGTGGCTGTGGGCTCTATTTGGAGGTATTGGACGGTCAGGCAATCGGGACCATTCCC
>Ga0210109_1000120_pt1 | contig 14955 bp, 11 predicted proteins | sample China_Bullhead_C_FD_184857 | JGI IMG/M metagenome (GOLD analysis project Ga0210109, IMG submission 184857) | Wetland microbial communities from San Francisco Bay, California, USA, that impact long-term carbon sequestration -... | ecosystem: Environmental > Aquatic > Marine > Wetlands ...
AACTCGGTTTCCAACCCTCTTCTTGCAGGTGTTCCTGCTGTCTCTTTAGACCGTTATCTCTCGCGTCTCATCTCTACCAAAAAATATACGATTATCGTCGTCAAACAAAAAGGGGAGATGCCAAATATCAAACGTTATGTGTCCAACATCATCTCTCCGGGTACAAACTTTGAATACTTAAGCGAACCCTCTGAAAACAACATTGTCTCTCTGCTCATAGATGAAAATGCCGGTATCTTCTCTGTAGGGTATGCTGCTATAGATGTGAGTACCGGTAAAACCATTTGTAACGAGATACACTCTACCCGCGATGACAAAACATATGCTCTGGATGAAGCGTTCAACCTTTTACAGACCTACACGACTTCAGAAGTGATCATCACGCTTGACAGCAAAGAGATAGACAAAGAGTGGATCGTACACTATTTGGAACTCGAGTCTCTGCACTACTCTCTCAATACAAAACGCTTTAAAATACAATTCCAAAATGAACTCTTTACCCGTGTCTTCAACATCAACTCTTTTCTTTCCAGCATTGAATTCTTGGACCTTGAGAGACACCCTTATACGACAGAGTCTTTGGCAGTACTGATCGACTTTATCATCGAACATGATGAAAGTATTATAGAGAAGATGAACAAGCCACAGTTCTTGGGGAACAATCGTTATATGTACATCGGCAATAACGCCATGGAACAGCTTTCAGTGATCTCCCGTGATCCTTCCGACATCACACTGCTTGACCTGATAGACAAAACGTCTACGGCTTTTGGTAAACGTCTTCTCAAAGAACGACTGCTCAACCCTATCTGCGATAAAGAGCTGCTTGAAAAACGCTATAATCTTACAGAACTGTTACTCCCGAGCATCAATCGTTTTGAGACGCATTTAAAACAGATCTATGACCTTGAGCGTATTACACGGCGTATCAAACTGCGTAAACTGCACCCTGTAGAACTTACGTACATTGCTATGTCTCTAGACGCCATTCTGAAACTTCTTGAAGATGCGCAAAGCAATGGTCTTGAGATAGAGGACAACCTCTATGATGAAACACAAGAGATGCTTAAAGTCTTACAGGATACTTTTGAGCTGGATATCTGTGCACGCTTCCGTATAGAGCAGATCAATGACAACCTTTTTAAAGATGGTGTTTACCCTGCTATTGACAGCATTGTCAAGAGTCAGCAAAAAGAAGTCAACAAAATGGAAGATGTAGCCACTCATGTTGAATCACTCTTTGAGAAAGACAAACTCTTCAGCGGTACGGCCAAATATGCCACTGTAAGTTATTTGGAAAGCGAGGGGTACTTTCTCAACCTTACAAAAAACCGTTTTACACTGATAGAAAAATCTCTCAAAGAATCTTTCGTGACCATTGACAATCAGCATCACTTTTTTAAAGATTTTCACTATAAATACTTAAAAAATGCCGTCAAAGTACAGGCCCCTCTCTTTGAAGAGATCACAAGAAACTACGAAACATCCCAGATCAAACTTGTTTCACTTGTCAAACAGCGCTATATCGAGAGTCTTGATCTGCTTGAAAACAGATTTTCATTGCTTCTGGACAAACTTATCGTCTTTATCGCGAATATAGATGTGGCTATTTCCAATGCAAAGTGCAGTAAAACGATGAACCTGTCCCGTCCACTCATAGAAGAAGGAAACTTCTATGAGGCAACGGCATTGCGTCATCCCATTATAGAATCCAATGATGAACGCGGTATCTATGTGCCTAATGATGTTTTTTTAGGAGAGAACAACGGTACGACACACAATCACATCACCCTCAATGCCAGTGATGGGGAAGATGTTCTAGGTACGCTGCTGTATGGTATAAACTCTTCAGGAAAATCCTCGTTAATGAAAAGTATAGGGATATCAATAGTTTTGGCACAGGCTGGTTTTTTTGTACCTGCGGTGGAACTTCGTTTTGGGCTCTATGACAAACTCTTTACACGGATCGTTTCACAAGACAATCTTTACAAAGGATTGTCAACATTCGCAGTGGAGATGATGGAGCTCAAAAACATCTTTAACCGTGCGAATAAGCGTTCTTTGGTCTTAGGTGATGAGATAAGCCAAGGTACAGAAACAGAATCTGCTCTTGCTATCGTTTCAAGTGCTATACTCAAGCTTATCTCATTGAGATCGACCTTTATCTTTGCGACGCACTTACATCAGCTAGGAAGTATCCCTCAACTGCAGAGCATGAAACATCTTATCTTCTTGCATTTAGGTATCAAATATGATGAGAGTAATGATACCCTCATCTATAACCGTGTCCTGCAGCTAGGTATGGGAGACAGCCTCTACGGACTGGAGTTTGCCAAATCACTGCATATGGATAAGGAATTCCTCCAAACTGCACAGACCATACGGGAAAACCTGAACCATGGTGGTAGTGACATAAAAAAACTGCGTAAGCAAAAAAGCAGTAAGTACAATAAAGATCTATACCTCAGTAAGTGTGCTTTATGTGAAGAGAGTGTTGAAGATGTACACCACATTGCTGAACAGAAGCATGCAAATCAAGAGGGACAGATAGACCACTTCCACAAAAACCATAAATACAATCTCATTCCTCTATGCAAAAAGCATCATAATCTGGTGCATGAGGGGAAGATCAATATCTCTGGATTTGTGATGACAAGTGAAGGATTAAAATTGCATTATGAGATCAAGAGCTAAAGCTCAGTGCATGTGAGGAACTAAATTCCGAATCGTACAAAGATTAACGCAAACCAAAATAGGTTTAGAGGGCATAAGGTTTGCCCTCAGGAAATGCCCTTGTGGTGTGCTATAAACTTATTTTTATTTCTTTTGGGGTGTTACGTACATATTGATGTAACGCCCTTCTTGTGAAGGTTTACTTTCTAAGTTTCCTATATCTTCAAGCATCGGCCAAACACGGTTAAGCACATCTACTCCCCATTCAGGGTTTGCCATCTCACGTCCTCTAAGGAACACACGAAGTTTTACATGTTTCCCTTTTTCCAAGAATTCTCTAGCATGTTTCACTTTATATGCTATGTCATTTTCAGCGATCTTGCAAGAGAACTTGACTTCTTTGACATCTATGGTCTTTTGGTTCTTTCTCGCTTCTTTTTTCTTTTTCTCAAGTTCGTATTTATGTTTTCCATAATCCATAATTTTAGCAACAGGAGGTTTAGCATCCGGGGACATAAGAACAAGGTCTAAACCTTTCTCTTCAGCTATTTGCATCGCTTCATTTTTGGAAATGATACCAAGCTGTTCACCATCGTCACTTAATACTCTAAGCTCATTGATCCTAATCGCATCATTCATGATGACATCATCAGCTTTTTTTCTACCTCTGTTTCTATCTTGTTGTTTACTCAAATTTTACCTTCTTGAAGTTGTTGTGTTAATTTTACCATAAATTCTTCTTGAGTAAGATTATACTGTTCTTTAGCTCTTCTGTCACGGATTGCAACTGTTTTATTTGCCACTTCTTCATCTCCGACGATCACTACATACGGTACACGCTGCTTTTCAGCGTTACGTACACGTTTGTTTAGAGAATCATTTTTGTCATAGACTTCAGCATCCATACCCTCTTGAACCAGTCTTTTCTTAAGTTCAAATGCGTAATCTGCATGAGTATCAGCAATAGGGACAAATATAACCTGTACTGGAGCCAAAAAGAAAGGGAACTCCCCGGCATAATGTTCAGTGAGGATACCGATGAAACGTTCAAATGATCCCAAGATCGCTCTGTGTATCATTACCGGTTTCTTACGTGTATTGTCATCTGCAACATACTCGACCTCAAAACGTTCAGGAAGGTTAAAATCTACCTGTATCGTACCACACTGCCATTTACGTCCAATAGCATCAGTGATCTTAATGTCTATCTTAGGACCATAAAAAGCACCCCCGCCTTCATCGATAGTAAATGGCAGGTTATTGCCATTCAATGCATCTTTGAGTCCTTGTGTAGCGACTTCCCATACCGCATCATCACCGATCGCTTTTTCAGGCTTGGTCGCGACTTCCATCGTATACTCAAAACCGAACAGTTTCATTACTGAATCAACAAACTCTACGACTTCAAGTACCTCAGCAGCGATCTGATTTGGTTCACAGAAGATATGTGCATCATCTTGGGTAAATTCACGCACACGCAGAAGCCCGTGCAGTACACCTGACTTTTCATGACGATGCACCACACCATACTCATAATAACGTAACGGAAGATCACGATAACTTTTTGGTGTCTGCTTAAAGACTTGGATATGCCCTAAACAGTTCATAGGCTTGATACCATACTCTTGCTCATCGATCGTAGTGAGATACATATTTTCACCATAACAAGCATAGTGCCCGGAAATTCTCCACATATCCGCTTTAAGGATCTCTGGTCCACGTACTGGTTCATAGCCGCGTGTAAGGTGGGCTTTGTGCAAGATACTCTCCAGCTTATAACGGAGTTTTGCACCTTTTGGCATCCAGAACGGAAGCCCAGGACCTGCTGCGTCATTGAACATAAAGAGTTCCATCTCGTGACCTATCTTTCTATGGTCACGCTTTTTAGCCTCTTCGAGCATCGTCATATGTGCTTTGAGTGCTTCTTTATCTGCAAAAGCCACACCGTAGATTCGTGTAAGCATTTCCGCTTTTTCATCCCCGCCAAGGTATGCGCCTGCCACACGTGTCAGTTTGAAGTTATGTAAAAAACGCAGTGCCGGTACGTGCGGTCCACGACACAAGTCTTCAAAGTCACCCTGCTTATAGACAGAGAGCGTATCATCTTCGATACGAGACATCACTTTTTGTTTCAAGTCATCATCTGCAAACTTTTCCAGCGCTTCTGCTTTACTCATTTCGTACTTTTCGATCTTGTACTTTTTCTTAATGAGCTCTTTCATCTTCTTTTCGATCGTTTTAAGATCATTCTCACCTATTTGCTGATCTACCCTGAAGTCATAGTAGAAACCTTCATCTACCACAGGACCGACAAAGAACTGTGAATTAGGATAAAGTTCTGTGATAGCCTGGGCCATAAGGTGTGCGGTAGAATGACGTACTATCTCCAAAGAAGCTTCAGAATTGTCATACTCTATAGGTGTTGCCGTACAGTTTTCTCCTGCACTCTGCGTATCAATAATATTGCCTTGGTCATCTATATAACCGATAAGATTTTCACTCAAATTAACCCTTTGTGTTATCGCCGCCTACTATGCAGCGTTAAAATGCGGCTATTATAGCTAAAAGTTGGATAGAAAGAAATTAATGAAATAAAGACGTGGATTTTTTAACAGGCACCTACTTAATCATTCAGTATTTTTATGAGTCCCATTGGAGCATATGCAGCCATGGGGCCACCTGCTACCCATTTTCTCATTGCAAGTTTTCCCCTTAACGCATAATTACTGCCATCGTCTGTTTCTCTTATTTCATCACAGTATTTTAATAATTCTTGGGCATGTTCAATGTCGTTATCTGTAAAATTTTTTAATATATACTGTGTACGTATTTTGAGTGTATCTTTTTCGTTAAGTTGATAGGCTTGTGTGATATAATCCATCACTCCCATAAAATAGCCAAAGATCATTGAATGTTTGCTCTTATCATCAAGCAAGAAGGGGTTATTCATTTTAGGCATTGCCAGAGAAGCCTCTGTAAAGGCACTCAATTCTTCATATATTTTTTCATAGGGTACTGTATCTTTGGTTTTTAGAAAGTCAAATAGTCCCAAAACAACCCCTATAAATTAATTCTATATCGAAACTATATCATAAAAATATCAAATAATGCAAAATAAATATCAATATGGGGGAATTAAGAAAAGTTTTGGAAAGTATAGATGTTATCAAAAAAGTGAGTGGTGATCACGATTGGATTTGAACCAACGACTTCTTCCATATGTAATTAAATTTATTAATTATACAAAACATGAATATGTCATAAATATGATATATTGGTTATAATGACTTGTTAGGTATTTAAAATTAACGGGGAATATCATGAAAAAGTTAAACGCTTTGATGGCAATTATTACCATGAGTTTTATTGTTGGTTGTGGCGGAGGTGGTACCGGTACAATAACAGCTTCAACAGTTGTTGACCCAATAACAGAAAGAGACCTTATTGAAATATTTTACCATACCCCAACAGGGATGTGTGAAGACCCTGATTTTCAACAGTATCTAAAGGATGAATTAGCATCACAGGGTTTCGTCATTGATTACTATCTATTCCGCGAGGAAACAAATACTGTTAGCTGTACTACGTATGATAGAACAAATGACATAAATGATGGGTGTTTAATATTTGATTTGGCGATACTGCTTGATGACCCAAATTATTTAAACTATGATACAAGTTGTGTTATAGGTGTTGACTTTGACCCTTATGCTCAACCAGTAGCAAAAGATACAAATATTGATTCAGCTATTTCTTCTACTCTGCAGGTATGGCAATAGCCATCAAATTATAGTATAAAACAAGTAACAGGTTTTGTTATTAAGTAACGTTGTAAGGGGAGTGTTAAGATTTGAAGTGGTGATCACGATTGGACTTGAACCAACGACTTCTTCCATGTCAAGGAAGTACTCTACCAACTGAGTTACGCGATCATTGAACAAAACAGAGATGTTTTGCAGGTTGAAAGTATAGCCAAGAGATACTTAAAAATGAGGCGACTTAGTCTTGGCAGACCCAGGCGCTCTCTGAACAGAGTCTGTCGAGATATTCACTCGCTTCGCTTTTACCTGAAATTAATGCTTTTTTGAAGTTGTCATAGGCTTTCATTTTATCATGAGTGATACCCTCTCCCCATGCATACAATACTGCTACGTTGACCTGTGCAGCACTGTCACCCATACTTGCTGCTTTTTGAAAAAGTTCAAATGCCTTTTCCTGGTCCTGCTTCACACCTTTGCCTTCCATATATAACGCAGCGAGATTGTTATAGGCCTGCACAATACCTGCTTCTACGGCTTTTTCATACCAGTATCGTGCTTTTTCATAGCCATGGGCATCTGTTTTTCCAGCACTATGATAAAGTTGTGCCAGGTTATACTGTGCAGGACCATTGCCCTGTTTCGCTGCTTTCTCATACCATTTCTTTGCTTCGTCAAGATCTTTCTGGACGCCTTTGCCGTTCGCATAAATAAGCCCAACATTGTACTGTGCTTTTGCATCATCTTTTTTAGCTAAGGAATAAAAGGTATTCAGTGCTTTGATGTAACCGCCATTGTTATAGTCTTCTACAGCCTCATTAAAATCATTGGCAAAGAGAGTGACTGTAACGATGATAAAAATAGATAAAACTTTCATAACTTCCTCTTTAAAATAACTGATACATTATATCAGGGTCTCAGCAACAAACGTCTTAGTCACCTTGCCACCAAACCTGTAAACACCCTCTTCATAACTCACATAAAGTTCCTCTCCGCTTGTAGGATACACCTTCATCTTATCAGAAACTTTACCTTCTTTATGATTACGGATGAAACATGCGACCATCCCTGTTCCACAGGCCAATGTTTCATCTTCCACACCACGCTCGTAGGTACGGACATACAGGGCATCATCTTTCACTGTACAGATGTTTACATTTGCATTATATTTATGGCGTAAAATGCGTGCCTCTTCTATGTTGAACTCATCGATATTGTCTCTCACGGCTACGAGATGAGGCACACCGGAATTGATAAGCCACCACCTTTCTCCATACTCTTCTATATCATCACTGATGATATCAGGAGGGACCATGTCACTCACCACATAGAGCCCATTGATGGTGGCACGTATCACACCTGCACCGGTTAAAAACTCTGCTTTATTGTCTTTGGCAATGCCTTTTTCCAGTGCAAAGTGGGCTACCGCTCTACTGGCATTACCGCACATATCTGCCACACTTCCATCTGCATTATAAAATTCCCATTCAAAATCATATTCAGGGTGTGGCAAAACTACTACAAGACCATCTGCGCCTACACCATTTTGTCTATGGCAGAGTTTTTTGGCAAGTGCTGATCTGTCTGCTTTTTCTTGTGCCACGAACATAACAAAATCATTACCACTGGCCGAATATTTAGTCACTGTCATTAAGTATCTCCTCTTTTACACGTTCACATTCTTTTTCCAATTGTGTAAGTGTACCACTATTATCTATAACATAGGTAGCCAGCTTACGTTTTTCTTCTACAGGTATCTGTGCCTGCATACGATTCAGCGCTTCTTCTTTCGTGTAACCTTCTCTCTGCATAAGACGTTCAAGTTGTTGTTCTTCTGTCGTATAAACCACTAACGATTTTTGTATAGGGTATCGTTTATTTTCAAAAAATAGGGGAATATCAATAAAATAAGGCTTCCCCAATCTGTCCTGTTCGATAGACAGACGTTCGATCTCATCATAGATAAGCGGATGCAGCAGTGCTTCAAGTTCTTTACGTTTAATGTTATCCGAAAAGACCATGGCTCCCAAAGCCTTTCTGTCTACTTTACCTTCATGTACCAATGTGTCGCCAAACTTCTCCGCTATCGCCTGATGCTGTTCGTCGAGTATCTTATGGGCGATCTTATCGGCATCTATGATATGAAACCCGGAAGCTTCAAGAAGTTTTACTGTCGAACTTTTCCCCGTAGCGATACTTCCTGTGAGGGCGATAGCATACTTAAAAGCCATTACCATTTTCTATAAGACTGAAGTTGCATTGTATCATAGCCGTATATATCATCTCTAAACTGCAACACGCCATCATAATCTACATAAGCAGTCAAATAAACCACATCCACAGGGACCCTTTCTGTTAAAGTCAAAAACTCTTTTCTTGAGCTCTTGAGCCTCTCCTGTGCCTTCTCAAAATCCACATTGTCATTAAAAGTAGAGAATGTTTCCAACAATTCTATGGGTTTAGAGAGACGAATACATCCATGACTGAAGGCCCTAACATTCTGCTCAAAAAGGCTTTTTGTTGGTGTATCATGCATATACACAGAAAACTGGTTTGGAAAAAGAAATTTCACTTTCCCCAGAGCATTATGATATCCGGGTGTCTGCGCAAAACGATAGGGTACTGTTTTACTGTAACGATACTTGCCCCAATTTACAGAACTTGCATGCACTTTTTTGGCATCTGGTCCCCAGCCTGTATATATCTCTATTTTCTCTTTTGCCATTGCATGAGGATTTCTAAATATCTTAGGTATCATCTCTTTTTGGATAATACTCTTGGGTACATTCCAATGTGGGTTAAGTACAATGGTCCGTACGGTGTTAGAGAATACCGGTGTAGGATTTTTTCTTGTCCCCGTGATCACTTTCATCTGCAGACGCAATACTCTATCTTCTTCAAAAAAGAGTGTAAATGAAGGGATATTAATGATGATATGCCGTTTTGCATTGCGTTCATTAAGCCATTTGATACGATCAAGATTTAAACGTATCTGTTCAATACGCTTTTCGATCGGTACATTAAGCGCCGCCATGGTCTTTGTGCCAATAATGCCTTCATCTTCCAGTCCATGACGTTTTTGAAAATGCACTACAGCCTCTTTTAAACAGTTATCATAGGTATTGTCTTCTTTGCTACTGCAACTGCCATAATCTCCTGTGATACGAAGTCTTTCTCTTAATAGGGGAACAACATCATGGGATTCGCCCGGTTTTAGAACACCTTTAAACAATACTATCGGCCATCCACCATTTTTTTGCATCTCCAAGTATTGGATGAGTGATGCTTGAAGTTCTTTATAGTGGTACTCTTTGGGTGCTGCCTGGGCGAACAACTCTGATAAACTACCGTTCAATGCTGCAGTTTCAATCAGGGACAGGGGACCAAACTTAGGTCTGTACGTCACCCATCCTGCATGTATACCCTCTGCTTTCAGATTGTAAAGTCTATCTTTAAATGCACCCCAGTTGATACTGCCATACAGCGTATAGTCAGCATACCCTTTATACAGTTGTGAAATTTTAAATTCGAGGTCTACTTTTTGAGACAATGTACCGTTTGAACCATAAATATCTTGGGCTTTTCTCTCCAAACGAAGCGCATCCTGATAGAGTTTGGAAGTTTTGTCAAGGGTTTTATCTTGGGTTATTTGTCTAAAGAGTTCTTTGGTGAATGAAGAGACAGAATTCTCATCTATCCAGACAGGCACAAAGAAAAGCTGTCTGTATAGTTTTTTTAAAAAACTATTTGAGGGTTGTGTCTGCAATGAATTGATCATCACCGTTGATGCGACTTCATGAAATTCTAAATGGGTATTTGCATTTGCACCTTGCGTAAATAAAAAAGCTGAAACAAGCCCAATACTTATACACAAATGTCTTACTCTATATATTATTCTCATACATTTTTCCATTTTAATTTAATTAAAAGAAGAGTATATCAAAAAGTTTTAAGCAAATGACTTTTTCACATAAAAAGGCAAGACTAAAAATTATAATTGGCGATTACCCTAAACTGATCATAGTCTTTCATTCCATTTACTTTAAAGTCTACTATGTCATAGGCTGCAAATGCAGTGATCTTGTCATTGAAGGTATACTCTAAAACGCTATCTATCTCTCTTGATTCATAGAGTGAAGAATCATCTGCCTTAAAACTACCATAAGCAACCCCAAAAGTAAGATTATCTATACCCTGTTTACCAAAATCATACCCGGCCCCAATTATCCATGCACTACCTGCAGTTTCCATTATATCAAGTGTTTGATCTTCCATCGATGTGAAAAAAGGACCACCGCCTAGACTTAGTCCCATTCCACCCGTATCTCCATTGTCTTGGTTATAGGCAGCCAAAACGGTTACGCCAATCTCTGTAAAATTGGTTTCTACACTGATACCATAAGTCTGAGCATCTTGCTTACCCAGCAGTTCAGCTCCTGTTTCCTGACTGCCATCATACTGAAGTCCAAGTATCAAGGATACACTTTTAGACAGTTGATGTGAATATCCTGCTTCTGCATAAATTACATTAGCTATATCATTATAGTTGTAATACCAAAGACTCAATGAAAGATCTTTAATACCCTCATAAGTCGCAGCAGCATAATAAATGCCGTCCATTTTCTGATCTATGCCCAACGTTTCAGCCACCTGAACAAATTTAGAGCTATCCACACCATTTTCCCAACCTGCCATTCTATGTATGAATCCTGCAGACAAAGTCACATCATCCACATCTGTATTTGTGATCCTATACACTTCAAAATAGTTTGGTATCATTCTAATATCATCACTATCTGCATGCGGTGTATCCAGTGACTGTCTTCCAAGTTTTATCTCAGTATTTCCCCATTTTCCATCTAAGTATGCCTCGGAGAGCAGTATAAAGCTTTTTCCATTTACATCAAAAAAATCATTATTTAGACTGATATTGTTTTGCTGATTTCCAAGATTAAGCACAGTGTATGCTTCCACACCCATCATCAGTCCATTCCACCTTTGCGTATTGAAGTGAAAGTGCCCTGCTAGTGCATAGGCAGTTGTATTTGGTATACCCTCTTCTGAAAAGTTAATATATCCTGCTCTAATTTGCCCTTTTGTATGTTCTAAAGGGTCATATCCACTCAAGATACTTCTTACACTTTGAACTGTTATGGATTGTTGTATCCTTTCTTCTATAGTAGAGTTGTTAGATTCAGTGTTAATACTTTCCAATGACCGACTGAAGTATTCTCCATGAATACTAATACTCATTATCATTATTGTGACTACATTTAACACTATCCTATTCATTTTTAATTCTTCCTATTTAGATTTTATGTTGTTCGAAGCAAGGACAAAGCAGTGCTTTATCTCTACTCGTTGATCTGCTCTATTTCTATTTTGCTTGCTTCATCTGCACGCAATGCGATGAGCGTTGAACCTACTTCTATCTCCATAGTCTGCTTGGCAATAGAACAGCCCTTGATAAACAGTGTTTCACCACGCATGATACCAAAAGAGGTCAATCTGTCTTTTAAAGCTTTTTCTGCATGGATCTTTATGATCTCTGCTTTGTCACCTTTATGTAATTCACTCAATACCATTTCATACTCCTGTAATCATCAGCGTCGCACGGTACGCTATAAAACTCAATATCCAAGCCGTTGCAGTGGTCATAAAGAAAAGATAGACAAGATACTTCCATCCCCCTGCCTCTTTGGCAAAGACCATGGATGCAGCCAAACATGGCAAGTATATCATCACAAATACCACAAATGCTATGGCTGCGGCAAACGGAATGTTTGCTTTTATTTGTGCGATAAGTCCTTCATTTCCTTCATCTACCTCATCCCCAAGCGCATACAATACCCCTAGCGTAGAGACAACCACTTCTTTGGCTGCCAGTCCAGTCTCCAGAGCTACGGCCATACGCCAGTCAAACCCGAGTGGTGCGAAAAATGGTTCAGAAGCATGTCCTATCTTACCTAGATAACTCTCTTCAAGTAATTGTGCAGAGAGTTCATTGTGTAATTGTGTTTTCACCTCATCACTGCTTGCTTGTGCTATCTTTGTTTCATACTGTGTTTCAAGTATCTCATTTTTAGGATAGTTACTTGCGAACCAGATGAGTATGGCCGCAGCCAAAATAAAGGTTCCTGCTTTTTTAAGATAAGACTTGGCCTGGCCATACACAGTATGCCAAATGAGTTTAAATGAAGGCATACGATACTTTGGCATCTCCATTACAAAGGGTTCATCTTCACCTTTAAAGACAAATACTTTAAGTACTTTTGCTGCAAACAAGCCTAAAATAGCTCCTGAAATATAAATAATAAACAAGATATTCCCTGCCTGTTCTTGTGCAAAAAATGCTCCTGCAAACAAAACATAGATAGGAAGTCTTGCCCCACAGCTCATGAAACCTATAATAAAGAGCGTAATGAGCCTGTCCTTTTCATTTTTCAGGGTACGTGCTGCCATATAAGCCGGTACAGAACATCCAAATCCTGTGACCAAAGGAATAAAACTTTTCCCATGCAGACCGAACTTATGGAAAAACCCATCCAGTAAAAAAGCGACACGACTCATATATCCTGTCGTTTCCAGCAAGGCAATACCTATGAAAAGTATAAGAATGTTGGGTAAGAACATGATGACCGCCCCCACGCCGGCTATCATCCCATCTGCTATCAATGAACTTAACTCACCCTCTCCCAATACTGATTTAGCCTGATCTCCAAGCCAACCAAAAGCTGTATCTATATAATCCATGGGTACAGACCCCAACTCAAAAGTAAGCTGAAACAACCCCCACATGAAAAACAAAAAAAGCGGTATTCCCAAAATTTTATTGATGAGAAGATTGTCTATCTTTTGGGTAAGGTTTTTGGCCTTCATGCCTCCCACAGACATCACTTCCATCTTTGCTCCTTTGGCAAAAGCAAAATGTTCATCCGCAAAGATCTCATCCAGGTCTTTGGTGTTATTGTGTAGATAAAGATGGTTCAGACCCTCTCTTACAATAGGCAGCATCTCTATCCAGATAGGTTCATCGTGCATTCTTTTATACACATCTGCATCTTCTTGCAGTAATCTCACTGCCAAGTGACGATAAGGAAGTGTGCTTTTATAATTTTTTTCTTTTAAAAAGGTCACAATGGCCTCTATCTCTTCTTCTATAGGATCGCTATAGATGACCTTCGCTCCTGTCTCCTCTTTTTCATACACTTCAATAATGGCTGCTTTGAGTGCTTCAATACCTATTTTTTGTGAAGCAGAGGTTTTGATACATGGTACCCCAAGTATGGCAGATAGTTGTTTTTCATCTATCATGATGCCTTCTTTTTGTGCCTCATCATCCATATTGAGTGCAACAACGACTTTTTTACCTGTTTCAAGCAGTTGTGTCGTAAACAACAGGTTTCTCTGAAGATTAGTAGAATCTACGACATTAACGATGATATCGTACTCATCGCTTTGTAAAAAGCTTTTTGTGACTTTCTCTTCTATCGTGTATTCCGTTAGAGAGTATGCACCAGGAAGGTCAATAATATGTACTTCATACTCTTTACAGGTAATTTCATCACAGATCTTGAATTCTACTTCTGTTTTATCTACTGTTACCCCTGAAAAGTTACCTACTTTCAGTTTTGCATTGGAAATAGCATTGATCAATGAACTTTTTCCTACATTAGGCTGTCCTGCCAATGCAATGGTTATCTGTTCCACATTTTTTCCTTATAGTGTATCATAAATTCTAGAAATGATAATTGTTATCACTTAATTTGATTGGTGGGAGTATAGTCCACCTTTTCTTAAAAAGAATTAAAATGAGAGTAATTATCAATTAAAAGATGCTGACTCTTTTTTAAAACTTCAATCCTTTTAAAAATTCTCCTGCTTTTCCTCCAAGTGCTTTGTCAAGTTTATCCTGTAACTTTTCATCTATTTTATCTTTCAATATCGCCGATGTATCGATCGTTACTTTTGGGTTGTCTGTTGTTCCTTTTATCTTTCCATCTACGGTATACTTTTCATATACGAATTTAAATCTGGCTGTATTGGTATTGTTAAGTTTATTAAGCCTTCCTTGCGTAATATCGATACTGCTGCTTGATCCTGTTGCATGTAGCGTGTACTCAGTGATCTTTCCTTTGATATCGGCATGGAATTTTGTAGAAGAGAAAATGACCCGTGCCGGATCCTTGCCAATCGCCATGCTTATCACACTGGTTAAGCTGCTTGGTTTGATCTGGAAGGAAGCAATATCAAGGTCCACCACACCTGATTTTTGTTTTAGGTTGTATCTTGCTTTCCCGGAGGCCGATCCTAAAAAATTCTTTTTATGCCCGAGTGTTCCCAAAATGTTTTCCAACGGTACACTGTTTATCGTACTGACAAGATCATCGCCTGTAAGAGTATACGTGATCTTACCACCCAAAGAAGTCGTTACTCCCGTTACCTGTACTACTTTGTCTTTAGACAGTTCTCCTTTCAAGAGAAGAGGACCGTATAGTTTTTCACCGATAAGCGGCTGCACGTC